>ERZ773258.1007-NODE-1007-length-26198-cov-3.658953_pt1 | contig 26198 bp, 23 predicted proteins | sample MGYA00511962_ERZ773258 | MGnify/ENA primary metagenome ERZ773258 (study PRJEB29015, sample SAMEA2737755) | human gut metagenome | biome: human gut; feature: human-associated habitat; material: faeces | place: China | collected 2012 ... | reverse complement strand
CTCTGATGTCGGAGCGGACCTGCGCGGTAGCCGTGGCGGTGAAGGCGGCTACCACCGGGCGGCGGCGCAGCCTGTCTGCAAATGCAGGGATCTGAAGATAATGGGGCCGAAAATCCTGCCCCCACTGAGAGACGCAGTGGGCCTCATCTACAGCCAGGAGAGAGATCTCGGCCCTGCGCGCAAAGTCCAGAAACCGCTCGGTCTCCAGCCGCTCAGGGGCCACATAGATGATCTTATAGCGCCCTGCTTTGGCGCGCTCCAGCGCCACGGTGTACTGCCGTTCGGTGAGGGAGCTGTTGAAGAAAGCGGCGGGAACCCCGGCTTGAACCAGTGCAGCCACCTGATCCTTCATCAGTGAAATAAGGGGAGAGATGACCAGAGAGATTCCGGGCAGGAGCAGAGCGGGGAGCTGAAAGCACAGGGATTTTCCCGCTCCCGTGGGCATAACCGCCGCCACGTCCCGCCCGGACAGGACTGCAGAGACGATTTCTGCCTGTCCAGGGCGGAAATCCGCGTAACCAAAATAGGTTTTCAGTGCCTCCAGGACCTCCAAATCTGACCGCCTCCCCATGGCCCGTTTCTGATATTATAGCGTGTTTTTACTGCGCTGACAATTGGGAAACACTACTGAAAGGGGGGGAAGACATTTGCCGATACTATATTTTGCATAAACCGACGAAAGATTCCCTTGACAAATTAGTGATGCTGTGGTAAAGTAAAAACGATCTTCGAGCATGGTGATCTAAGGATTTGCTGAGAGCTTGTCTATGAATGCCGTGCCTGAGACGCCCAAAAGCGCCTCACGGGGTCGTTCTGGAAACGGGGCGGCCTTCACGTCTGAAAAGGGGATTGCGCGCGAAAGATCTTGTTGCGCCAGGATTTATTCGCCTGCATCTTTTTTCAGATGCAGGCGTTTTTTGATCTCCCGTCAGAGCCTCCTCTCTGCTCGGCTTGATCTGTCAACGTACTGCTGCTGGACAATAAGAGCCCAGGCCGCAAGGCCCGGGCTCTTATTGTATTTAGGGCGCTTAATGGTCTGGGCCCAGTAGCACTGGCTGCAGCTGCCGCCCCTCTAAAGCGGCGGTGATTGCATCGGGGATCAGGGAGAAGTCGGCGACTAGAGAACAGGGCTTTTTTTTCGGATCGTCCTGACGGAAGGGAACAAAGTAGATATTCTTCCGGCACATCAGCTCTCCGATATTTCTGGCCGAGGCGGCAAGCCCGTCATTGGTGGAGACGGCCAGAAGCAGGGGGCGCCCATTGCGAAGATGGGCTTTGGCGGCCATGGTAACTGCCGTATCGGTAATCCCGGCGGCCAGCTTACCCAGGGTGTTTCCAGTGCATGGACTGATAACCAGCACATCCAGCAGCTTTTGGGGACCGATTGGCTCGGCTTTGACAATGGAGTCGATGACCCGCTTATCACAAATTCGCTCCATCTCCCGCATAAAGTCATGGGCATTTCCAAAGCGTGTGTCGGCTCCTGCTCCTGCCTCCGAGATAATGGGGGTCACGTTCCCGAAGCGGGCCCGGACCTGTTCCAAGGCTGCCATAGCCCTGTCATATGTACAAAAGGAGCCGCAGAAGGCATACCCAACTCTGACTTGTTCCATATTCACACTCCCAACTCGTGAAGAATATTGTAAATGGTGCTTTTGATGCTCTGACCCGCAGTTATGGGGGCGACTTTGCCCGGCAGCGACAGTGCCCAGATGACCTTTACGCCCAACCGGGCCGCCGCTTCAAAGTCCACCCCCCCGGGTTTGGAGGCCAAATCGATTACCAGACAGCCGGGCCGCAGATCGGCCAAGGCCTCCTCACCCAAAATCCTGGCAGGGACGGTGTTGATGACGAGGTCATAGCCGCACAGCCAACCCTCCAGCTGCCCGGTGTGCTCTACACCATAACCGAAGGCCTCGATCCAGGCCAAATCGACATATTTGCGGGCTGCGACGCTGACGCGCGCACCGAGAGCGGAGAGCCGGTGAGCCAGCAGCTTTCCGAGCCGCCCATAGCCAATTACCAGCGCCCGGGCCCTGTGGAGGGTGATGGGTAGCTCCTCCATAGCGATTTGGACAGCGCCCTCGACGGTGGGTACTGCATTGGCCACGGCCAGTTCTTCCCGGCGAAAATAGTCGTGGAGAAGCAAGCCCCGCTCGGAGGCCATGTCGGTCAATGCCCCGCTGACCATACCGGCGCACAGAACCTGTCCCGGTCTCAGCGCATTCAAGATTTCCGCCAGGGGATGGTATCCTGCTGCCAGCGGAGCATTCAGCAGGCTCCCTTCGCCGGCAGCCGGCAGGGGGAGTACGACGCAGTCGGCCAGGGCGATCCCATCCAAGCAGTCCTCTCCCTCTGCGCCGGGCAGTTCTCCCAGCTTTTCCAATCCAAAGGTATGTACTGTGTGGCCGTCGTCGGCCAGCAGCTCGGCCAGCTTTGCCTGCCGCATGTCGCCTCCTACCACCCAGAAATTCAGCTCATTTCTCATGGCGCACTCCTCCGTTTCCGGTGACTGCCCTATTCTATTCTGCAGCCATTTTGATGGTGCATACTTGGGTGTCGACGAAAAAGGCTTGCATTTTGCTTTCAAATCGGTTACAATACAGTAACAAATAGTATCCTGTTGGAAACAACCGCAGGCATGAAGGAGTGATCCCCCGTGCATAAACGGTTCCTTGCCCTGCTCCTAGGCTTGGTTTTCATGGCCGGGGCAACGGGGCAGGTCCTGGCCGCGGAAGAGGCGGCAGAAGTTCCCCAGGTTTACATTGACGGTGTCCTGACTGAAAATGTCCATGCAACTGTCATCGATCAGGCCACCTATGTCTCGTTTACAGCCTTGGTATCGGCGCTGCAGCCGGACGCGGTAATCAGTTGGGAAGGCGGCCAGTCAGTAGCACGCGCTGAGGGAATTGAGGTTGCAGCTCGCCCCGGTGCCGTGTATCTCCAGGCAAACGGACGCTATCTCTATGTGCCGGAGGGGATCCAAGCCGGAGAAAACGAAACTTTGGTGCCTGTACGTACCTTGGCTCAGGCACTGGGGGCCGAGGTGTCCTGGGATGGTGCGGTGCAGATAACCTCTGAAGGAACCCCCTTGGTTACAGGAGAAGAATTTTATGATGCCGAGGCGGTGTTTCTGCTCTCGCATATCATCTATAATGAGAGCGGGAACCAGCCGATGGAGGGTAAAATTGCGGTGGGCAACGTCTTGCTCAACCGTGTGGCCCACCCTTCTTTTCCCTCAACCCTCTATGATGTGATTTATCAGCCTGGACAGTTTTATCCGGAGAAGACCGGCTGTATGGAAAAGACTCCGAATGAGGGGAGCGTTATTGCCGCCAAGCTCTGTCTGGAGGGAGCGGTTGTGGTGCCTGACGCCTATTGGTTCAACGGCGCAGGCAAGAGCTGCTGGGCATCGCAGAACAAGGAATGTGTGGCAGTGATCGGCGGGCACGCCTTTTACGGATAACAGAAACGGAGACCGACCGAAAGGTCTGGTCTCCGTTTTTCCTCTCCGGTTGACATCTCCAACCGTTGGCTATAAAATGGAGTCACTGAATTGGAAGGAGCACGCCCTATGCTGTTTGCCGAATACGACCGCTGTCAATACGCCCGCAGTCCCCTGGTGGAGGTGATCTGCCAGCTTCGCTTCCCCTCGATCCTCTCCATCGGAGCCAAAGAACCCGCTGAGTTTCAGGAAGCGGTTCGCCGCGAATTTCCCCGCTACGCCGCCCGGCAGGAGCAGCTGCCCCCTAAGATTGTGCCGGGGCCCAACCCGACGGTACAGCAGCAGCCGCCTGTCACCAATTACAATTTTGTCTCGGCAGACGGGCTGTGGAAGCTGAATTTGACCAACAGTTTCATTGCCCTGTCCACGTTGCGCTATCAGCGCTGGGAGGACTTTGCCACCCGGCTGGACCGGCCTTTGGCCCAGTTTATTCAGATTTACCAGCCGTCCTTTTTTGAGCGGATCGGGCTGCGGTATGTCAATGCATTTTCGCGCAGGGCCCTTGGGCTGGAGGAATATCTGTGGGATGATTTGATCCAGCCGCTCTACCTGGGGGCTTTGGGCGAACCGGATGTGGATGAGAAGGCGGTGACCAAGAGCGCCTTAGATATGGAGATGAACCTCACTGAAGGATGCCGGATGAAGCTTCATGCCGGACCCGGGCTGCTGGGCGGAGGGAAAAAGGACCCGGAAGTCAAGTTTATTCTGGACGGAGATTTTTCCTCCAACGGAAATCAGAGTGCCGATCAGGTGCCTGGACGGCTTGAAGATCTGCACTGTTATGCCGTGCGGCTTTTTCGCGGGGCCATTACTTCAGAGCTCCACAGCGCATTAGGCCCCATACCGATGCCGGAGTGAGAAAAGTGGAGACCGAATTATTTCGGTCTCCACTTTTTATAGTTCATTAAGATGAGAGCGGGATTAGTGCTTGTTTGAACATTGGCGATGTGTCCAGCGGGCAAAAGGACCGCCGGTTGGGCATGTTGACATTTTTCAAACAAGCCCTGACCTATCATAACCCTTCAGCGCGGCTCCGGGCGTCAGTACTGCTTTCTGAATTCTGTCGGCGTCAGGCCGGTCTGCTTCTTGAATGTCTTTGAAAAGTTGCGGACGTCCCGAAAGCCGCTCTTTGCCGCCACCATATAAACAGGGTAATCCGTCCTTTCCAGGAGAACCTTTGCGTGCTTGATGCGATAATTGATTAAATATTGGATGATGCTTATATTGAGCGAATTTTTAAAAATACGGCTGAGGTACGTCTCGCTGACATACAGCTTTTCAGCAATTGCAGAAATCGTGATATTCTCTTGATAATGCGCGTTGATATAATCAATCGCGCTGTTCAAAAGCGTACCCGTCCTCGCCTGTCTGACGCCGTTTTGTTTGATTCGAACCGCTTGGATAATGCGGCTGAGCGCTTCATACTCCTCCTCAATGGATGAGTGGCGCAGCCGATCGCTGTCAAGCCAGTCGGTTATAACCACCTCGTCAATATTGCCGTATACCTTTCTCAGCACAGAGCCAATCACGGACAGGCAGTAGTAATACATCGGCATATTCATGGAGCATTTCAGAACGTTGAAAAACAGGTGGCGCAAGGTGTTGTCCAGCTCGGCGTTCGCTATGTCATAGGAAATATAGCGCGACAATTGATTCAGCACGTCATTGATCTCGTCCGCATTCACCTCGTCTTTTATTTTTGGCAGGGACGCAGACTGAATGATTTGCTTTTCCTTGGTAAAGAACGACACGTTGCGCTCCGACAGGTAACGGTTGTAGAGGGTCCGGAAGTCGGAAATACTTTTGACTCGATTGCTGAAATAGCAGATGGATCTCTGGGAGCCGACAACGGCGGCCAGCTGCTTGAGCATTGCATTGAGTTTCGCCCGCTTTTGCATTTCACTGTTGATATGCAAATCGTTTATGACAATGCATACCTGCGTCAATTTGATATAAAAAACTTCTCCGCCGTTGTACTGCGCCAGGACTTCTTCACATTGCCGCTTCATCGTTGTCCCGATCATGTTATAGACGTCTTTGTACATGCGGTGCCCGACATAAACCATAAAATTGAGTTCCCAAAAAAACAGATGGTACCCCCTGTCCCGGAAATCAAAGCCGAACCTTTCGCGGTAGTACTGTATTTCGCGGTGCGTACAGCCGAGCAGCAGTTCATTCAAGGCGTTTTGGCGTTCGCTCTGGATGCAGAACGTGTCGGCCGCCTCCTCTCTCCAGACCGCAGAGCGATAATACACCCGCCGGCATGGGTGGACCTGATTCAGCGCCTCTTCAAAATAGGCCGCCAGTTGTTCGGACAGCGGGAGAACCGTCTCGTCGGAAAGCACATATTGGATACTCCCATCCGGCATGATGGTGAACAGGATGATCGCCGGACAGTAGTTGGCGGCTTCCAGATCCAGCATGAGATCCTGCGCGTGACACATGGGAAACGACGCCTGGATGATAAGCGCGTCCGTATGCTCCCCGGCCGAAGAGAAAAAGTGCTCTGGAAAGACATCCATCCAGCGCTTCATGGTAAAATCGCCGCATTCGGGAGACGCACCGGCCAAAAGATTGCGGACAGCGCCATCGCTCAACAATGTGTAAGTTGCCATCATACTTCTCCTTTCCAGCAGCTATTTCATAACATCCTGGCGTATTTATTACACTGCCCGATCGGAAGCGCTCTTTCAGGGGCACATCAGGGACAGCGCTTCCTCCAGCGAGATTTCCCCAAAGTAGTCTGACAGCTCGAATCCGGAGAGTACAGCGGCAATATCATGCTGCGTATACGGCGTTCCCTCCAGCGCCTTCTTCAGAGGCGCCGCCTCCTCCCGCGCCATATAATCGCCAAAGAACGTGCAGGAGCGGATTCTGCCGTCCTGTACGTCCGCCCGGAACTCAAGGATACCGCCGGGAAACTTCTCACGCCGGGAGACGCTGTATGCCGGGGAATGGCCGTAGTTCCACTCCCATGTACGGTATTTGGTCTCTGCCAGCAGCTCAATTTCGCTGTGCTCTGCCCGGCTGAGCTCGCGGGGAACCACCTCGCCCTCGCACAAAAGCGATAGAAATTGTCTCCAGAAATCCTCCAGCGTAAGCGATGGGGGCAGGTAGTCCGCAATATTGCCGACACGGCTTTGAACCGACTTGGTGCTCTTGGAGGAAAATTTGAACGGGTCGGGCCTCAAAGCGGCGGCAATCCGCCCGGTGTCGGATCGAAAGAGCAGACAGCCATGGTGTAAAATCCGCTTGCCGTACAGGCGCTGCGCCGCACCGGAGACCTTTTTGCCATTGACTACAATGTCGTTTTTCCCGCTCACTTCAGCGGGGACGCCCATGTACCGCAGAGCACGGCACACCCGCTCTGAAAAGTGCGCGATGCTCATCGCCCCTAAATCACCCACGTCCGTGATAAAGGAGTAGTTCAGATTCCCCATATCGTGATAAACTGCTCCGCCGCCGGTCATACGACGCACGACGCGAATTTGATGCTCCTGTACATATGCCGAATTGATCTCCCCGGCGGTGTTTTGATTCAGGCCCACGACGACGGCATTTTCATTCTGCCAGAGGATCAGCAGATCGCCGCCGGTGCAGTGGGTCAGCTGGTACTCTTCAAACGCGAGATTGTAGCAGGGATCCGTACAATGGGTCTCCATATAAATCATGTCAACGCCGCCCCCTCCATGCTCAAAGCGCCGGACCCGCCAGGTCATCCGGCGAGGCCGGCCAATTGTCTCAGTCTCTTTTGAATTTTACCCTGCAGGGGCAGGCCGGGATCCTTTTTCCTCTGCTGCTTGTACAGGAGGTAGAGCTCCTGCGCGTCGCCCGGCGTCAACAGCTCCATGTGCGGCATAAAAAGCTTTTCCGCGGCAAGGAACATAAGCGATGATTTTTTGTTTGTGCCGGCGTAACAATCCACAAATACATAGCGTAAAAGCAGTGGTAAAAACGGCAGGCTCTCCCCGGCCTCCTGAAACTGGCTCCATAGAACCTCTGCCTCCACTGATACGGATTCATAAAACTGCATATGTTCCGGCTGCCGCTGAAAATCGCGGTCACCGCTCACAAAATGCAGCAGCTTCTGCCCCAGCGTCTCATTTTGTTGATAACGCGCCGCCCAGGCGATGTAATTTTGATATTCCTTTTTGAGTTCATCCAGCATCGTTCTCTTCCCTTTCCATCCCGAACCTTCCGTAATTCCTGCCGGAACAGCCCGCCCCCGCGGGAACCGGCGAAAAAATGCGCACGCTCTGCGAAGCAGGCCGTTCCGGCGGGGCGCCCCTCTCCACAAGTCTCGGGAGCTTCCCCGCCCTGCGGCCCAGGGCTTGTTTGAACATTGGCGATGTGTCCAGCGGACAAAAGGACCGCCGGTTGGGCATGTTGACATGTTTCAAACAAGCCCTAATATTCCAGCGTCTGCATCGGTTCCGAGAGAATATGGATATTTTTCGCCGCTTTCGCGGCCTCAAACACAGCCGGCCTGTAGTGCTCCACATCATCCCGGGCGAAGGGGATATGGACCGCTATGATATGCTCTGGCTTCAGCTCCTCAAGCAGGAATCTCCGATTGCGCTCCAAGGTCACCCAGGGAAAGTTCATGACGGCAAAATCGACTGCACTCCCGCCGCACATGGCCTTCAGCCGGTGCTTTGCCTCCGCCGCGCAATCCCCCGGCGTGAGAAAACGAACGCCGTCCATGGTAATGCAGTAACCCCGCTGGTCCACATTTTCAAATCCCCGGCCCTCATGGGGCAGGGCCAGGGCCTCTACTTTTATATGACCAACCTGCTGTACGCTCAGCCTCTGGGGAAACGATTCCGGGTAAAGAAACCGCGTGTTCCTCCACCGGTTGGAAAAGTTCTGCATCAGAAGCTCCGAGCAGTGGTCCGGATGCCGGTGGGTAACCAGGACGGCATCCGGCTCCGTCTCTGAAAACATGGCTTTCACAGCCGCCACTGTGGCCTGGGAGACGCTGCTGAAACGGCTGGTCTTCCAGTCATGCAGCGCGTCCACAAGAACCGCCCGCCGGTTCACCTGCAGAATGACGCCAGCGTTCGCCGTGAGGGTAATACGGACGCAAGGAGATGCTTTCATCGGCGAATACGCTCAGTCCCAGTTAAAATAGGAGGCGTTGGAGGCGACATGGGCGCCGTCGACAGGCAAGGCGACGCCGGCGATATGGGACGACTCCTCAGAGAGCAGGAACACAGCGGCAGCGGCAATTTCTTCCGGCCGCCCGAGCCTGCGCATGGGATTCTGGCTGCGGTTAAACTTTGCAAACCCCTCCGGGTCGCCGGCAAACCGGCGATTCACAGTATCCCACATCGGAGTCGCAATTTGACCCGGGCAGATGCAGTTTGCGCGGATGCCGGCGTCGGCGTAGTCGCAGCAGATTGCCTTGGCCAGGCCAATCAGCGCATGTTTGGAGCACACATAGTCGGAAGAAGCCGGCGTACCGATGAGGCCGCCGACCGAAGAGGTAAACAGGATGGAGCTCGGCCCCTCATGCTTCAGCATGTGCTGGATTTCATATTTGGCGCAATAGAAGTTGCCAAACAGGTTGATATGGACGACACGCTCCCAGGACTTGGTGTCCACCTCTCCAACTTTGCCCGGCGACATGGAGACCCCCGCGTTGTTATGGGCAAAATCCAATTTGCCGAAGGTCTTACACGTCTCGTCGATCGCGTTTTTCACTTCCTCTTCGCTGGAGACGTCCACCTTCAGGCAGAGTACCTCTGCCGTTGGCACAGAGGAGAGAATCTCCGCCCTCGTCCCCTCCAGTCCCGCTTCAGAAACGTCAAAGAGCGCCAGCTTGGCGCCCTCCCGGGCACAGCGAACGGCGCTGGCGCGCCCAATGCCGGATCCGGAACCGGTCACAATGCCCACCTTGTCTTTTAACATCATAGCTTTTACCTCCTGTCTGGTAGGAAACGCAGCGGGAAGCAGAGTGCTGCCAACCCGCTGCGTTTGCTTATTCTTCGGGCATAAATGGGCAGCAGTTGATCAGTTCGATAATCATGCTGCCATCCGCGGCCTGCACATAATAGGCATGCTCCGCCCCGTGCCACACCTCCCAGATTTTTTTCCCGCCTGCGGCAAGGTATTCCGAGACTGTGCGCTCCAGATCGTCATAGCCGTCGCATACATAGGCCGTGTGATGAATGCCGGGCCCCTTCTTCTTCAGCTCGGCCGCCTGAAGGGACCGATCGTCCAGCGGCTCCAGGAATTCGTATACGACGCCGCCAATCCGCCCCACGGCAGATCTCAGTTTGCCGCTGGTCCCCACCGCCGTCTGGTCGCCGGAAAAATCCGCTATGCCAAACAGCCATCGGGACGTATCCACGCCAAGTCCCTGGAGCGCCTTCATGGAAGAGTCAATGCTGTTGGTCAGAACGCCAATATGCCAATGAAACATGAAAGTATCTCCCCTTAATTCAGAACCGCTTTTTCAGGATTTGAAAAGAGCTGCAGGAAAACCTTCATAAATTCTGCCGCCGCCGCGCCGTCGATGATCCGGTGGTCATAGGTAAAGGAAAACGTGATCATGGGATGGACGGCGAAACCGTCTCCATCGGGCACAACGGTATCCACCATGCGCCCGACGCCGAGGATACCGGCCTCCGGCGGATTGATGATGGGCGTAAAGCTGTCAACGGATCCATATCCGCCGAGATTGGACACGGTAAACGTGCCGCCCTGCAGATTCTCAGGCAGCAGCCCCCCCTCTCTCGCCTTTTGGGCCAGCTCCTTGCACTCGCGGCTGATCTTCAGGAGCCCCTTCATGTTGGCGTCATGCACCACAGGTACGAGCAGTCCGTTGTCAATCGCCGTCGCCATGCCCAAGTGGATTCGCTTATGCCTGACAATCCCCTCCTGGCAGAGGGATGCGTTGACAACCGGCATTTTCTCCAGCGCCGCCGCCGTTATCTTCATGATAATATCGTTTACAGAGACCTTTTCGCTCTTATCCGCATCCTGATTCAGCGCCGCCCGGAACTGGACAAGTTTGCTGGCGTCGGCCGTCACATGATGGGTAACCATCGGTATCTCCGTCCACGCCTGGCACATCTTGTCTCCAATCGCCCTGCGCATGCCGCTGTACGGGACAACCTCGTCATTCTCTTCCAGCGCTGCCGCGGGCAGCACCGGCGCAGCTGCGGCTGCGGTAGTCTCCACCGGCGCAACATAGCGCTCAATATCTGCCTTGACAATGCGCCCATTGGGGCCGGTGCCCTGGATCAGGGTATAGTCGATCCCCCTCTGCTGGGCAAGCTTTCGGGCAACAGGAGAAATAAATATCCTGCCTCCCGCCGCCTCCCGCGCGCCGCCCTCTCCGGCGGCGGCCGCGGGAGCTGTCTGAACAGGGGGCTGCGCCTTCTCTTCTGCGGGCGGCGCGTCACCGCCGTCAATCTGCTCGCCGGCCTCTCCGATATAGCCAAGGACAGCGGCGATGGGATACTTTTCACCCACGACGCCAATTTTCTTCACCAGAACGCCGCCTGCGGGAGCCTCTATGATATTGGTCAGCTTTTCAGTCTCTATCTCAAGAAGGGGCTCCTTCTCCGCCACGGCGTCGCCCACTTCTTTCATCCATCTGGTCACGGTGCCGGTCTTCATGGTCAGTCCCAATTTCGGCATCAACACCTCAACAGCCATCTTCGCACCTCCTTAAAACATACCTCTGACAGCGTCGACTACTCTCTTCTCATCCGGAGTGTACTGGGATTCAAGGGCCGGCGAGAACGGGCAGTATGTAAACGGCGCGCCGACCCGGACGATGGGCGCGTCCAGATAGTCCATGGCGTTCTCCGCCACCCTGGCGGCAATTTCGGCGCCAAAACCGCACTGCACAATCGCCTCATGAACAATGCACAGGCGATTGGTCTTCTCCAGGGAGGCATAGATCGCCTCCTCGTCCAGCGGCACCAGTGTGCGCAGATCGATGATCTCACAGTGAATGCCCGACTTCTCCAGCTCCTCCGCAGCCCGCAGGCACTTGGTGACCATCAGGCCGTATGTGACAATCGTAACGTCGCTTCCCTCCCGGGCCACCCGGGCTTTGCCGATGGGGACGAGATATTCCCCCTCAGGCACCTCGCCCTCATCGCTCAGAAGGCATTTGTTTTCCACAACCATCACCGGGTTCTCATCGCGGATGGCGGATGACAGCAGGCCCTTCATATCTCCGGCCGTAGCGGGGACGACCACCTTCATACCCGGCATATGGGTGAAAAAGGACTCCAGGCTCTGGGAATGCTGAGCGCCGGCCGCAATACCGCTGCCGGCCTGCGTACGGATGACCATGGAGAGATTCGTCTGGCCGCCGACCATCCACGCCAGCTTGGTCGCCTGGTTCAATACTTCATCCATACAAACTCCCATAAAGTCCATAAAATCATGGACAATAATGGGGCGGAGGCCCACCGCCGCCGCGCCGACTCCAAGTCCGGTAATGGCGGTTTCACTCAGGGGCGCGTCAACAACGCGCATGGGGCCGTATTTGGCGAGAAGGCCCTGCGTCTGCCCGAAGGCGGTCCCGTAGACGCCCACGTCCTCACCGCAGATAAAAACGCGGGGGTCTCTCGCCATCTCAATGTCCTGCGCCTCGCGAATCGCCTTGGTAAAAGACAACATTCTACCCATGCTGCTTCACTCCCTCCCTCTTAAAAATACAGGTCTTCATACATGACATCTATGGTGGGATACGGACTGTTGTCCGCAAATTCAATTGCGGCTTTGATCTCCGCTTCGGCGTCGGCGTGTATGGCGTCAATCTCCTCTCTGCCAACCCCGTCTTCTTCCATGAGTCTGGCCTCAAAGCGGACGATGGGGTCCTTCTTCAGCCAGGCCTCCTGGTCGGCGGGCTTTTTATAGATGGCGGAGTCGCCGACAAAGTGGCCGGAATGGCGCCATGTCAGGCACTCGACGAGGGACGGGCCCTTTCCTTCCCGCGCATCCTGGATCGCCTTCTCCGCCACCTCACGGACGGCGAGAGGATCGTTGCCGTCACAGCGGTAGCCCGGCATATCGTATGCGGAGGCTCTCTGAGAGATGGTCTTGTTGTGCGAGGCCACCTCAAAGGGGGTGGACATGCCGAACTGGTTGTTTTCACAGACGAAAACCAGAGGGAGCTGCAGCGCCGCCGCCATGTTCATCGACTCATGGAATGTCCCCCGGTTAGACGCGCCGTCTCCAAAGAACGCGACAGATATATTCTTTTCGCCCCGGTACTTCTGTGCGAAGGCGGTGCCGCAGGCGATGGGCATGCTTGCGCCGACAATGCCGTTGGCGCCGATAATGCCCTTGGAGATGTCGGCGATATGCATGGAACCGCCCTTTCCCTTGCTGTATCCGGTCTGTTTGCCGAGAAGCTCGGCCATCATCCGGTTGATGTCCGCGCCCTTGGCAATGCAGTGGCCGTGGCCGCGGTGCGTGCTGGTGATGTAGTCCTGGTCTGTCAGGCAGGAGCACACGCCGGTCGCAACCGCCTCTTCCCCGCTGTAGAGATGGAGAAAGCCGGGCAACTTATTGTCGAGAAACATCCGCTCCGCCGTATCCTCAAATGCGCGAATCCGCACCATCGTACGCAGAAATTGCAGCTTTTCTTCTCTTGTCACGCTCAATTCAATCCCTCCCGGTTCAAAATTTGTCGAGATATTACAAGGTCAGACGCCATGAATCGCCTTTCCAAAGACCGACCAGGCCGCTTCATTCACCGCTTCGCTCACGCTGGGATGCGCATGAATGGTCTGCACCATGTCTTCCACAGTGCCCTCCATATTCATGCAGATTGCCGCCTCCGAAATGATCTCCGTCACGTTCGAACCAATCATATGGACGCCGAGCACCTCGCCGACCTCTTCATCGGCGATGATTTTGATCATACCGCCGCCAGCGTCGTTGATCAGGGCTTTGCCGTTCCCGGAAAGGCTGAAGGTGCCGGCCCGATAGCCTCTTCCGCTCGCCTTGACCTGCTCCTCCGTCAGGCCGCAGGAGGCGATCTCCGGGAAGGAGTAGACGCAGCTTGGCACAACCCGCTTGTTATAATGGGGCTTTTCGCCCATGATCTGCTGCGCCACCGCCACCCCCTGCGCCATGGCGGCGTGGGCGAGAAGGGTCTGACCGTTGCAGTCCCCGATGGCGTAGATACCCGGGACGGAAGTCTCGAAGGTGTCCTTTACGTCGATATACCCCTTGGTGGTCTTTATCCCCAGCCGTTCAATGCCCAGATTTTCATTTCTGGCGCGGCGGCCTACCGCGACCAAAACCTTCTCGGCCTCAACGGCCTCCTGCTTTCCGTCCTTCTCATAGTGAACCTTCAGGGCCTTTCCGCACTGCTCCACCGATTTGAGCGCGGCGCCCGTATGGAGGGCGACGCCTTCGCCGGTCATGGCGTCGGCAAGGTACTCCGCCACATCTGCATCTACCGGCAGCAGAATGCGGGGCATCATTTCAAGGACAGTCACCTTGACGCCCAGCGCGCAGTACAGCGCGGCAAATTCAATGCCGATTACGCCCCCGCCCACAATGACAATGGAGGCCGGAACCTCCTGCATGCTTAAAGCGCCGGTGCTGTCTATGATTCCAGGCAAGTCGCATCCCGGATATTTCAGGCTGGCGTTGACAGAGCCGGTGGCGATTACAATGTGGTCCACCTCAACGGTCTCCTCGCCCACCTTGACATGGCGGGGGTCCAAAATAACCGCTCTCGCCCTGTGAACCGTTACGCCGTTATAACGGAGCAGCGTATCCACGCCCCCGGTGAACTGGGCGACAACTGCTTCCTTGCGTTCAAGCGCCGACGGCCAGTCCAGCGTTACCCCGTCCACCTTAACGCCGGGCACGGAATGGACAGCCTGGCGGTAAAAGGCGCCGGCATGCAGCAGGGCTTTGGTTGGAATACAGCCGATATTCAAACAGGTGCCGCCCAGGCGGTCCTCCTCGGCGAGGTGTACGGCCGCTCCTAGCTGAGCCGCCTTAATTGCACAGACATATCCTCCAGGTCCGCCGCCAATCACAAAAATGCGCTTCATATATCAAACTCCTTTTCGCGCTCCGACAAACAAAAAGGGGAATTTTCTCAGTTGATGCCGCGCAATTTTTCAAATTGCTCTATTCCTTTTTTTGTTTTATTTGTAATTTTTAGTTAAATGTGAAAAAATAAAAAAAATACCCGCTGTCCGAAACGGCATTGCACGCACCCACGCGCTGTCCTCCAGCGCTTATCACCGCACTTCCGTGCACAAAAAGCTGTCGGTAAAATAACCTTGCAGCTCCTTTTTTTCACGGAGGTACGCAGCAAAAAGCTGCGTACCTCCGATGCCGAACAAATGGCTCCTCGCCGCACATGCTGTTACCCGGCATTGGCCGCGTTGTATTCCTCCGTGGTCATAATTTTCCAGGGCTCCAGCGAAACGGCAAATTTATCTCCGGGCGTATAAACCTGCTCCACGTTATCCTTTGTGATGACATACGTGGGGGTATAGCTGTTGGCGGGAAGGTCATTGGCGTCAAATCCGTTCATGATGTCATGAATCAGCTCGATTACGTCCTCACCGCAGGGATACGGCAGGTTTGTGCCCTGGCAGAGGACTTCGCCGGTCATGATATAGTCGTTGACATAACCTTCACCGTCGGCGCAGTAGATAATGTAGATGTCCTCACCGGGCTTATAACCGGCCTGGATGCACTCGTTGATGATGCTGGTGCCGAACGAACCGGTCTCACAGACGATGAGATCCATAGTGGGATACGCGGTCAGCAGCTCAGCCGCAGCGGGCGCGGCGGTGGAGGGGTCGATGCCGTTGGTTGTAACATAGCCGAGCATGTTCAGAATGCCGTCGATAGAGGCCGAACCCTTGTCGCGCAGCTCCAACCAGGTGTTATACCCAATCACGCCCGCATCCCACTTGGTGTCATAGGGCGTGCCGGCCAGCTCCGCATACTTGGAGAGGTAGCCGCTGATAAAGCCGCAGACACGGCTCTCGGAGTCAGAATCGCCGACCTTTGCGATCAGGGATCCGACGTTCAGGCCCTCGGGGAACTGGCCCCACAGCGCTTCGCAGGTATATTCGCCGTCTTTAAAACCAGTCTCCCAGGAGCCGGAGAGAACCGTGGTGACGATGTTGTAGGAGTCCTGCGCGGAGCTGGGGCCGGTGCAGAACACAGGGATCCCCATTTCGGCCGCCTGGGTATAGTAGATGGAGAGCGCGTCGATGTCCGTGGCGTTGATCATCAGGAAGTCAATGTCCATGGTGAGGATGTTCTCAAGCTGCTCTGTCTGAGTTGTGAGGTCAAAGTTGGCGTCGAAGTTGATGAACTCATACCCGTACTTTTCACATGCCTCCTTTGCGCTGCGCTCCCGCTCGGTGAAGAAGTCGGAGCCGAGAGAGGCGCTCAGCCAGCCGACCACCACATGGTCGTCGTTCAGGTCAACCTGATCCAGCCCCTTGTAGACGTCGGCGCGGGACTCCAGATGCGTGGGAATGACGCCGCCGAGGGCCTTCTTATCGGTCCGCGACACCAGCCATTCGTTGGCCGTCATACCGCCCAGATCGGGCACTTCAGGAACTGCGACAGGTGTAAAGTCGGCGGAGGGTTCGCCCCCGCTCTCGGTGGAGGGAGCGCCTGAGCTTTCAGTTGGAGCAGTGCTTGGAGCATTGTCGCCGCTGCCGCCGTCCCCGCCGCAGCCGGCGAGAAGGCCCACGACCAGCGAGAGCGCGAGCACAAGAGCAAGGATGTTACGCTTTTTCATTTTTTCTCCTCCTGATTTAAATTTATAGATCAGCGGCTCTGCCGCAAATCTATCACAGTCGCTTTTTCGAGCTGATACCCTTCATCAGAACGGCCAAAATGATAATTCCGCCCTTTACGACCATCTGCGGATAGGAGGCCATGCCGACCAGATTCATGATATTGCCGATGATGGCAATGACAAAGGCGCCTACCACGGTCATCAGAACCGTGCCCTCGCCGCCGGCCAGCGACGCTCCGCCGATGACGACGGCGGCAATGGTGCTGAGGGAGTAGTCTCCGTCCGCGGTCAGCGCGGAGGCGTTTCCGGTGCGGCAGGTCAGCAATACGCCGGCGAGCGCGCACAGGATGCCTTCCAGCAGATAGACGAGGAACAGGACCCTCTTGGAGTTGATGCCGGCGAGCTGCACCGCGCTCTCATTTGACCCGACGGCGTATACCAGTCTTCCGAACTTGGTGTATTTCATTACCAGGAAGAATACGACTATCGCCGCAACCGCTACCAAGGCCATAAGAGGAAAATTGATGCCGGGGATCGCTTTGGAGGCAAACCCGGGATAGACCAGCTTGCGGTATACATCGGTGCCGTCCATCATGATTGTGTTGCCCTTTGTGATGATGAATGCAATGCCCCTGCCGATATAGCTGAACGCCAGCGTCACGATAAACGCGGGCATGCGCATTTGGGCGACCAGGAGCCCGTTGAATGCGCCGACTGCAACGCCGACCAGCATGCCGACTGCAATGGCCCCAAATACGCCCATGCCCCAGCTGGTAACCGCAGTGGCCATGAGTATGCTGGACAGCGCAACCGTCGCGGCCGCCGCCAGGTCGATGCCGCCGGTGATGATAACCAACAGCATGCCGATGGCGATGATAATGTAAGTCGTCTGCTGGCGCAAAACCGTGTTCAGGTTTTGCGGGGTCAAGAAGGTGGGAGAGGCAATTACCGCCACGACAAACAGGACCACCAGAAAGATAATCGCGTTATAATTGAGAATAAAGGAGCGAAGGGAAAATTTCTGAGGTCCGTTTAATGCGTTGTCCGGTTTCTTGGTTGGAACACTTGTGTTAGCTTTCATGATCCTTTCCCCTTTTTAACCGCTCATGCTTCATTTACGCCCATGGCATAGCGGATAATGTTGATTTCCGTCAGTTCTTCGCGCTGCAGTTCACCGGCGCTCACGCCCTCGTGAATCACATATGCGCGATCGCACATACCGATAATTTCCGCCATTTCAGACGAGATCATGACGACGGCATAGCCGCTCTCCACAAGCTCGTTGATGATATTGAAAATTTCGACTTTTGCTCCCACATCAACTCCCCGTGTGGGCTCATCCAAAAAGAGCACCTTGGAATCCGTCGCCAAAATCTTGGAGAGGGCCACCTTCTGCTGGTTGCCGCCGGAGAGGCTGTCCACATTGTTCTTCACGTTGCCGACTTTGATGGCCAGTCCGTCTACATAGCGGTTGACGATGGCGTCCTCCTTCCGCTTCTGCACCCAGCCAAATTGGCTGACCTTGTCCAGGGCGGAAATTGTAATGTTTTGATAGATGGGGCGCCGCAGCAAAACCCCCTGCTTTTTTCTGTCCTCAGACAGGAAGCCAATCCCTGCCTCATACGCCTGTTTGATATTTCTGAATTTGACTTCCTTGCCGTTGAGTACGACCTTGCCGGCCTCCATTTCGTCAACACCCAGAATCGCGCGCACGCACTCCGTGCGGCCGGCGCCCACCAAGCCGCTCAGGCCCACGACCTCTCCCCTGCGCACATTGAAGGAGATATCCTGAACCGCGCGGCCAGCCCTTACGTGTTCTACCCGCAGGACCTCTTCGCCGATGTTGTGCTGACGCGGTGGGAAAAAGGTACTCAAATCACGGCCGATCATCATGGCGACAAGTTGGCTCTGATCGATATCGCTGGTATTTACTGTGTCGACATATGTACCGTCCCGCATCACCGTAATGCGGTCGCAAATACGGAATATTTCCTCCAGGCGATGTGAAACATAGATAATGGAGAGCCCTTTGGCCTTCAAGTCGTTCAAAATGCGGAACAGTTGATCGACCTCCCGGCTCGTCATAACGGCCGTCGGCTCATCCAGCACCAGCACGCTGGCGTTTCTGGTAAGCGCCTTGCAGATTTCCACGACCTGCTGATAGGCCACGGGCAGCTCGCTGACAATCGTATTGACGTTAATATCAAAGCCAAGTTCGCGCAGCAGGCTCTCCGCCTTGTTTCTCATCTTCTTCCAATCAACCAGGCATCCGCTCCGGAATTCATCCAGCAGGATATTTTCCATCACGGAAAGATGCTGAACCAGGGCAAATTCCTGGTATATAACCGAAATGCCCGCTTCGATTCCCTCTTTCGGCGAGGCGAAGTGTACGGGCTTTCCCTCAATCTTCACCGTGCCGCTGTCACAGGAATGCACGCCGGAAAGAACGCGAATCAGCGTGGATTTGCCCGCGCCGTTCTCTCCAATCAGCGCGTGAATCTCTCCGGGCCGGACACAAAGCCTGGCTTTGTTCAGCGCCTTCAGGCCGCCGAATGATTTTTCAATGTCAAGCAGTTCGACACGATATTCCGCTTCAGCCATCCCATTTTCACCCCAACTTTCATAAACTTCCGGTGTACTCACAGTGTGCAGAGGAATCCTCCGTCAATGGGGATCATCACACCGTTCATATAGTCGGAGGCCGGCGACGCCAAAAATACCGCAAGCCCCATCAAATCAGATACCTCTCCCCAGTGCCCCGCCGCAATCCGGTTCGTAATCTTCGCGCCGAAGCCGGGATCCGCACGGAGCGGCGCATTTACTTCGGTCGCAAAGAAGCCCGGAGCGATTCCGTTGCACTGAATGTTATATTTCCCCAAATCGTTGGCAAAGCTGCGTGTCAGCCCGGTTATGCCGTGCTTCGCTACGATATAAGAGGGGCAGTTGCTGTCTGCCGTAAACGAGAGTACGGAGCCTACATTGATAATTTTTCCGCCTCCCTGCCGGATCATCTGAAGCGCGGCCTTGTGCCCGAGGTAATAATAACTCATCAAATTAACCTCTACGACGCGCGCAAAGTCTTCATCCTTAAATTCCTGCGGAGGTGCAAACTTATTTGTACCTGCGTTATTGATCAAAATATCAAGCCTGCCGTAGACCTCCAGACACCTGTCCACGATACGGTCTCTATAACCCGCATCGCTCAGATCCCCCTGGAGAAATGCGACCCTGCGCCCCTCCTTCTCAATCAGTTCCTCTACCTCTGCAACATCGCCAGTGTAGTGCGGAATAAAAATATCGGCGCCCATCTTGGCCAACGCCGTGGCATACGCCACGCCAAGCCCCATATTGGCGCCTGTAACTACAGCTACTTTCCCGTCGAGCCGAAAGGAACGCTCAGAAAATTTGTCATATATACTCATGTGGAGCCCCTCCTGCCGTTTCCCCCGCCGATCTGCATACACTGCACAAAAATGTCAAATCTCTTTTCATCACCGGCGATATATCTTGTCTATAATGTAGCATTTTTGAATTCTCTTTGTGTGTTTAAATATGTTGCTATTGTGTATTATCCTGCACAACATTTTTACCTGCCCCGTGTCGCCTGACCATAAATTCCGCTTTTTCCGGTTCCCGTTTTCCGCTCCGGCAGAAACAAATCCGGTATAGCAAGGTGGGTTTAGTTGTGTAGGATTCCATCACATTTTGCTTGTATATCACACACTGGACGGCCAACCTGCAGCTATAATTGTCTTAGATTCGCGCACCTGCAGAGGCGTCCGGCCGCGTTCATTACAGAGGGAGGCAATGATATGAGCTCAAACAGAGGGGTTGTCTATACCGCACCGGGAAAAGTGGAGGTACGGGAGGTTCCCATGCCGGTCATGGGAAGCGATGAAGTACTGGTAAAGGTGGAATACTGCGCGCTCTGCGCGACAGATATTCACGTGGTTTATCACGGCCTGTTTGGCCTGCAGCCGCCGCTTTTGATGGGACATGAGGCCACTGGGACCATTGTCGAGGTGGGGGATGCGGTTGCCAGAGAGGGGCACTTCCAGGTAGGCGATCGGGTATCGGCCATGCCGTCCCCCTATTGCGGTGAGTGCAGTCATTGCAAAAAGGGCGACATCATGCACTGCGAGGAAGCCGGTTTCGAGCCGGAAAAGAAGCCGATGGACTCGATGGTGGAGTACCGTACCTATCCCCCCAGGCAGCTCTTCAAGCTGCCGGATCACGTCCCCTTTGAGTACGGCGCTCTTGTAGAGCCCATATCGACGGCGTCCAGGGGAATTCAGCTGGCAGACATGCCGTTTGGAAGCACCGTATGTCTCTCAGGCGCGGGCAGTATCGGCCTGATTATGCTCAATCTGGTCAAATACCGCGGCGGCACCCGCATCACGGTCATTGAACCGGTGCCCGAACGGCGCGAAATGGCGCTCGCTCTGGGCGCTCACCATGTCATTGACCCCGCCGCCCAGGACATTGTGGCCGAGGCCCGGAAAATTACCGGCGGAATGGGCTTCGACTTTGTGTTCGAAATGTCCGGCGCGCCCGCCGCCGCCCCCATCTGCCCTGAGATCATCGGCTCCTGCGGCACTGTCGTCTACTTTGCCGTGTATCCCGAGCGCTATGAAATGCCGCTGAACCTCTTTGACATGTTCAACAAGGAAGCCCGTTTACAGTTTGTCTTTACAAATCCGTTCCTCTTCCCCAAGAGCGTCGATCTGCTCAGCTGTCTGGATATGGACAAGCTGATTGGTCCCATTTACGAGCTTGAGGATGCGCCGCAGGCTTTTGAGGACTTCCGCACCGCGAAGTACCCCAAGCTGTTGATTCGCTGCAATACCTCCAAAAAGTCCTTGCTTCCCTGATAAAACGGGAATTCCGTGCGGCTCCGGCGCCGCTTTCACCCACAGGCCTACAGGTGGTTTATTTGCTTCTCCCCTTTTGCCAGGCGGCGCCTCAGCGTCTGCCTGGCAAAAGGGGCTGTTTGCTTTTACGTCAAGCTAACCGCGCTCTCTTACTTTTTAAGCAGCGCCTCGGCGGTGTCGGCAATACCGGGGGCGTCCAGGTCATGGCAAAGGCCCCCTTACAGCGTGGTCGTAAAGCCGCCGTCCACGTTGATGGTCCAGCCGTTGATATAGTTGGAGGCGTCGCTGGCCAGGAAGACGGCGGTGCCCATCAGGTCGTAGGCGCAGCCCCAGCGGCCGGCGGGAATGCGGCCCGTAATCTTGTCGTAAAAGGCCTTGTCATCGCTGATGGCCTTGTTGATTTCAGTCTGATAGAAGCCGGGCGCAATGGCGTTGGTCTGAATGTTGTGCTCACCCAGCTCGTTGGCGAAGGTGCGGGTGATGCCCACAATGGCGTGCTTGGAGGCCACATAGGGAGGGCACTTCTTGTCGGCGGTGAAGGAGAGGGCGGAGGCGATGTTGATGATCTTGCCGTGGCCCTGCTTGACCATGACCTTGGCCACCTCGTGGCTGAGATAGTAGACCGCGTTCATGTTGATGTCGATGACCTTCTGCCAGGAGGAATCGGGGAAATCCAGGAAGTCGCAGAAAACACCCATGCCGGCGTTGTTGACCAGAATATCGATCTTGCCGTAAGTATCCAGGCAGCCCTTCACCACGGCTTTCCGGTCTTACTCATTTGTCAGCCGGGGCAGCTGGCGAATGGAGCGGCGGCAGGCCCATCCGGCCTCTTTCCCTTTTCGGACGCCGGCTGCGCTGTTCGTACGCAGGCGGCCTGATACGCTCGGTTCCACCCCAGTTCTCATACCAAGCAGTATACATAAATTTCTTTGGTGTAATGAATTATTATAAAACCAACACCCTCTATTCCGTTTCCCGCTGCAAAAAGCTGTGGACATTTACCGAAAATCTATTTGGCACTATGCAAGGCTGTGGCTATATGTTATAATGGATTATAATTTGTGTATACATGATTGTATACGCAAACGGCAATCTGTTCCATCTCAGGAATATACGAGAAAGGTGGCTGAGACCTTGCCGCTCAAGGTAGTAACCTATCTGGACTATGTGGATCTGGGACTTCCTAATCACAGTGAGGTCTACAATATTATCAAGGCCGCGACCTCCTATGAGGACTGTTTTGTCAGTGCAATGTCGTGTGGCGCAGACATTATCATGCAGATTTCCAATCCTGTCTGCCAGGTGCAGGATCTCTTTTTGACCTTTGAAAACTATGAGGATTTACCTACGATTCTCGCCTTTTATATCTATTCAGAGGAGATGATTGTGTACGCGCTGTCCAATGAGGGGAAGCGCCGGGAGGAGCTGCGGAACCTTTTCCTGCAGTCCTTTGGCGGACGGTATCAATATATATTGGATTTCAGCTGCGATTTCGAACAAATCTCTGTTCTCTCAGGCGGAAACCTTCAGCCGCGGCTGCTCCAGCTGGATAAGAGCGAATCCTTGACTGAAATTCTTCGGGGCACTCCCATCCAGGAGTTCAACGCTTTTCGGGCGCGGAACCAGCTTGATCTGAAGAACTCAGGCTACTACCTGTACGGCTGGTACCTGCGGGACGAGACTGACCTGGACTACTCGCACCACAAGAATATCAAACACATCTACAATCTGATTGGCGCCATTCTGCAGGAGGAATGCCAATCGATACTCCGGCGGCACAGCGGAGGGGAAGTTTTTTATGAGGGGCCAAAGCGCCTCTTTGCCCTTATCAACGCCCCGACCTGCAGAGACAGATACGAATCTGAGGTCAGACAAATCGCCGGGGAACTGACGGCTGCTATGGGTACGGTCAGCGCCAACCGGTATATGAGCGGCTATTTCAGGTCTATCGAGGACATGAGGGATGCCCGCGAGGAGATCAATCGCCTCAGGCAGTACAACTTTTTTTGCCAGGATGCGCCGCTGCTTACGGAACGTCTTCTGCGCTCAAGCAAGCGTACCCCAAAGCCGGGAGAAATAGAGGCGCTTTTACAAAAAATTCAGTATCTGATTGCCTACGATACGGGCAACCCCGATATTCAGCATCTGGTACAGCGGCTTCTTTTAAACGTAATCAAGCCCAGCATGGATTACAGCCTCTTTTTTTACTGCTTCTCCAATGTGAGTTCATTTATTTATCAGAAGCTTACCGATCGCTTCCAAAGCGAAACGCCGCTGCAGATCCCCTCTCAGGTAAACTGGCAGTACTCCTCCATTGAGATTGGATACGGCAATCTCTCCTCCGCCATCTACCGCCTCCAATCCGACCCGCAGGCGGGCATACCGAAGGTAAAGAATCCCCTTATCAACAAAGCCATCAAATATATTCAAAAGAACTACGCCGAGGACATTTCCCTCATTACGCTGTCTCAGCATTTAAACATCAGCAGCGTCTATCTGAGCCAGCTCTTTAAAAAGGAGCTGGGCATCAGCCCAATTAAATTTATCATCAATTATCGGATTGACCGGGCAAAGGAACTCCTCAAGGAGACTGACGATCCTATCTACAATGTGGCGGTCAAGGTGGGATTCTGTGAGCCGAAGTATTTCTCCAAAACCTTTAAGCGCGTCACAGGTATCACTCCCATCCAGTATAAAAAAAGTAAATAGGCTCTGGTGGTGCCCCATCCTGCAAAAAGGGCCTGCGGTCTGCATCATGCAGACCGCAGGCCCTTTCTCTGTGAACAGCTTCCACTGGCGCATAGGCCCGTTCATTACGGCGGCCCTGGTTTTATCCGCCGTATCAAACCACCTTTTCCTCATCATTTATTTTCATATCATCTTCCCCGCTCCTCCGGCGGTTCTGCGCTCCGCAAGCTGCAGTTCGTCTCATTCCGTCTGGCGGACAATACCAAACAGCACCATATCCAGCACATCCTGCATAGTTTCCAGCATCGTGCGCAGGCCGCCCCCCTTCTGTTCCGCCTGATATTGGCGAGTAACAGACCAGATAGCAGATTCTACGCGCTCAAGATACCAGGCCACCCGCTCCTGAGACAGCCCAGGCCGCAGAGCCATGTTTGCCACCACATGCTCCAAAAATTGCCGGTTCATCTCCTGAATTGGTCTGTGCAGCAGCCAAATCTGATTTTGCAGATGCACCGGTGGACGGAGCATCGCATTTTCAAAAATATTGCTCTCCTTCGGGTGGCATTGGAAAAACTGCTCCCGAATCATAAAGTAGTCCCTGATGGCGCCGGCTGTATTCCGCCCATTCAGCGCGGCGGTATGCTCTTCCACATAGTTCTTCAAAGTGTCAAACGTAATCTGGACGCACAGGAGAAACAGCTCGTCCTTACTGGAGTAGTAGTGGTACATCATGCCCTTGGAGATGCCGTGCCCGCTGCAGATGCGCTCCATGGTCACCTTGTCATAGCTATATGAGCCGAATTCCTCCATAGCCGCCTGGGCGATCTCGTTTCTGCTCCGCTCCTGGCGCTCCTGCTGAGTCATGTTTTCGGCACCTCCCCCGCTTGATGCAGCTCTCCGGCCCACTCGAATCCCTTTTTGGCCAAAATCACTGCAATGACCTCGTTAATGACCGCCGCTGCGGCAATGGTGCCCTGAATAATTGCGCGTTCTCCGGAGCGGCCCTGCTGAGCACGGACACTGCGATACCGGTAAAGACAAGGGATACCCCGGAGTGAGGCAGCAATGTAAAGCCCAGATATCTCCTGACCGTCTTAGGCGTATGGGTAAGCCTGGCGCCTAAGTAGGCGCCGCTGTATTTGCCGATGGCGCGGGAGACGATATAGACCGCCGTATAAATACCGGCGCCAAAAATCAGGTGGTAATCCAAAGGCGCGGCCAGATTCAGAATGACCACAATCATGGCAAAACTTATCACCGGGTTCATGACCTTCATCATATCATCTCGCTGCCGGTCCGTAATCATATTGGCAAACACTGCGGAAAAGGACATGCCAAGGAGCACAAAATTGAGCACCGGCACAGGCAGTATGCCGTTGATAGCAAAGCCAATACCGGTGGAAATCAGAAGCATTGCCAGCATGACAGCCAAGGCGGCCCCCTTCGTCCTGGTATGCTGAAGCAGTTTGCCTGTCATAAAGCCTGTAACAATTCCAATCAATACCGGCAGAAACACCAGAAAAATGACCACTGGTACCGGGATTCCCTGTGTGGAAATATGAGCGGACACAAAAGCGATCACCAAAAAGAAAACCAGCGATCCAACCAAGTCGTCCAGGACGGCCATGGGAATGAGGGTGTTGGTAACAGGTCCGGCGGTCTTCATGTCTCTGACCACAGACAGGGACGGCGCGGGCGCAGTGGCCAGAGCGATGCCTCCGAACAGAAATGCCACGTAGAGCGGGACATCTGCCGCCCGGAAAATGATGGCGAATACAAGGCTGACCACGAGAAATGTCCCAAGTGATTCCGTAATTGTGGTAACCAAAATCTGCGCCCCTGTCTTTTTCATCTTTTTCCAGATAAGTTCCGTTCCGATCATAAGGCCGAAGGTACATTCAAAGACGCCCTCTATCACTCCAAACCATTTTGAGTCCAGGACTGAATTTCCCAGCAGGTTCACGGCGTGGGGCCCTATAATCATTCCGGCAATCAGCCACCCCAGAATAGAGGGCAGCTTCAGCTTCGAGATAAGCTTGCCTGCCAGAAAGGCAATTGCGATAGCGGCCAGAAGCCTTAGTATTTCCCACAAAGTTTCCATTCTGATTTCCTTCCTTCAAAATGAATCGATCATTTCATCTGCAATCATATATATCACTTATAGACGGTTTTATCTATAGTTAAATTTTAAACTTTTTGAGAACCCGATAACATGCACAGGGCGCCGCCTGCCGTGCGGCGCTCTTCGGGGCACATATTATTTCGTCAACCGCCTGTCATTTTACGCGGCCTCATACTCCAATTGCGCCTCCGTGCCCCTATCCCAACAGCTGAAAAGAGCGGCCCCCCAGCACTGGGGGGCCGCTCTCTC
>ERZ773258.988-NODE-988-length-26587-cov-4.237788_pt1 | contig 26587 bp, 27 predicted proteins | sample MGYA00511962_ERZ773258 | MGnify/ENA primary metagenome ERZ773258 (study PRJEB29015, sample SAMEA2737755) | human gut metagenome | biome: human gut; feature: human-associated habitat; material: faeces | place: China | collected 2012 ... | reverse complement strand
CTATTGCTTGGTGTTCAACTATTGTAACGACATAGCTATGCGTTTTTGGACACACAGGAGCATCAATTTTTTTAATGTTTTCTGCTATTTTTACGAAAGCCTGATGCACAGCATCCTCTGCATCCTGCTCGTTATGTAAAATTTCGTAGGCCACATGAAACATCAGGCCACGATACTCCAGATAGATCTGTTCAAACAGCGACTTCTCCTCTGGAGTTTCAAGCATCATCATATAGATTAACATAATGCGAACCCCCAGTCATAATCCATTCCATTGTATCATGTAGTCTGACTTCTCAACAAGTAGAAAGATTCAATTTACATAATATTTTGCGTGGATGAGAAAATGGGGGATAATATAGGGAAAGATAAACGGCAGGAGCCATTTGGCGCCTGCCGTCATTTTCCTTGATTCAGCCGTGCGATAAGACCAAGCAATATAATTAAATCATCATCTGATAATGTCCTGATGCCATCCAACGCCTTTCTGACAAGCTGTGGGGTGTTTTCGGTAGCGTCAAAAAATTGTAGGGGCGTTATTTCAAAATATTCGCAGATATTTAAGAATTGCTTCATGGAAGGCAATGTCCGACCGGAGGAAATAGCCTGGATGTAGCCACGGTTTTGTCCCAGTTCCAAGCTCAACTGGTATTCAGAAATGCCTTTTTTCAACCGCAGTTCCGTGATCCGATTGCGGATAAATTCTTCATCCATAAATTCACCTCTCTAATTGTTAGCATATCAGAAAGGTTCCCTGGATATTGAACATTATTTATGTTATAATTTGGCTAAAGACTTTATTTACGCCTTATTAAATGAGTTATTTTTGCTTTATATGTGTCGGTCACTATTAGAACAGGAGGAAACTGCATGAATGAATGCGTTTGTGCCATTACTGGACACCGGCCAAGCCGGTTTAAGTTCAAATACAGTGAGGATTATACCCTTTGCAAGCAGATCAAAGCCAGTATGCTGGAGGTATTCCGAAAGCTACATGATGAAAAGGAAGTCGGCTGCTTCTATGTGGGGGGCGCTCTGGGGGTAGATATGTGGGCAGCCGAACAAATCCTGCGGTTAAAAGAGCTGCCTGGATACGGGGATATTGAATTGATTGCGGCCCTGCCGTTTGTTGGCCATGACTCCAAATGGGATGAGCGCAGCAGGAGCCGGATGAAGTTTATCCTGCGGCATTGCAGCAAGATAGAAGTAATCGGAAACGAGGATTGCCGTGAAAGCTATATCAAGCGGAACTGCTATATGGTGGATCAGGCTGACTACCTGGTAGCGGTTTATGACGATGCAAGGAATCTGCGGTCCGGGACAATGCAGTGTGTCTGGTATGCAAGGAAAAAGCAAGTTCCGGTAATTTTGATTCATCCAGATACCTCAATGGTAACATATAATTCTTAATCATTTTCATATTAACTCCACACATCTCTGATATAATAAGCGGTGGAGGTGAAGGATATGGCAATCTTACTGATTGTAGAAGATGATATTGCTACGAATGAAGCAATTTGTGAATACATGGGAGCTGCGGGTCACACGGTTCTTTCAGCTTTTGATGGAGAGCAAGGGCTTGCAATGGCGAAAAGTAATCGGGTGGACTTGGTGATCCTGGACATCATGCTGCCTAAAATGACAGGCATAGACGTTCTAAAAGAATTGCGAAAAGACAGTTCCCTTCCCGTTCTGATGCTGACTGCGCTGGATGATGAAGGTACACAAGCCGCCAGCTTTGACGAGGAAGCCGATGATTATATTTCCAAGCCTTTTTCCATGCTTTTATTAGGAAAACGGGTGACAGCTCTGCTTCGGAGATGCGGGAAAAATCAAGAATTAAAGCAGATGCAGTTTGGCGATGTCATGGTAGATTTTAGCGGCTATACCGCTTCAGACACGGATGGCCGGATTGATATTACCCCAAAGGAGATTGATCTGCTGAAATTACTGTGCGAACACAAGGGGATGGTTTTAAGCAGGACACAAATTTTGGACGATTTATGGGGATATGATGCGCCGATTATTGACCGAACTATTGATACCTATATTAAAAATCTGAGGAAGAAACTACGGCTTGACTGTATTGTCACAGTTAAGGGCGTAGGGTATAAGTACGAGGAAATGCCATGAAGAAGCTGAAATTATTCCCGAAAATTTTTCTCTATACCTTTCTGGTCATGCTGCTGGTGACGCTGGCTTCTCATCTGTTCCTGTATATGTTCGCGCCCCAAATGCAGATCAATGCCAGCCGATTTTTGGAAAATGGCGTGATGATGGAAACCACGCTTAATACAGAGTGGATTATTCAAGACGCGATCTTCAAGGCGTTGCCCATCTCCTTAGCCTGCTCTGTAGTTGTTTCTCTTGTATGCTCCCTGATTTTTTCCAGAGCGATGGCCGATCCAATCAAACAGATTTCCAGGACCACAGAACAGATGGAATGTCTGGATAAAACAGCCCGATGCCAGGTAAACTCCAGTGATGAAATCGGTGTGCTGGCCTGTAATGTCAATTCCCTGTATGTCAGTCTGCTTTCTACGATTGAAAACTTAGAGGAAGAAAAGAAAAAAGTCGGGGAGGCGGAGCAGTCTAAAATTGATTTTCTCCGTGCAGCCTCTCATGAACTAAAAACTCCTGTCACCGCACTTCATGCTATTTTGGAAAATATGCTGTTAGGAATCGGCAAATATAAGGACCGGGATACCTATTTAGTTCAATGTAAAGAAATAGCAGAGCAACTTTCCAGTATGATACAAGAAGTATTGGAAACCTCTCGACTGGATTTTACCCAGGACGTACAAATATCGGAACCCTTTGATTTATCCGATACCCTTCCAGCACTGTGTGAACCTTATAAACTCATTGCTAAAGCCAATCAAATAGATTTTTCTGTGGAAATCCATGAGGATTGCCCCCTTGATTTACCAAAAAGAAATTTAGAGAAAATTCTGGCCAATTTGCTTTCCAATGCGGTTTCCTACACCAGGCCTGGAAGCAAGGTTTCGGTCGTCCTTTATGCAGACCGCATACTGATTGAAAACGAGTGTACACCGATTCCCCAAGAAGCTCTTTCTCGCCTGTTTGAGCCTTTTTACCGTCCTGATTTTGCCCGTAACCGTCAAGATGGCGGAAATGGGTTAGGGCTATATATTGTGAGTACTTTGTCGAAGGCTATGGGGCTTTCCTATACCTTCGAGCCAATGGTTTCTCCGCAGGGAATGCGGTTTCTGTTATTCTTTACAAAATAGAATTTCTGCCTCCGTTTCATACTGGTTCCATATGGTTGTGATATTCTTTCGGTGTTGCAACGGATAACTATATTGAAACGGAGGTTTTATTATGAATTTTATCAGCCGTGCGTGGCTGTACATCATCCGTAAAAAAGGGAAAAGCATTTTGCTCTTTATCATTCTGCTGGTGATGGCTACTTTTGTATTGACAGCTTTAGCGTTTGGAAATGCATCGAATGCTGCCCAAATGGAACTGCGGAAAAGTCTTGGTGGAAGTTTTCTGATTGGATTCGACTATACAGAAAACAACCCGTATTTGAAAGTAGAGAATGTGGATGGAGGAACGCTTGTCTATTCAACACAACAGATCAGCCCGGAACTGGTAGAGCAGGTACGCAGTATTAATGGCGTGAACTATTGCAGCGCCACAACAGAAAGTTTGGCAGTCCTTCCTTCATTGGATTTATTTGCCGGAAATATTCCGATTGAAGAAGAATTTCGAAACTCATCAAAAATTCTCGGTACATGGAAAAGCGAAGAACTTTCGCGTTTTACTTCTGGGCAGCTTACCCTGACAGAAGGCCGCCACATTATGCCGGGGGACAAAAATAAAGGGTTGATAAGTAAAGATTTAGCGGACAAAAATAGCTTAAAAATTGGTGATGTGATTCAGACGGATAAGGGAGTAGAGATTGAGATTGTAGGACTGTTTGTACCGAAAGAAATCGAAGGGATTAACGATCAGGTAACGACCTATGATAAAATACAAAATCTAATTATCAGCGATCTGGCTACTCGGATTGCCAATGAAAATAGTCCAGCCACGCAAGGGTTTAATGAGCTGACAGTATCCGTAGACGATCCGCAGAACATGGAGAATATCATTTCTAAAGTGAAGGAAATCAAGGGCGTGGATTGGAAGGGATTTGCTATTATGGTTGACAATGAGAGTTATGAAAACGCCGCTTTTTCTTTACAGCAATTATCAGAACTGGTTTCAACAATTCTTATTGTTGTACTGATTGTGAGCGTTGTGATTCTCTCTCTCATTCTTACGTTATGGTCCAGAACCCGTGTCCATGAAACGGGCATACTGCTTTCATTGGGAATACGCAAGCTGTCTATTTTAGGCCAATATATCGCGGAGGTTCTAATCATAGCGGTACTTGCATTTTCCCTTTCCTATTTTTCTTCCAACGCCATAGCAGGTCAAATGGGAACGATTTTACAGCCTGAGCAATCTGCGGTAGATGTCCAAGTCCAAGAAGATGGTATATCTGCTGGAAGTCGTGGGGAGGCTGGCACCGATATGGGAACCCAGGAAATAGAAATGCCCCAATTACAGGTTACAGTGCAAATCCAAGACATGGGCGTGCTGTTCCTGATAGGACTTGGAATTGTAACAATATCTGCCGGAATTTCTTCTATTTCCGTTATGAGGCTGAAGCCCCGTGAAATTTTGTCAAAAATGAGTTAAGAAAGGCGGTATCCTTATGAAAAGAATAATCCAGATTTTTTTTCGTTGTTTTTCTCCTTTGCTTGCTTTTTACAGGGTGTACTTCCGAGGACCACAAAGAGCCAGACAATACGCAAGATCAATCTGGAGCACCTATCATAGATTATGAAATGCCGGATAAGGCAAATGACTATGACTTTGATATTGAATTTGTACCAGAAGGCTAATAGGGGGTGCGAGGATGGAAATTTTGAATCTACATGATGTGACATACTCTTATGACAAGAAGAAAAATATACTGAAAGGAATTAGCATACAAATGGAAACCGGGAAAATGTATGCAATCCTTGGTCCTTCCGGGTGTGGTAAAACAACACTACTTTCATTACTTGGTGGATTGGACAGCCCAAGCAGCGGCAAGATTTTATTTGATGGCAAAGATATTGAAAAGGTGGGGTTGGGGAATCATCGCAAGAACCATGTTTCCTTTATTTTTCAAGGCTACAATTTGATTGACTATATGACTCCGCAGGAAAATGTCCGGCTGACAGCAAAACAGCCTGTTCTCCCATTTCTGGAACGGCTGGGACTTAGCAAAGACGAAGCGAAGCGGAATGTGTTGAAACTCTCCGGCGGCCAGCAGCAGCGGGTGGCCATTGCCAGGGCGTTGGCCAGCAAAGCGCCTGTTATTCTCGCTGATGAACCAACAGGTAACTTAGATGAAGATACTGCACAGGACATCGCGGAAATTCTCAAAGAGAGTGCACACAAAATGAATAAGTGCGTTGTGGTGGTAACGCACTCCAATGAATTAGCAAAACAGGCTGATATAGTGTTGAGGTTGATACGAGGAAAATTGCAGATGGAGCAACTTTATTAACGCGCCTATGCAGACTGCGTATGACATTAAAAGCAGGTTATTAGCCAGAATGATAGTACAAAGCAATGAACAAAACATGGATATTGTGTCCATGTTAGAAAATCAAAAATAGGAGCACAAAATTGGTAAGGCTCCATTTGCATAATCTGTGTCTGTATTTCTATTAAGTGAAGTCGAGATAAATGTTTTTCTACCTCATTCCCACTGGAGGTGAGCAGCATGGGAGAAATCATAGTTATTCGGACTTCCGATCCTGACGGAAGCATCTTTCGCTCCATCCTGGGAGCCTTACAGGGAAAAGATGTTCAGATTCTCCATGCTGCTGATCTGAAACTCTCCGGTCTGACTCTGGGTGATATTGAGATATTTCCAGAGCAGCGGCGGGTCACGAAGGCCGGTGTGGAGATCTGCCTGAACTACGGAGAGTTCTCCATCCTTTACTGCATGGCCCGCTGCCCTGGTCGTGTATTCAGCCGGGAGCAGCTCTACAATGCGGCCTGGGGCGAGGACTATGAATTAGGCACCAACACCGTGGACAACACAATCTGGCGCCTACGGAACAAGCTGGAGCCTGACCCAAAGCATCCCACCTATATCAAGACCGTCTTTCGGGTGGGATATAAAATTGAAAAATAGCATACCAAAAGCGTCGGACGCAGAATGTGCCTTTGTGTCCGGCGCTTTTTTCTGCCATTATAAAAAACTAAAATGCGAAGAAAAGAAAGGGAATTTTACATTTCTCGATGAAGTCCTGATGATTTCTTCAAGATAAACTCTTACTGTGACAGTCTACCCATCCCCTGGGGAAAAGTGAGGTGAGGCCGATGAGGGGCTGCAAAAAAAGAATCATACATAATCAGCGCATACGGCGGTCTTTATCTTATGGATAAGGGCCGCCTTTCTTTATGCTATCGACAAATTCCGAGGGAAACCGTCAAGGTTCCCCAAATTTAGAACTTACAATTAAAAATTATCAGCAAGGGCGGCAGCGTAGAACTGCCATGTTGATGGAAGAAAGGGGATGATGCCAGCCGCCTGTGTGCCGTCCGCATAATAGCGGGCAAGGAGTAGCAATGCTATGGACGATGCCATCCACAGCATTGGGAGGTTACTTTTTGTCCCACTTACACGACACACGGCTTTCAATGGACAAATTTCAGGCGTTGGTCGGCGTCTTTGTGCGCGGGAGTTTGCCCCAAGTGGGGACAAACCCCCGCCTGCCGGTGCTGCCTGCCCTATTGGACTTCTCAATGCACATATCCAGAAAGCGGCTGATTTTGTATTCCGATACAAAGTCGGCCGCTTTCATTTAAGGCTCCCTGAACAAAGAGTTAGGGGGCCACCACCTCCGATTTGTTTTCCGCAAAAAACAAATCGGAGGTAACAGAAGTGCAAAATTATCGCAAAAGCGACTATGCGATAAACAAAAACAGCCCAAATATCGTTTATCGCTTTCATAACGAAATCATAGAAATCACACTGGAGGATTATCTGAAGGAGAATCCTGACAAAACGGAACATGACTTTGCAGAGCTGAAAGCCCTGTCCGATCAAATCTACTATGAGCAGGATCGGGCAGAGAGCGCCCAGACCCGCAAGGATGTTTCAATACACGGTTTGGAGGAAACGGAGCATTGTGCCACTCGCGCTCTGGATGAAGAATGGGAAGAACGAGTTGTTGACATACAGAACCGCAAGTATGCCTGGAAAGCCCTGGAGCAGCTTTTTACAGTGGGCGCTTTGACCGAGGTTCAGAAACGGCGGTTCCGGCTTCATGTTTTTCAGGGACTCTCTATCCGGCAGATCGGTCGCATGGAAGGGACAAGCCATCAAGCCGTTGCCAAGTCCATAAACCTGGCGATTGCCAAACTTAAAAAATATTTTGCGGCACAGGGTTGACACCCCTGCGGTTTCAGGACGATAGGTGAAAGGCATTCTTTCGAGTGTTCTTCTTTCACCTGTACCTTGACAACCGCATACTCATTCATCAGTAACATCCCCCCTTTCCAGCTCGAAGAGCTAAAGCCGATTCAGGGGCCGCGCCATGATATACGGACATGATGAGCAGATCCCACCTGATTATCATAATTGGTCTTGCATACAATCCTGTCCTGTATGAGCGAGTAACGGCAGCCTGTAAAAACCGGGCAGCACCCGGCGTGGCCATGACCGGAAAGGGGCATAATGGTACTCCTGTCCAGCCACAGCCCTGCTTAAGATCAGAGTAGTCCATAACATTTGGAAACCATCTGGTTGCAGGATCACGCAATGGGGGCAGCTCGGAGAGATCCTCGGAGGGGTGAGATTCCCGTGGGCCGGTTCGCTGCCGGTCACTGATGACTTCCCAATATGTGCGGGGTGTCAAGGACAAATGGCACATAGAAAGAAAACAAATCGGATTTAGTATTTCGCCGGAAATGGGGCAGGTCTTATGGCCTGCCCTATTTCCGGCTTACTTAATATTCAGGAGGTCAGCTTATGCGAAAGGCTATCCGGCGTGGCGATCTGTTCTATGCAGACCTGAACCCGGTGGTCGGCTCCGAGCAAGGCGGCATCCGCCCAGTCCTTGTTGTCCAAAATGATGTGGGGAATCACTTTAGTCCTACCGTTGTTGCGGCAGCCATCACCAGTAGAAAAGCGAAGAACAGTCTGCCTACCCATATCCTACTTGAGAATGTGCCTGGGCTTGCGCCTACCTCTCTGCTTCTGTTGGAACAACTGCGGACAATAGACCGGAAGCGGCTCCGTGGTTACATTGGGCGTATCAGCAAAGAAAAAATGCTGGAGGTAGATGCAGCCCTGGCAATCAGCATTGGCATAGGATACCCCAACGAAAGGAGGACTCAAAATGTATGAAAATGACGGCGGCCTACTCTCTCCCAGAGATGCCTACCGATTGATGTTAAAAGACTACCCGGATGTGATGGACATTGGCCAAATGTGTGAGGCGCTTGGCGTCAGTACAAAAACCGGGTACAAGTTACTTAAAGACGGGAAAATTGAGTACCTGAAAATTGGACGGGCTTACCGCATCCCCAAAGCCCACATTCTTCGTTATTTGAAAATCACCTGCTCCACTTTGGCGGAGTAACAGGCTATGGTGTCGATCTTTACCGGATAGACGCAGAAAGTTAACAATTCTGACGCGGATTTACCTGGAGTTTTGTTCTGTCCGATGATACAATAAAGGTGTCATTGGTAGGTGAACTCAATACCGCAAAAGGAGGAACAGATCAGTATGCCAGCGGTACACCTGCAAGAAAACAGCAAACTAATCTCCGGCCATGTGGCCGAGAAAAAAGGGTATCTCTATTGGGTTCTAAACCTTACCGATGAGAACGGTAAGAGAAAGCCCAAATGGATTCCCACCCATAAGAAAGCCAAGGGCAACAAGACCTGGGCAAACAATATGCTTCCCACCATCCGAAAAGAATGGACGGAAAAGCTGCTTCAGGAGGCTACGGCCTCACAGCAGTCGGCTTCTCCGTCTGGCCCGTCATCCGCAGCGATTTCCTTTGTGGATTTCCTGTACCAGTGGCTTGAGTACAAGTACAAGTCTGCTACCGGACGGGTGATGGACAGCAAGCCCATTGAACTCTCGACCTATTCGGGATACGAACAACAGCTTAACAACCCCATCGCCCCGTATTTCCGAGAGCATCCTGTCGCCCTTTGTGACCTTACCAAACAAGATATTCTCGCTTTTTATGAGAAAGAATTGGAACGGGTCAAGCCGACCACCGTTAAACATTACCACGCTCTGATTCATGGGGCGTTGAATTATGCGGTTGACAAAAATCTGATTCCAAGCAATCCGGCTGACCGGATTATCATTTCCAAGCCTGAACCCTTCAAGGGTGACTACTACCTGGATTCGGAAGTCCTGAATCTGTTTGAAGTTATCAAGGGGCATAAGATCGAGCTGGTAGTTCTACTGACTGCTTTTTACGGCCTGCGCCGCAGTGAGGTTATCGGTCTGAAATGGAGTGCCTTTGACTTCAACCATAACTGCTTCTCCATTCGGCATACGGTAACAACCTGCAATGTAAAGGGAGAGCGGGTCACGATTAAGAAGGACAAGGCAAAGAACAAATCCAGTCTGCGGACTTATCCATTGATTCCTTTTTTGAAAGAACGGTTGCTGGAGGCCAAGAAACAGCAGGAAGAAAATCGCAAGCTGTGCGGGCGCGCCTACAACAAAGAATATCTGGGATATGTCTGTGTCGATGTGATTGGCAATCTCATTAAACCCAACTATGTGTCCTCGACCTTTGGGAAGTTGCTTGCCAAGAACAATTTACGGCACATTCGTTTCCACGATGCCTCTGTTATAATAGGACTAAGTCGGCAAGCCCTTGCGCCGCAAGGAGTTGCGCTGATTTAGTCCTGACACCACAGCAAAAATTCAACATGGGGAGGTTGATAAAATTGTCGAACGGCGCGGCATTGCCGCGTCACCGAGTAAGCCGGCCTGCGGGTGACGATTCACCTGCAGGCCGGCTTTTTTTTGCGTTTATATGGTATTTTACTTTTGAGAAGGAGCGCCCCCAGTGACGATTTTTTCGTCACTGGGGGCGCTTATTTTGTTTTTAGGAGGCTGCTATGAAGCCGTTGGAATTAGATTATTTCTATGGAAACGATGCGGAGCAGTTCACCTTCTACCGTATCCCCAAGGTGCTGTTTACAGATCAGCGCTATAAGTCCGTGTCCGTGGAGGCGAAAGTGCTCTACGGCCTTCTGCTGGATCGCATGAGCCTGTCCATTCGTAACGACTGGCTGGACGCCGATGGGCGGGTCTATATCTACTTCACACTGGAGGAGGCCATCGAGTTTCTGGGCTTCGGCAAGGATAAGCTGGTAAAGCTGTATCAGGAGTTGGACCGGGATCGAGGAATTGGCCTGATTGAGCGCAAGAAGCAGGGCCAGGGCAAGCCAACCAAAATCTATGTCAAAAACTTTACTATCCCTGGAGACGCACCCTTGACTTCTGAAAAACCGAAGTCTGAGCCGTCGGCTGCTCTCCAGACTTCTGAAATGGCGAAGTCAAGACTTCGGTCTGGCCGAAGTGCAGACTGCGGAATATCCGCCTCTAATTATACTGATAAGAAAGATACTGAATGGAGTGATACTGAGTCTATCTATCCCCCTCCGCCCCCACAGGTCCAACATACGGGCAAGGGCCGGCGACGATTGAGGATGGATGAGATAGAGCAATACAGAACCCTGGTCAAAGAGAATATCGATTATGAGCGTCTATTGGAAGAGCATCCCTACGATCATGACCTGATAGACGGCTATGTGGAACTCATTGTCGAGATCTGCTGCAGCCGCCGTGAGTATATCCGGGTCAATCAGGAGGATATGCCAAAGGATCTGGTGAAGAGCCGTCTGCTCAAACTGGACAAGGAGCATATCGCCTATGTAATGGACTGCCTGAGTAAGAATACGACGCTTGTAGGCAATATCAAGGCATACACCCTTTCGGCGCTCTACAACGCCCCTATTACCATCAGCCAGCACTATACCTCCTTGGTCAGTCACGATATGGCCCAGGACGCAATGGAAAGCTATTGACGTCACCGCCCCCATTCCGAACAATGCAAAGGAGACTTGAACAATGCCGAAACGAACGATCAAGCAGGATGTTACAGAAGATCCCCGCTACCATGATACCTGGCGGCTGTTGAAAAGATATCGTGATGTGGTTTGGAGCATGGAGTTGTCCGTCCAGCAAATGAAAAATCAGTTTCAAATTGAGTATGGCTGCAGCATCGAGGACTTTTTGGACTCTGTCTATCTGGCCGGCGCTGATTTAAGCGGTACGGATCTGGAAGACCATGCCCGCTGTATTGAGCGCAGCAACAAAATGCTCACCCTGGTCAACAACTCCATCGAACTGCTCCGTACCCGACATAAGCATGGTGAGGACTACTACTGGCTGCTGTATTATACCTACTTATCCCCCCAGCAGCTCAAAAATGTGGAGGAAATCGTCGAACAGCTTCGTCCCCATATCCGTGACATCAGCTTGCCCACCTACTACCGCAAGCGAAAGCAGGCGGTGGAGGCACTGAGTTCCGTCCTCTGGGGGTTTACTTCGCAGGAATGCCGGGATATCCTGGAACGCTTTTTCCCAAAAGACAAGTAATCTGCAGGGACAAGCGGAACACGGCAGTGAGAGAAAATTGATAGAGATTTGATAGCGTATTGATAAGGTTTTGTTATTGATTAGAAAACCTCCATGTGTTATATTGGTCATGCTCAAAACTGTACCTCAACTGAAAAACGGTCATGGGAGGACGCCTTTACGGCGTCTTTTTTTCTGCCCTCCTAATGGCCTTGGAAACAGCGCCCGGCGAACCGGGCGCTGTTTCCCTTTTCACGAGGACTAAAAACGCAAAGGAGGTTTGCTACTTGAAGCAGAAAAAGACCCCGGTCCCACTGAGGGGACGGAGAGGGATCAGTCCCTACCGCGCCCTCTACATGGTATATCTCTGTGTCTGTCTTTCAGTGTTTCTTGTTCAACCAGCATCAGCAGCCACCATCTGGGAGAAGGCCAGTGAGATCATGCAGGACGTTTACACCCAGATCCTGACGATCTCTACCATCGCCGCCATTGTTACTGCATCGGTGGCGTTGCTGATGATGAATTTCAGCCGCTCCGGGCGGACGGTGGACGAATCCCGTGCCTGGCTCAAGCGCATCGTCATCACATGGGCCGTGCTGAACGGGTTGGGGTTCATCATGAGTTATGTCACTCCGTTCTTCAGCGGCGGCCAGTGGACGCCGTAACCGCTCATGGGCATCTTAGACGGCATTGTAGAGTGGATCGCTGAACAGATCATGTACGGCCTGGACTTGATCAACACATCAGTTTTGGGCGCCCTGGGCTGTGACATGAGCGTGTTTCTGCGGTATTTCCCTGCTGCAAGTACGATGTATGATATTTTTGTGGCGCTTGCCATTGGGCTGATCCTGTTGCTATGGGTCTGGAATCTCTTTCGGAATTTCGGTTTGGGCCTGGGCTCCGAGGCAGAGGATCCGGTCAAACTGAGTATCCGCTCTATACTGTTTATCGCTCTTGCCTGGTACTCGGACGAGATCGTCGATACTGTCCTCCAAATTGGCGGCACCCCGTACAACTGGATCCTGTCCTCCGCCCTTCCCAGCCTGGATTTTGCAAGTTTCAACTCCGTACTGGCTGTCATCATCGGCGTAGTCGCCAACGGAGGAGTGGCACTTATCGTATTGATCCTGACTCTGATCCTGGCTTGGAACTACCTGAAACTGCTGTTTGAGGCGGCAGAGCGGTATGTGCTGCTGGGCGTACTGGTCTTCACTGCGCCAGTGGCATTTGCCATGGGGGCGTCCCAGTCCACCTCAAACATCTTCAAGAGCTGGTGCCGTATGTTCGGCGGCCAGCTCTTCCTGCTGTTGATGAACGCTTGGTGCCTGCGCCTGTTTATCAGCATGGTCGGCGCCTTTATCGCCAACCCACTTTCTATCTGAGGAGGGCTTATCACGAAACGAAGTATCAAAATTTCTACCGTTTTTGTGCTTGTACTTCTACTTATCACCGCTCTCTCGGTTCCCGCCTTTGCGATAACGGAGGCGGAGGTTGAGGCCCAGGTCAGCGCTACAAGCAGAGAGACGGTCACAGGCAATGTGTTGATCTGGTTCCTGTGCGCTATCGGCTTTCTGAAGGTATCTCAGAAGATCGACAGTTTTATGTCGAGCCTAGGCGTCAATGTGGGCCAGACCGGAGGTTCCATGTTGGCAGAAGTTATAATCGCCACCCGCGGCGTTGCGGCGGTGGCCGGCGCCTTTGGAGGCGGAGCGCGCCATTCGGCCGGCAGTTCTCCCGGGGGTGCTTCATCCGGAACCGCCGGCCCGTTTGGTGGGTTTCTAAAAGGCGGTCTTGCCGGCGCTGTCAGCCGTAAGGTAACCCGCGATGCGGTGAGGACGGCCACGACAGCGACTTCCGCTGTGAATACCGTCAAGTCCACAGCAACTGCGGCAGCTTCCCAGTCCAGCACGATCAGGGAACAGCAGGCCAACACTGTTCACCAGACTGATACGCAAACCGGGGCACATCAGGAAACCCAGACAGCAGCCGTACATTCCGCATCTACTGAAACGATTACCCAGACGGCCCAGCAAGCGGAGATGACCGCTGCCCAAATTTTTCAGCAGTCGGAACATACTGCACAGCAAGCAACCACCCAGACGGAATCCCAAGCGTCTCATAAATCCTCTACGGTCACGCAAACAGACAGGCAAACAGTTGCGACGCCTTTCAAGGGAGTTGGTCTGGGCGGGGCAATTTTCGCCCAGTCCCTGATGTCCGGTGGTAGTTTTGCGAATGACATCATCGGAACAGTCGCCAAGGGCGATATACGCTCCACCGGCTCCATCACCGGGGACCTAGCCGCCCAGTCCATTCGCTCCTATCTGGGTTATGCTGGCGAAGAGTCCTCCGACAAAGCACCTCTCACTTTTTCCAACGTGGAGATCGGTGGTGGGAGGATCACCGGCATGGTGTCAAAACCGGATATGGCCGAGCCGATAGCCTTCAGTATGTACCATGCGGATCAGTATGTGGAACCAAAGGGGGATTATTCCAAGATCCGAACCACAGACGGCGCACTCTGGTATACGCAGCTTGCCCAGGACACTGTTGAGCGTAAGCCCTATAAGGCCCCGGACGATACGGTCGCCTATCAGGAGAGCATCGTAAAGCGGCTGCCTGACCCACCGAAACGCAAGGACCGGATGTGAGGCGCCGCCTATGCGAAATGAAGAACGGGACGTCTATGTAATCCCCCCCAATTTTATTGAGGGCGGCACGCTCCTGGGCGGGATGTTCAAGACACGCAACGTCATTGAGGCTGGTGTCCTGGGGCTTCTTGTGGGCTTGCCTGTCCTTAACTTAGGTATTTCCATCACTACGCGGGTCATCATCCTATGCCTGACGGCTCTGCCGCTGGTTCTGGTTGCTCTCATTGGCATCTCCGGCAACAGTCTCTCCACCTTCATCCTCCAGTTTTTCCGCTTCCTGCGTAATCGCAGGGTCCTTAACCGGGATGCGGTGACGGACAGCGGAGAGCAGAAAAAATCAGTATTGCCAAGTTGGCTTCGTAAAAAGCAACCGGAGCAGGAAGTCCAGGAACAGGAGGCCGCGCCGATCAGCCGCTGTAGCTTTCGGTTTGATAGGAAAGAGCGCAAGGTCACCCAGCACAAGACGTTTCTGCCACCGGAGGAAAAGGTGAAGCCCCTCAACCCGTTAGCGGATTATGTACCAATCGAAAAAATCGAAAATGGTGTGATTTATACCAGAGACCACCGCTATGTGAAGGTCGTAGAGGTCGTTCCGGTTAATTTTTTGCTCCGAAGCGCCCAAGAACAGCGCGGTATCATCTATTCCTTTATCAGTTATCTGAAGATCGCTCCGGTCAAGGTGCAATTCAAGGTGCTGACGAAACGCGCCGATATTGACCGCCATGTGGAGGCAGTACGTAGGGAATTGGAGCAGGAAACAGACCCACACTGCCGGATGCTTCAGGAGGACTACTTGCAGCTGATCCAGCAGCTCGGCTCCCGTGAGGCCATTACCAGGCGTTTCTTTCTGATCTTTGAGTATGAGGAACTGCCGGGCACCCGCCGCGGGCATGAGGAAGAGGAAGCCATTGCTTCCCTCCAAACCGCCGCCCGAACGGCTGCCAACTACCTGCGGCAATGTGGGAACACGGTGATCATGCCAGAAAATGAGGATGAGGCGGCCTGTGAGATCCTCTACAATATTCTCTGTCGCAGGGAGAGCAACGAGGAGCCCTTTCCCCAGAAACTGAAAAGCGTGCTGACAGAGTACCTGGCCGCCGGGCGCTCTCTGGACAACATCCCTTCCAATGAGTTCTACGCCCCCGCCCGGATCGATTTAACCCATGGACGCTACATCTGCATCGACGGCATCTACTACGCCTATCTTCTGGTGCCCTCGGACGGCTATAAGTCGCAGGTGCCCGCCGGCTGGCTCAGCCTGATCGTCAATGCCGGCGACGGTATCGACCTGGATATGTTTCTCTCCCGCCAGCCCAAGGACCGCATGATCCGCAAGCTGGGCCAGCAGCTCCGTATTAACCGGAGCAAAATAAAAGAAACCAGCGACACCAACACGGACTTTGACGATCTGGACGGCGCTATCCGCAGCGGCTACTTCCTCAAAGACGGCCTTGGTAATAATGAGGATTTCTATTACCTCAACCTGCTTATCACCATCACAGCCGGCAGTGTGGATGAATTGGAGTGGAAATGCGCGGAGATGAAAAAGCTCCTGCTGTCCCAGGATATGGATGTTCAGCCCTGTTCCTTCTGTCAGGAACAGGCTTTTTTATCGTCCCTGCCCCTGGTCAGCTTGGAGCGCAGTCTCTTTGAACGCTCCAAGCGCAACGTACTGACCCTGGGAGCGGCAAGCTGCTACCCCTTTACCAGCTATGAGATGTGTGATGACAACGGCATCCTCCTGGGCGTCAATAAGCACAACAACTCCCTCATCATTGTGGACATCTTCGACAGCCGGGTTTACAAGAACGCCAACATAGCGATCCTGGGCACCAGCGGTGCAGGCAAGAGCTTTTCCATGCAGCTCATGGCCACCCGGATGCGGCGCAAGGGCATTCAGGTCTTTATTGTGGCACCGCTGAAGGGCCATGAGTTCCACCGGGCCTGCTCCAATATCGGCGGCGAGTTCATCCAGATCTCCCCTGCCTCCCAGAATTGTATCAATGTCATGGCCATCCGCAAGGTGGACCGCTCTGTGGATGAAATGCTGGACGGGCCAGGTGTGGAGAAGTCCATGCTGGCCGCGAAAATTCAGAGACTGCACATCTTCTTCTCCCTACTGATCCCCGACATGAACCATGAGGAGCGTCAGCTTTTGGACGACGCCCTGATCCGCACCTCCGCACGGCTGGGGATCACCCATGACAACAGCACGCTGGATGACCCGGACCATCCGGGCCAATACCGGACGATGCCGGTGCTGGGGGATCTGTACGAGGTTCTGAAGGAGTCCCCGGATACCAAGCGGCTTGCCAATATTCTCAACCGTTTGGTCAATGGTTCTGCCCGAACCTTCAATCAGCAGACCAATGTATCGTTGGATAACAAATACACCGTCCTCGATATCTCTGAGCTGACCGGCGACCTGCTGACGGTGGGGATGTTTGTGGCGCTGGATTTCGTCTGGGACAAGGCCAAGGAGAACCGGACGGAGGAAAAGGCCATTTTCATCGACGAGTGCTGGCAGCTCATCGGCGCCAACAGCAACCGTCTGGCTGCGGAATTTGTCCTGGAAATCTTCAAGATCATCCGCGGTTACGGCGGGTCGGCCATCTGCGCTACCCAGGACATCAACGACTTCTTCGCTCTGGAGGACGGGAAATATGGCAAGGGCATCATCAACAACGCCAAGACCAAGATCCTGCTCAATCTGGAGGAGGAAGAGGCACGGCGCGTCCAGTCTATCCTCCATCTCTCTGAGGCGGAGGTCATGGAGATTACTCACTTTGAGCGTGGCAACGGCCTGATCAGCACCAATAACAACAACGTGACGGTGGAAATCAAGTGCAGTCAGTTGGAAAAGGAGCTGATCACCACTGACCGCAGGGAACTGCGGGAGCTACTTGGGCGCAAGAACTGACGCGGCTGTATTGCGGTGTGTTTATGGATTCAAGCTCTATGTGCGTCTCCATGACGTCGCTATGACGGAAGGGACTTGACCGGTATCGTCTTATGACGGCGTTATTACGTCAGGAGGAAGGTATCAAAAATGAAAACACGAACGGAACTCTATGGGAAGGAAGCCAAAAGTCTGCTGCGGGACATCACCATGTATCGGGCGTTGACTGAGGAGCAGGTCCTACGGCTTTATCCCGGAAAGCGGGAGACGATGAAAAACCTGCTGTCCTATCTCACCAAGCAGGACCGCATCTACTATATTGACGGCCTGTACTGCCCCACGCCCGAGTGTGCTGAGGATGTTGACCGCGGCCTATTGGCCGCGGTCTGGGTGCTGGCGGATTTCATTGACCGGGTGGAATACCACTCAGTTGCAGAATATCCAGCCAAAATCATTTTTTTCGCTGACGGTGAGATCTATGAGATCATACATGCGGCCCAGGGAAAAGACACTCTTTTGTCTTATGTTCTATCCTCCGCTGGGGAACACCCCTCCAGATACCTGGTGCTGGTGGATGATCCCGGCCAAATCGAACAGCTTCAGATCCCCCATGCCAGCGGATACTGCACAGTGTCCCCGGAGGGGGATGTTCACTACTACCAAAAGGAATAAAGGAGGAGACAATTTGGAACGAGCGGTCCTATCGCATCGCATTACATCGATTTTATCAGATATTTCCCGGCTCACCAATGCGCTCTATGCGCTCAACACCACCGATATCCAACGCTATCCCGACAACTACGAAGTGTTGTCCACGGACGCAGCGCTTCGGGCGGAGCGGATCGCCTGCCGCCTACGGCATCTGCTCTACGCCACAACCAGCGTCACAAGGGACGAATACCTGACCTCGGCCGCAGTCATGCAGGGCATTGAGATCCGGTCCGAGGACGGTATTTTGGAAATCACACTGCCCTGCCTGCACCCCAAACGAAAGCAGAGGCAGAGCACGGAATACCTCCTTGATCCCTTCACCGCCGCCCTCAGCCAGTACACCAAAAGTAACCCCATGCCCCGGATGCGCCATTGCGTCGTATGTTTTTCCCTGGTCTACAATCGAGATCTGCCTGAGCGGCGAGTTCGGGACTACGACAATTTGGAGCTCAAGCAGTTTCTGGATGTGGCGGCTTCCTTTCTGCTCACAGATGACAGCGGCCTGCTATGCGACGCCTATCATACCACGGAGTTGGGAGATATGGACTGCACCCGCATCTCCATCATGGACAACACCCGGTTTCCCGACTGGCTGGAGAGAAAGCAGGCGGCTCTGCAATCCATCTCGGAATTATAGTCCCAAAGGCCCTCAAAACCATATCCCATTTCGGCCTGATTTCCCCTCCCGGAATTGGGATATGCGCGGCGGAGCTGAAAAGCCCCGTATGCCAACGCTCCCACAGAAATGGGGTAGCCGGAAAAACGCCCAGGTTAAGAACACCCTGGGCGTAAAACCGGCAACAAGGGGGCGGTGTGCGTGACCAGGCGAAAGGGGCCTCTGCCATCGCCTGATACCTTCCCCGACCTGCTGCTGACCTTCGTCGCTCTGTCCGGTGAACTGCCGTCCGCGCTGGTGAGCCGGCTCCCCGGCTCCGACAGTTACAAGGCGTATGCCGTTAAAATTCTCAAAAGGGAAAAGCTCCTTCGCACCTACTACCATGATGGCCTTCGCGGCCTGCGCCTGACCTCCATTGCCAAAAACCTTCTGGCGGCGAGACAGCCGGACAGATACCTTCCACTCTTTACCGGCGATACCGCCACCAACACGCCAAAATACTCGGTCCCACACCGCCTGCGCCTTCACCGGATGGCCGAGGTGCTGGTCACAGCATACAATGCGGGCCTTCTGACCTTCCCCTGGGAAAAGCCGCCTGTCTTTCAGGCAGAACTGGATGATGCCGGCTTATATATTGGTCCGGCCTACTACAGCTCCAGAGAGGTGAAGGAGATTGGCGCGCAAGCGACTATGATCCGCGGCTCCCGCTCCACTGGCGTCCTTGTCTGTGACAGCGGCATCTATGCCGTCTATAACACGGCTGACGCCCGGATGAAGTGGGAGTACAAAGCCGAGGTTCGGCTCAAAGCCATGATGCAGACAGACCTGTGCCACAGGAGGCTTGCGGATAGGTTTATGGATTCGCCCCCAGGCGCTATCGTCTTCGGTGATGGTATGGACCAGTTGGAGATTCTGATGGGTCAAGGCGATAAGGAGACTAGAAACTACCTCATTATGAACGGAACCTTTCGCTGTTTCCACTATCTGACCCTCGACCGCCGCGGGGAGGTATTGCTGCGGCTCTTGTGTGACCCAGAGCGGAAAGCGGTGCTGGATGGCATCCTGTCGGAGGATCTGGCCGAAGGCCGATCCAACTGGCTGATCGAGCATGACGCCATAGACGAAAATGGCAACCCGGTGCTGTTTGGCTACACCTGTGATATGCCACGCATCCGACGGTTTGACGATGCTCTCGGTCTGCACGGACAGACCGGCACGGTCTACTGTTTCGATTTTCAGGAGCCGGTGCTTCGCCGGGTCTGCGGACCAAGGGTTGCGCTGCAGAGCATTGACTTTGAAGCATTTGAAGGGAGTGTTTTCCATATCCCGTAAAAAACTGATTAAGGTGCTGGCCATCCTGCCCTTTGCCATTGCGGCGCTGCTCTACGGGGGTGGATATATCGGCCAGTTCCTATATAACCACCATGTCTGGCAGCAGGCTGGCGGCACACTGTATAGCGGCACCTCACCGGAGTTCCCAGACCCCGGTTTCCTGTCCTGTGTTCTGGCGGCTTTCCGATTCCCTTACGGCCTGTATGGTGTGGGGATCTGCGTCGCGGTCATCGGTATTCTGGTTTTCATGGTCATGCGTATGGGCTACAGCGAGACAGGAGAATATGACCGGGATCGCAATCTCGTTTACTCCAACAAGGGCACCTACGGAACGGCCGGTTTCATGACCAAAAAGGAGATGAAAGGCGTCCTTGACCTGGTTCCCGACATTCGCAAGCACCACGGGACGATTTTGGGGGAACTGGACGGCCAGGTGGTGTGTATCCCAGAGGATACCCGATTCAATGGGAATATCGCCGTATATGGGGCCTCCGGATCGAAAAAGACCAGAGCCTTCTGTGTCAATATGATTCTGCAGTGTGCTGCAAGGGGCAACAGCATGGTCATTACGGATCCGAAATCTGAACTGTACGAAAAAACCAGTGAGTACCTGCGTCACAAGGGCTATACCGTCCGCGTATTCAATCTGGTAACGCCCTCCGCCTCGGATTCCTGGAACTGCCTGTCGGAGATTGAGGGTAAGGAATTGATGGCCCAACTGTTTTGTGATGTGGTTATAAAGAATACCGGCAGTGAGAAGGGCGACCACTTTTGGGACAACGCGGAACTCAATCTGCTCAAGGCGCTGGTGCTGTATGTCAGCAACAACTACCCTCCGGAGAAAAAGAACATCGGCGAGGTCTACCAACTGCTTGCCATGAGCAGCGAGAAGGAGCTGAACGCCCTGTTTGACGTCCTCCCGGTGGGCCATCCGGCAAAGGCCCCTTACAGCATCTTCAAGCAGTCCTCGGAAAATGTGCGGGGCGGCGTCATCATCGGGCTTGGGAGCCGGCTGCAGGTGTTTCAGAACCAGGATATCCGCAACATTACCGCTTACGACGAGATCGACCTGGAACTGCCAGGTCAAAAGCCATGCGCCTATTACTGCATCACCAGCGACCAGGATTCGACCTTCGATTTCCTGTCGTCCCTGTTTCTGTCTTTTATTTTTATCAAGCTGGTACGCTTTGCGGACGAGCAGTGCCCCAATGGGGAGCTGCCCGTCCCCGTCCATGTTTTGGGGGAAGAGCTGTGTGCCACGGGAGTGATCCCGGATCTGTCCCGAAAAATCTCCGTGATCAGGTCTCGCCACCTCAGTCTTTCGGCCGTGTTTCAAAATTTAGCCGGTCTCCAAAACCGGTATCCCTACAACCAGTGGCAGGAAATCCTGGGCAACTGTGACGTCCAGCTGTTTTTAGGCTGTACGGATGCCCTCACCGCCCAGTTTATTTCGGACCGCACCGGCGAGGCCAGCATCAGCGTCACCAGCAAGGCCAAGCAGCTGGGCACCTGGCGCATCTCCAACTACACTCCGGAGTACCGGGAGACCAGCGGCGTGGGCCGGCGGAAGCTGATGACGATGGATGAAGTCCTGCGTATGGACACCGATAAGGCGCTGGTCATCATCCGTGGGAAAAAAGTATTGGAGGTTGATAAGTACGACTATTCCAAGCATCCGGAGTCCAAGAAACTTCAGGCAAGCAAGGCCGCCGCCCATATCCCTGCATGGCGTGAGAAACCATCAGACACGGCTTGTACATCCTCAATGCCCGCCCAGAAGTCGGCCCGCAAGGGAAAAACGGCACCGAAAGCCTCAAAGGTGCCAGAACCTGCAGAGGCCAGAGGCCACACCGCTGAAGCACACACGATCCCAGCAGCGGAGGTGGACCAGTCTGGCGGCAAGCCGGTGTCAAAGCCCAAAATCATAGCCGCAACCAAAGAATCCATCTTATCAAAACCGAATGCGAAAAAGGAGGAATAATTTTTATGCCAAGGAAGAAAAGCGTTGCCCCTGACCCCAATGAACAAGAGGTCATGGACCAGGCCGCAGACGCCGTAGAAGGCGCTGTGGATGAAGACCCCGTTGGCAATGACGGCGCCCCCAGCGAGGAAACGCTCGCACTGATGGAACAGGAGTATCTCGCATCCTCGTCCGATGGGGCAGTGCCTCCGGAGGACGGCTCCGATACTTCCACCGATGATAACGTCGGCGGCGGCGACACCCCTCCCTCCGGCGAGGATGTGTCTGGGAGCGATGAGCAGGCCTATGAGGAACAGGCAGTCTCTGAGCCTGAAGATGAACTGCAAGGCGCTCTGCCTGTTGATGATGACGCCGGAGAGGAAGGGACTCCTGAAGGCAGTCCGGCGGGCGGAGAAGACGAGGCTTCCGGCGACTATGCCGCCCTCTTGAAAGAACTGGGTGAGGCCGGGACGGATGACACAGGGGAAACGCCGCTGCTTTCCGATTCAGAGGTGCCCGGTGAGGATGTCGTGGCCGATGCCCCACTGAACCTCCCAGATGAAGGCAGTGAGCCCGATGAAAGCGATCTGCCTGCTGAAAGCATGGAAAGCCCATCTGAACCGGAGCACCGCGCACCTTCTGACCGGCGCGGGGAACGGCCGTCCCCTATCACCGCCGCTGCAAGCCGCCGCCGGGAGCGGGTTCTGACCATTGATGCCCGGGACGAAATCCAGACCGATGAAGACCGGGAGGCTATTATCTGGCACGACATCCAGAACTCCCACCGCACCCGGCGTATCCTGACCGGCATGTTGGATGGCGTGGAGAAGACGGAATCCGGCCTGACCCTTGCTGTGGTTAACTACCGGGGGTTCCGGGTGGCCATCCCCGTCAAGGAGATGATGCTCTACACTGGAAAGACCCCCTCCGGCCGGGAGTTCATGGAACTGATGGACCAGCTCAACCGCATTCTCAACGCCCGGCTGGGCTCGGAGATCGACTTCATCGTGAAGGGCTACGACAATGAGAGCCGCAGCGTGGTGGGCAGCCGCCGGGAGGCCATGCTCCGAAAACGGCAGACCTTCTACTTGGATACCGATGAAATGGGTGAGCATCTGATCTATGAGGGCCGGGTGGTCCAGGCCCGTGTGGTAGCAGTGGCTGAGAAGGTCATCCGGGTAGAAGTTTTCGGCGTGGAGACCTCCATTGTAGCCCGAGGCCTGTCCTGGGAGTGGATCGGCAATGCCCGTGACCACTTCAACGTGGGTGACCGCATCCTGGTCCGGGTGCTGAAGATCAATCGCACCGACCTAGAACACCTGACCATCCGGGTGGACGCCCGCAGTGTGTCCGCCACCAACAGCCACGACAATCTGAAGAAATGTTTGCCCCAATGCCGGTATGCGGGACGGGTCACCGACGTCAGAAATGGCGTCGTTTTTATTCGCCTCAACAATGGGGTCAACGCCATCGCCCATTCCTGCTATGATCCCCGCTATCCCGGAAAAAAGGATGACGTCAGCTTCGCGGTGACCCGGATTGATGAAGAACAGGGCGTCGCCATCGGCATTATCACCCGCATCATCAAACAAAATCTGTAAAGAAGGAGCGGCCTATTATGAAGCATATCAGACATCTGGCGCTGTGCCTGCTGCTTGCCCTGTCTCTGATGACCAGCGCCTTTGCCGCCGAAGTCCCGGAGGAATTGGTGGTGGAAAACCTGAATGGGCAGCAGCGCTTGGTCAAGACCTATGTGCTCTCACCAGAGGTTGACCCGGACACTCTGAAGGAGCCGCCCTTTGATTACGATGGCTTCACCTACACCTGGGCCTATACCACCAAAGAGGAACAGCCCTATCTGAACACCAAGGCTGTGACAGAGACGGTGACGGTAGAGACCTCCAGCGATGACCTCACCGATGTCCTGGCCGCGCTGGCTCCCAGTATCCCCTATGACGATGGGGAATATGTGGGCGAATTGGCTCTGGACCATACCACGCTGACCACTGTGGCGGCGGGTTACACCACCAAGTACGGCACGGTCTCGGAAACCAAAGTGATCTCCAACCTGGACCGCAACGATATGTCCTATGTCCCTGCTACCACCGTCAAGGACGGCAGGACGCTGTCCCTGGCCGGCGTGGAGTGGCAGGTGACCGGAACAGATCTTGTAGGCGAAACGCTCTCCCCCTCCTCCTGGCAGGCGGTGGCCACCTATACCGCCTCCACCAGTTGGCAGGCCGCCACCGGCTATGTTACCACGGCTGAGTATCACGGCGAGGTGGTTTCCGAAGGCATCGAGAGTGTGACCTACACTGTGGTCTACACCGGCGCGGAGACGGTACCTGCCGATGGAGAAAAGCCTTTCGGCAGCGGCTCGGGCTTCTTTGCTGGACTTGCTGACTCCCCATTACTTGCCATTGGCGCTTTCATGCTGCTGGCACTGGCGGCCGGCTTCGGCGTGCTCCTCTTTACACGCCGGAAGAATGTATATGTCTACATTCCCGGTGACAAGCCCCGCGATTACAAACTGGTGGCAAAGTTCCGAGCGGACGCGAAGTATCCCAGCATCGATCTGCGGAAGACGGAGCCCTATCCCGCTGGCGTGGTAGCCGTTGAGGTCAAACGCTCGCTGGCTAAGGAACTTGTAGGCCAGAACTTCACGGTACAGTGTCAGGAGGGCGATTACGTCTATGTAGTCCTCCGGGGGGATGGGGACGACTGGCATGAATTCAATGTGGATACCTTAACGCCCATCACTTAGAAGGAGGACATGATGAAAAAACTCTTATCCATGGCCCTGTTGACTGCCGCCATGCTCTCCACGCTGACGGTGGGGGCCCAAGCCGCCGACTACGAATTTGTAACCGACGGCACGCCGGAATACTACGATTCCACTTCCTACGAGGAGGTCTACGGCTCCCAGTACAACTACGGCGGCCCCAATGTTGTGGACTATCAGGTTCCGGAGCTTGAGTATGGCAGCTTCAGCACCACGCAGACCGGCATCATGGAGAAGGCTTTGCTCCCCGGCCTGCAGGCTACGGTGGCAACCAGCAGCGGAACCGGCGGTTATGGGATCAGCGGCAGCGGAGGGAATACAGTTACCCTGCCTGGGATTGAAAATTCCGGCTCGTTGATTCCTGGGGGTGTGGAGCTGCCCGCAATCCCCCAATATACAGAGCTGACCGATGATTTTCTGCTCTCAAACGGAGCCATTGGCAAGGTATCCATCCCCGCCATCGGCGTCAAGAATTACTACCTCTGGGAAGGGGAAACGACCTCCAGCATGAATAAGGGGCTGGGGCATTTTACGAGCACCAGCGTCTGGGATGGTAACGTGGGGCTCTGTGGCCACAATCGCGGAGCGAAGTATGTAATCGGCGCCATCAAGGATCTGGAGATCGGCGACACAGTCACCTATACTACCTCCGCTGGCACCCGAACCTATGAAGTGGAAACTGTCCGGAAAATCGCCAGTAACGACTGGAGTTATCTGGAACCCACTTCGGATAACCGGATCACCATGATCACCTGTGTGGCAGGCGATTACAGTGTGCGGTGGATGGTGCAGGCTGTTGAGGTCAAATGATACCGCCTGATGGAGTCTTTTTAGATTGATGTTGAAAAGCCTTCTTTGGATTTCGTATTAAGTATTACCACGAGATGAAAAAGGAGGTTTCCCAACATGAAACAAAGAATGGCCTGCCTGCTTATCGGTATCCTGATGGGCGCGGTGCTGCTTGGAGGAAATGTCTCCCAAGCGGCAGAAGCATTTCTCAAAGCATTCCCCAGTACCCATACATTTTATCTGGACGGCCAGCCGATTGAGATGGAGGCATACAGCATCAACGGCAATAACTATGTCAAGCTGCGGGACATCGGCCGGATGGTGGGATTCAACGTCTATTGGGACAACGGCGTCCAAATCGATACCAGTTCTCCCTATACCGGCACCGCGCCTTCAGCTGTATCCATCGGGAGCTACAAGGGGACGGTGCTCGATGTTGGAGAGCGAAGCGCCCTCATCATCCCCGGTGGCGGGACAGATTATATCGTAACCTCCGGCAATCCGGACGTTCTTGCGGTCGAGCAGGTCTCCGGGTACTGGGTTATCGAGGGCGTTTCCCCTGGTACCTCGCAGGTGCAGTTCACTGCGCCCGACGGCCAGCAGGGGGACCTTGCCATCACGGTCACCAAGGACGGCACCCTGACCAACTCGGCCTCCGCTGATCTGAACGAGAATCTGGAACTCCGCCAGGACATCCTCGTCCTTGTCAACCAAGTCCGTCAGGAGCATGGCCTGTCCGCAGTTCCGGCTGACCAGTCGCTGATGGACGCGGCGCAGGATTACGCCACCCGCCGGAACACCTGGCATGACAGCCAGGAGGAGTGTGAGCTGGCCCTCGCCCATGGCTATCCCTATGGGTTTAACTGCAACCTCACAGTATTTACCGGCGCCTCCGCAGAGGGGGCTGCCAAGACCGCGGTGGAAAACTGGGTCAATTCCCCCGGGCATCTGCGGACTATGCTGGACTCCAAGGCGGACGGCCTGGGGGTTGGTGTGGTGCGGCACGAGGGTGTGACCTACTGTTATCTGTTTGTTGGTATGTCAAGCACAATCAACCCATACGCATAATGCCTTATATGAGGAAAGCCTTTCAGCAACAGCTGAAAGGCTTTTTTCTTGAAAAATTTAAGTGAAAAGGAGTACTTCTGCAT
>ERZ773258.986-NODE-986-length-26654-cov-10.205647_pt1 | contig 26654 bp, 30 predicted proteins | sample MGYA00511962_ERZ773258 | MGnify/ENA primary metagenome ERZ773258 (study PRJEB29015, sample SAMEA2737755) | human gut metagenome | biome: human gut; feature: human-associated habitat; material: faeces | place: China | collected 2012 ... | reverse complement strand
GCCCCGGCCAGCGTGGCACGCGCGGCAACGACCTGCCCGAACCCGGCAGCGATATACAGGGCGCGGTGCACGGCGGCCTCGTCGGCCAGCCCGCGTCGCTGCAGCGGCAGCAGGACCGCAGGCAGCACGCCGCAGCTTCCCGCCGTGGGCGCGGCCACGATGCGCTTCATGCAGGCGTTGCACTCGGCGGTTTTCAGTGCCTCGGCCATGACGTCGGCAAAGTAGCCGCCGGCGTAGAGCACGCCGCGCGCCGCTGCCGCGTTGACCTTGGCCGCGTCGCCGCCCGCAAAGCCGCTCATCGAGCGGTCTGCGCCGCAGTAGCCGTCGCTGGTGGCCTGCATGACTGCCCACAGACGGTGCATCTCGGCCTCGCTTTCGGCGCGGGTCAGGCCGCTTTCGGCCAGATCGCTCTCAAGGATGACCTCATACAGCGGCTTGCCGCTCTCCTTGCAGAGGTCGATCATCTCATGCACGGATGAAAATGCCATCTTTCCCGCCCCCTTACAGATTCAGAATCGTGACCTTGACGATGCCCGGCTGGCTGCCCAGTTGCCCGGCGATCTCGTCCGGGATAGGCTCGTCGCACTCCAGCACCATGACGGCGTAGCCGCCCGCCGTCGAGCGGTAGAGCTGCATCGTGGCGATGTTGACGCCGTGCTGGCTCAAACAGGTGGTGACGGCTGCCACATGGCCGGGCGTGTCCTGGTTGTGGACGATCAGCGTGTTGTGGTCTCCGCCAAAATTCGTCGTGATGCCGTCGATCTGGCAGATGTTGATCCGCCCGCCGCCGATGGACGCGCCGACGACCTCGAGCTTACGGCCCGACGCACCGGTCAGCCGCAGCACCGCCGTGTTGGGGTGTGCGCCGCGCAGGTTTGTGGTGCCGATCTTAAAGTGCAGCCCGGCCTCCTTGGCAATGGAAAAGCTGTGCGGGATGCGGTCATCGTCCGGCTGCATGCCCAGCAGCCCGGCGACAAGCGCCCGGTCCGTGCCGTGGCCGCGCCCCGTGGCGGCAAAGCTGCCGTAAAGCAGGATCTCGGCCTCGGCAGGCTGCTCCCCCAGGAGCCGCCGCGCCGTGCTGCCGATGCGCACCGCACCTGCCGTGTGGCTGCTGGACGGCCCCGTCATGACCGGGCCGAGCACATCAAATAACCGCATAACGGACACCTCACTTATAAAATGGTATAGAATGAGTATAGCGGATTTGGCGCGGGATTGCAAGGCACGGGCAGAAAAGGAAGAAAATGTTAAGAATAACAACACTTCCCTGATGAATTTTTACGTTTATCGGGGAAAGTGTTTGAAAAATGCGGAGAGAGGTTGGAACGGAAGCGTTTTTGTGAGGTAACGAAAATGGCGGGGTGGATGCAGCACAACAGACAAGAACGAAAAAATATACGATGCTGCGTTGCTGGTGGCGTGCGGCGGTTTGTACACAGTAAGGTACACACCCTTGTACACACCCCACACGGTAGCTGGCGTTTTGTGGCGATATATGCAGTGTGCAAAGGGTGATAAAAGTATAAAAAGAATACCGCATATTCAACGCAATAGCGTTAAATATGCGGTATTTGGCGGAGTAAGAGAGATTTGAACTCTCGCGGCGGTTTCCCACCCTACGCCCTTAGCAGGGGCGCCTCTTCGACCTCTTGAGTATTACTCCACAAGTCAAAGTGATTCTATATATTCACTTGTTATCACAAAATGGCGGAGAGGATGGGATTCGAACCCATGGTCCGCTCGCGCGAATCGCTGGTTTTCAAGACCAGTTCCATAAACCACTCGGACACCTCTCCACAGTGGCTGCCGCCAGAATGCAGGTATTATTATACAAAAATACGGAGGGGTTGTCAACCCCTCCGCGCAAACTTTTTTGAAAATTATTTCGCTGTGGATCTCACGGTGAATTTTCTCCTGCGTTTTGCGCAGATGTTTTTTGTTTTGGGCCCTTCAGCCATAAGAAACGCAAAAACCGCCGCAGTGTTACACCGCGGCGGGAAAATTTTCGGGGAATATTTTTACAGCGCACAGGGAGTAAAGCCGTCCTTGCCCAGCACCTGGACCTTCGTGTAGCCCAGCTCCTTCAGCTTGGCGGCGACAGCCTCAAAACCAAAGGTCAGCGCCTTGGTATCGTGGGCGTCGGCGGTCAGCACGACATTGCCGGACAGCACGAGCCAGTCTTTTAAAATCGCGTCGGACGGGAAATAATCCTTGCGGAAGCCGCGGTACGCCGCCGAGGTGTTGACCTCGAGCACGCAGCGATTGCGGGCGGCGGCCATCAGGGCAGAGTTTGCAGCGGCAGTGTAGCGGGGGTCATTCTCGTCAAAGAACTTGTTGCCGCCGTTGATCTTCTTGATGAGGTCAAAATGACCCAGAATCGTCGGCTTTTTCTCGGCGACCTTGGCTACGTTGGCAAAGTATGCCTCGGCCACGGCCAGACCGTCGCCGTCAAAATCGTCGTCGATGCAGGCGCGCAGGTCCTCCTCGCGCCAGTCGATCTCATAATACTTGCCGGTCTTGGGCCCCTTGACATAGTGCGTGCTGCCGATCCAGTAGTCGTACTGGGTCGGGTCATCGTCGCTGAACAGATCCCATTCCAAGCCGCACAGAATGTCCAGCTTGCCGGCGTAGCGCTCCTTCAGCTTGGCGACCTGCGCCTTGTACAGGGCGGTACGGCTCTGGGTCATGCAATATTCCAGATCACAGGGGGTGTGGCTGTGTCCGCTGAAGCCCAGCGTTTGCAGACCGTTCCGCCATGCCGTGACCGCAATCTCGTCCAGCGTGTTCTTACCGTCGCACAATTTGGAATGAACGTGTACAGAGCTTTTCAGGTATTCGCCTGCCATAGTTACTGCATCCTTTCCTGCTTGACCTTATGGTCAATTACGTGTCGTTTTTCGAGTTCCTTCGTGATGTCCTCTACGGAAATGCCCAGCTCGATCATCAGCACCATGACGTGGTAAGCCAGGTCGCTGATCTCGTAGATGGTCTCCTCCCTGTCGCGCTTGGAGCCTGCAATGATGACCTCGGTGGATTCCTCGCCAACCTTTTTGAGGATCTTTTCCAGGCCCTTGTCGAACAGATAGGTGGTGTAGCTGCCCTCCTTCGGGTCGGTCTTGCGGCCCTCAATGAGTGCGTACAGGCCCTGCCAGGTGAACTGCTTCAGCTCATCGGAGACATAGACCGGGTTGAAGAAGCAGCTCTCCGCGCCGGTGTGGCAGGCGGGGCCGGATTTGACGACGTCGATGACGAGCGCGTCCTTGTCGCAGTCGGCGGTGATGGAGACGACCCGCTGCACGTTGCCGGAGGTCTCGCCCTTGCGCCAGATCTCCCGGCGGCTGCGGGACCAGAATACGGTGCGGCCCTCGGCAATCGTCAGGGCCAGCGTCTCGGCATTCATGTATGCGAGGGTCAGCACCTCTTTGGTATAATGGTCCTGTACGATGGCCGGGATCAGGCCGTTTGCGTCAAATTTGAGAGTCTTGGAATTTCCGGTGATTTCCATGGTGGACACTCCTAAAGTAATATAGTTTAGTGTACCTCTTTTTGTGAGTTTTGGCAAGAGGTAATTCGATAGTAGGATTTTTTTAAAACGTGCTTGCCTCCCCTAGCAGGGGAGGTGCCCCGGAGGGGCGGAGGGGTTGAACTTTGCCATGGCCCGAAATATTTCGAGTGGCGGCAAGGTTCTCTCCCCCACCCGCTGCGGCGGGAGCCCCCTCGCAGAGGGGGCCAAGAGGAGCACAGGCGATCACACCCGCATCTCTACCCCGTTCTCCCGCAAATACCGCTTTAAATCGTTGATTTCCACCTGCTTTGTGTGGAAGATCGACGCGGCCAGACCGGCATCTACTGCCGGGTGATTGCGGAACAGCTCAAGGAAATCCTCCTTTTTGCCTGCGCCGCCGGAGGCGATGATGGGCACGGCGCAGCGTGCGGCCACGGCGTCCAGCAGCTCCAGATCAAAGCCGTTCTTCACGCCGTCGGTGTCGATGGAGTTCACGACCAGCTCGCCTGCGCCGTTTTTGACGCCCTGCTCCAGCCAGTCCAGCGCGTCGATGCCTGTGTTCTCGCGCCCGCCCTTGGCGAACAGCATGAATTTGCCGTCCACACGCTTAATATCGGCGGAGAGCACCACGCACTGGTTGCCGTATTTCTGCGCGGCAGCCGGGATGATGCCGGGGTTGCGGATGGCCCCCGAGTTGACGCTGACCTTGTCCGCGCCGCATTTCAGCACGCGGTCAAAGTCGTCCAGCGTGTTGATGCCGCCGCCGACGGTCAGCGGGATAAATATCTGGCTTGCGACCCGGCGCAAAATATCGGTGAACAGCCCGCGCCCCTCGACGCTGGCGGTAATATCGTAGAACACCAGCTCGTCCGCGCCGGAGGCGTTGTAGTACCGCGCCATCTCGACGGGATCGGCCATGTCTTGCAGCCCTTCAAAGTTGACACCCTTGACAACGCGCCCGTTTTTGACGTCCAGACAAGGAATTATGCGTTTGGTTATCATGTCCTCATTCCCCCTCGTACAGCCTCACGGCCTCGGCCAGATCAATCGCTCCCGTATAAATCGACTTCCCCAAAATGGCTGCGTGGCAGTGCATGGCGGAAAGCTCGGCCAGCTCGGCCATGGCGGCAATGCCGCCGCTGGCCGTGACCTCGATGCCGGGAATCGTCAAAAGCTCACGGTACAGCGCCATATTGGTGCCCTGCATCGTGCCGTCCCGGGAAATATCGGTGGCAATAATGGCCTTGACGCCCGCATTGGCGCAGCGGCGGCAGAATGCCACGCCCGGCTCGGGGGTGACCTCCTTCCAGCCGTTGACAGCGACAGCACCGTCCTTCATGTCAACGCCGACGGCAATCTGTGCGCCGTATTTCTGTGCCATTTCTGCCGTGAAATCGAAGTTTTTTACGGCCACCGTGCCCAGAATGCAGCGGTCCGCGCCGAGGTCAAGATACCGTTGGATGCGCGCCTCGTCGCGGATGCCGCCGCCGACCTCGATTTTGAGGCCGCCCAGCTTGGCAATGGCGGCAATCGTCTGCAAATTGGCCGTGGTGTCGTCCTTGGCGCCGTCCAGATCGACGACATGCAAATACTTTGCACCTGCGTCGATAAATTGCTGCGCTTGGGCGACGGGGTCTGCGTTGTAGACGGTCATCCGGTCGTAGTCGCCCTGATAAAGCCGCACGGCCTGGCCGCCGCGCAGGTCAATGGCGGGGTATAGCTTCATGGTACTTCCTCCCTCTCGCTTACAGCTCGGCAAAGGCCTTTAACAGCCGCAGGCCGGTATCACCGGATTTTTCGGGGTGGAACTGGGTGCCATACACCAGCCCCTGCCGCACCGCGCCCGTGACGGGGATGCTGTAGTCGCTCGTCGCCAGTGTCGATGCAGCGCAGTTTTTGGCGTAATAGCTGTGTACGTAATAGACGTACTCGCCGTTTTTGACGTACTTGAACAGCGGGTCGGCCTCGCGCCCGGGCACAATGTCCATGGCATTCCAGCCGATGTGCGGCACCTTGAGCGCCGGATCGGTCAGGTCGTCCGCCAGAGGGCAGACCTCGCCGGGAATCAGGCCGAGGCCGCGGTGCTCGCCGTACTCGCAGCTTTTTTCAAACAGCAGCTGCATGCCTAAGCAGATGCCCAGCAGCGGCTTTTTCTGCGTTTCCTCGCGCAGAACGGGCACAAGGCCCGTGGCTTCGAGTTTGGCCATTGCGTCGGCGAACGCCCCGACGCCTGGCAGCAGGATATGATCCGCCGCCCGCAGGTCTGCGGCGTCGCGGGTCACCCGCACCTCTGCGCCCAGGCTGCTGACGCTGGACGACAGGCTGAACAGGTTGCCCACGCCGTAGTCAACGATTGCGATCATGTATGGTTCTCCCCCTCTGTATAAAACTTATCCATGGCCCGGCGGGCCGGGTTGGTGAGAATGGAATCATAGCCCTTCAGGCGCGGTGTCTTGCGCTGCGGGAGGGGCATTTATTCACCCAGGATCTCATCCAGCGCCGCAAAGAACCGCTGCATCTGCTCGGGTGTGCCAATCGTGATGCGCAGATAGTCCGAGATGCGCGGCGCGTTGAAGTGGCGGATTAAAATGCCGCGGGCGCGCAGCTTTTCAAAAATTTCCACACAGGGCATACGGTCCGTGGTCGCGAACAAAAAATTTGTGGCCGAGTCAAACACCGTGAACCCGCGGCGGCGCAGCTCGTCGGTGGTGTGGGTGCGCTCGGCAATGACCTTTGCCGTTACATCGGCAAAATAGGCCTCGTCGGAGATCGCCGCCGCGCCCGCGGCCTGGGTCATGGCGTTGACGTTGTAGGGGCTGTAGCTGAACTTGACGCGGTTCATGTCGGCAATAAGCGCGGGCTGCGCAATGCAGAAGCCCAGCCGTGCACCCGCCAGATTGTGCGTTTTGGAGAAGGTATGGGTGATGACGAGGTTGTCATATTTTTCCAAAAGCGGCAGACAGGACGACCCGGCAGGCGCGAACTCGACGTAGGTCTCGTCCACGATTACGATGTTGTCGGGGTTCGTTTGCAGCACCTCCTCGATGGCGTCCACCGGGGCCAGCAGGCTGGTGGGCGCGTTCGGGTTGGCAATGACAATCGTCTCGTGCAGGCCGCAGTATTTTTTCAGGTCGATGGTCAGGTCAGCCTCCAGCGGGATGATGTGCTGCGGGATGTGCAGTAAATCACACAGCACCGTGTAAAAGCTGTAGGTCACATCGGCGAAGGCCAGCGGCGTGCTTTCGTCGCAGAACGCGCGCAGGGCCAGCAGCAGGTTCTCGTCGCTGCCGTTGCCGCAGAGGATATTCTCCGGGCGCACGCCCCAGTGGCGCGCAATGGCGGCGTTGAGATCGCCGTTGGTCAAATCAGAGTACAGCCGCAGCCCCGGCACCGCCGCGGCCACCGCCGCCGCCACGCCGGGCGCGGGCGGGTACGGGTTTTCGTTGGCGTTGAGTTTGACAATGTCAGCGATTTTAAGCTGTTCGCCGGGGGTGTACGGCTCCAGCGAAGCGAGGGTTTTGGTAAAATAACGGCTCATGGGTGTTCCTCCCCGTCCGAAGTGTAGAATTGATCGTGGGGCCATTTGGCGGGATTGTTTTGGATGTATTGGAAGATTTCATCATAATCCCGCGGCCCGCGTATGACATGATCGTAGTAGGATGTTTGAAAGATGGAATGGCCGAGGCGGCGTGTAGTCCCCGTTTTGATGGCACGAACCATTTGGTGAATCGTAGGGCGGGATGCCCCCATCCCGCCGCCGTTCCCGGGTGCATGGATATGAAAAAGAATGTGCAGATGGTTCGGCATGATAACATACGCATCCACGGTGACATTGTCGTAAACCGTTTCCGTGCGGCGAATTAAATCGTCCACAATTTTCCCGGCAGGCAGCAGTTGAACCCGCGGCGGGATGAGGGCATCCCGCCCTACGGATGACGGAAGGTCAACAACGATCCGGGAAAGAATGTGCGCCTTATTTTTGGTACACACCGTAATAAAATACGCACCCGGTTCACTATAATCATGCTGCTTCAACCTCGGATGCTTCCTTTTTGGCAAGCTCATTCCTCAAACCGGATCGTCACACTTCTGGCATGGGCGTGTAACCCCTCGTGCTCGGCAAAATTGGCGATGCGTCCCTGCACCTCGCCGAGGGCTTCGCGGGTGTAATAAATAAAGCTCGACTTCTTCACAAAATCATCGACGCCCAGCGGGCTCGAGAACCGCGCCGTGCCGCTGGTGGGCAGCGTGTGGTTCGGGCCGGCAAAGTAGTCGCCCAGTGCCTCGGGCACGTTTTTGCCCAGGAAGATGCTGCCCGCGTTCTGCACCGAGTTCAGCACCGCGAACGGGTCATCGACGCAGATTTCCAGGTGCTCCGGCGCAATGATGTTCACGGCCTCAATGGCCTTGTTCATGTCGTCGGTGACAATAATTTTGCCGTTCGTGTCCACGCTGGCGCGGGCGATGGCGGCGCGGGGCAGCTGCGGGATCTGAACCTCCAGCTCCGCCTGCACGGCCTTGGCTAAATCCCAGCTGTCGGTGACGAGCACCGGGCTGGCCAGCTTGTCGTGCTCGGCCTGGCTGAGCAGGTCGGCAGCGACCCACGCGGGGTTGCAGGTGCCGTCTGCCAGCACGAGAATTTCCGACGGGCCTGCGATCATATCAATGCCGACCTTGCCGAACACCTTCCGCTTTGCCGTGGCCACGTAGATATTGCCGGGGCCGACGATCTTATCCACGGCGGGGACGCTTTCGGTGCCGTAGGCAAGGGCTGCCACAGCCTGTGCGCCGCCCGTTTTAAAAATCAAATCAATGCCCGCAATGACGGCGGCGGCCAGAATCGCGGGATTCACCTTGCCGTCCCGTCCCGCGGGGGTCGTCATGACGATCTGCCCGACGCCCGCGACCTTGGCGGGGATGACATCCATCAGCACGGTGGACGGGTACGCCGCCGTGCCGCCCGGCACGTAGACGCCCGCGCGCTGGATGGGGGTGTACTTCTGCCCCAGCACGATGCCGGGCTTGTCGTTGACCACAAAGTTTTTGTGCAGCTGCTGCTCATGGAAGTGGCGGATATTCTCGGCGGCCATCTTCAGCGTCGTGATGAACTCGGGATCGGTCTTTTCCAGCTCGGCAAAGGCTTCCTCAATTTCGGCCTGGCTGACCCGCACGTCGGTCAGCTCGGCGTGGTCGAATTTGGCGGCGTACTCGATCAGGGCGGCGTCGCCGCGGGCGCGGACGTCCGCAATAATCGCATCGACGGTGGCCTCCACGTCGGCCTCGGCGCGGATGTCACGGTTCAGAATTTCCTCGGGGCGTACCTCATCAAAGTCATACAGACGGATCATTTTGCAAGGGCCTCCTTCATCTTATTCAGCAGCTCGGTCAGCTGGGCGTATTTGAACTTGTAGCTTGCCTTGTTGGCAATGAACCGCGCCGAGATCGGCATAAACTCCTCGATCACGGTCAGGTCGTTTTCTTTTAAGGTCGTGCCGGTCTCGACAATATCGACGATGACGTCGGACAGGCCCAAAATCGGGGCCAGCTCAATGGAGCCGTTCAGCTTGACAATGTCGATGTCGCGTCCGCGGCGCTCGTAGTGGTCACGGGCAATGTTGACAAATTTTGTGGCTACGCGCAAGGCGCGGCTCTCGTCGTCGGTGAAGCCCGCAGGCCCGGCCACGCACATCCGGCACTTGCCCATGCCGGTATCCAGCAGCTCATACACGTCTGCGCCGGACTCGGTCAGAATGTCCTTGCCGACGATGCCGATGTCTGCCGCGCCGTGCTCGACGTAAATCGCAACGTCGCTGGGCTTGACGAGGAAGTACCGCACACAGGCGTCGGGGTTCTCGACCACGAGCTTGCGGGTGTCGTTGTAGTCCTCGGTGGCGCTGTAGCCCGCGCCCGCCAGCAGCTTGTACGCCTTGTCGCCGAGGCGGCCCTTCGGCAGGGCAATGTTCAGCCAGCTTTTCTCGCGGCCCTGCTGCTGCACGGGGGGCAGCGGCGCGGCCAGGCGTTCCAGCTCGTCTAAGTAGATGGCAAAGCCAATGGCGTTCGCCCCCGGCGTGAACCGCTGCATCAGGTAGTCATACCGCCCGCCCTTGAGCACCGCGCACGGGATGCCAGCGACGTAGCCGGTGAACACAAGGCCGTTGTAATACTCCATTTCGTCGGCCATGCTCAGGTCCAGCCGGGTGCCGCGGCCCGCCTCGCCCAGCGCATTCTGCAAAGCTTGCAATTCCTCCAGCGCCGCGCGCTGGGTCTCGCACCGGCAGGCGGCGCGGGCGGCGGTCAGCGTTGCACCCAGCGGGCCGTGCAGGTCGAGCAGGCCGGTCAACGCGGCAGCGGCGGATTCGTCCAGCCCCGCGGCCAGCGCGGCGGTGCGCAGCTCGTGGGCGTTCTTGGCGCGCAGGAAATCAAGCAGCTTCGCGCGTGCCTCGGCGGGGACATGCAGCGCGTCCAGCAGGCCGGTCAGGTAGCCCATGTGGCTGATCTCCAGCACGGTGGGCACATCCAGCGCGGCCAGGCTTTGCAGGGCCAGCCGCACCACGGCGGCCTGCTCGTCGGCGTCCACCGCGCCCATGCTCTCCAATCCCATTTGGTGGATGGTCTGGAAGGTGTGGCTCTCGCGGCTGGGGCGGCAGACCTCCTCATTATAATAAAAGCGCTTGCACTCCCCTGCCGCGGGCTGGGCCGTCTTGGCGATGGACAGCGTTACGTCGGGCTTGATGGCCCGCAGCTTGCCGTCCAGGTCGGTGAAGGTGATGACCTGTGCGTCCGGCAGAAAGCGCTGATACTCCTGATACAGGGCGTATTCCTCAAAGCGGGACGCGCGGTATTTGCGGTAGCCGGCCTGCTCATACAGGGCACGCAGGCGGAAGGTCGCCTGCTCGGCGGGGGTAAAGCGGTTGAGCTCGATCTCCATAACATTCCTACCTCTCTGATCCGATACAAATTCTATTATACTTTAGTGCAGTAAAGTTGTAAAGTGGGTTTGTAGTAATTTCACGGACATTTGTGCGCGGAAAGCCATAGGCGCGGTGTAGGGGTCAGGTATGCCCGGCCCCTACAGGGCGGTGAAAACCGTAGGGGCGGATTCCATATCCGCCCGCGGGGCGTCGGGGACGCCGCCCCCTACAGCTGCGGGAGGAGCGTGCCCACCCGCACGGTAACGCAAAAAACAAAAAGGCGCACCTTTGCCCTAAAACAAAGATGCGCCTTGCGCGTTTGGTGTATCAGCCCTTGCAGCCCTGCTCCTCCCAATCGCCGGCCACAGCGGGGTCAACGATCTGGGTGGGGTCGATCTTGCCGTCCGGCGTGCGGGATGCCTCAACATGACCCAGCTCCACGGGGTTCACGTTGGGGGCGTCAAAGTCGGGAGTCTTAGCGGCGGGCGTTTCAGCAGCGTCCGCGGGTTTTTCGGGCTTCGGCTCCTCGGCGGGGGCGGCAGGTTCCTCAGGTGCGGCAGCGGGGGCGGGTTCAGCCTCGGCGGACGCATCGTCAGCGGCGGGCTCGGCGGAATCGGTCTCAGGTTCGACCTCGTCCTCCGGGCCCCAAATATGCTCGTACTCGTCGTCGTGATGCTCACGGTTCTGTAAAACATAAGCGACAGCGCCCAGAGCAGCGGCACCCACGGCCAGACCGGCCAGCTTTTTCAGTAAAGACATAGTCAAAACCTCTTTTCAAGTGAAAATCATTTATTTTCGGTTAGTATACCACACTCACCCCCAAAATACAAGTGCCGATTCCCACAATGCCGATAGGAAAATGTGGATGGTTTTCATACAATGTACAACTTGCCGAAAGCCGGGCGGCGTGGTATGATGGTACACGAATTTTGTAAAAAAGAGGGTTATTGTGTGAAGTATATTTTCCAGTTTGCCCGCATCACGGCGTTCTGCCTGGCGGGCGAGGTGCTGGCGGCGGTGCTGCCGCTGCCGATCCCGGCCAGCGTGTACGGCCTGCTGCTGCTGGCCGCGGCGCTCAAATTCGGCGTGATCAAGCTCGATCAGGTGCGGGAGACCGGGCTGTTTCTGACCGGCATCTTCCCGCTGCTGTTCGTGCCCGCGGCGGCGGGCGTCATGGAGCTGGGCAGCCAGCTGATGAATCTTTTACTGCCCGCCGTGCTGGCGATTGTGCCGATCACAGCACTGGTCATGGCGGTCACGGGCATGGTCGCGCAGAAATGCGCGGGCGGAAAGGAGGACAAAAATGGCTGAATTTTTGCAGCAATGCGGCAGCTGGGGCGTGCTGGCCACGCTGGCGGCCTACGCCGCGGGCGTCTGGATCAACCGCAAGACCGGCAAGGCGCTGTTCAATCCCCTTTTGATGGGCAGTATCTTCGTCATCGTGTTTTTGAGCTGCTTCGGCGTGCCCTACGCCGATTACAAGTCCAGCGCCCAGCCCGTGAACTGGCTTCTGATGCCCGCCACAGTCAGCCTGGCGATCCCGCTGTATGAAAAGTGGGAGCTGCTGGAAAAGAACCTGGCCGCGATTTTTGCGTCGATTGCCGCGGGCGTGCTGACGAGCCTGGGCAGCGTGCTGGCGATGGCCTGGCTGCTCAAGCTGGAGCGCGCCCACGCCGTGAGCTTTTTGCCGAAATCCGTAACGACGGCCATCGGCATGGATGTGGCCGAGACGCTGGGCGGCACGGCGGCGCTGGCCGGTGCGGTCATCATCCTGACCGGTATCGTCGGCAGCCTGCTGGGCGAGACGGTCTGCAAGATCTGCCACATCACCGATCCGCTGGCGAAGGGTTTGGCGCTCGGCACATCGGCGCACGCGATCGGCACGAGCAAGGCCCTGCAGATGGGTGAGATCGAGGGCGCCATGAGCGGCCTTGCGATTGCCGTAGCGGGCATCATGACCGCGATTTTGGCACCTGTGGCGGCGAATTTTTTGCCGTAAAAGGACGGCAGCGGCGATGAGAAGCTTACTGGATTGCCGCTGTAGGGCTCGGCGTCCCCGACGCCCCGCGGAGGGGTCAAGACCCCTCCCTACAAAGCGACTATTAAAGAGGGGTGCATTGGCAAGGCTGCGGGCCGGGCGTGCCCGGCCCCTACAAAGCAGCTGCTCAAAAGTACCCCGTATTCGTATGCACATCCTGGCTTTCCAGCCCCATAGAGACCCCCAGCGCCTCATCGACGCGGCGCATATCGTCGGGCGGGATGACACCGGCGCGCTCCCGCAGACGGCGCTTATCCAGCGTGCGGATCTGCTCGGTCAAAATGATGCTGTCCTTGGCCAGCCCGCAGCGGTCCGCCCGCACGCTGATGTGCGTCGGCAGGCGGTTCTTGTCCTGGCGGCTTGTGATGGCTGCCGCAATGACCGTGGGGCTGTGCCGGTTGCCGATCTCATTCTGAATGATAAGTACCGGACGTATGCCCCCCTGCTCGGACCCCACGACGGGGCTTAGATCGGCGTAAAAGACCTCTCCGCGGTGCACTTCCATAGAAAAGACCTCCCTTTGCTTGTTACTGAAAGTATAAGCAGAGGGAGGTCTTTTTAATCATCCGCTGTGATTTTTGCGGCGAGCGCGTCGCCTTTTTCGCACAGCGCTTTAAACAGGCGGGTATTTTCCAGAGGGCGCATCACAAGTGCCGTGCGCAGGGCGTCCACCGCCGCACAGCCGAGGAACACGGCCAAAATTGCAAGCAGCGTATACCCCACCGACCCGTGGTGCGCCTCTGCCTGCAGCAGGCCGTTCCATAAAAAGCCGCGGAACGCGGGCACCTGATGCAGGATGTAGACGCCCAGCGTTGTGCCGGCCAGGGCATTGACCCACCGCACGCAGCCGAGGTCCAGCCCCTTGAACAGGTAGAACAGCGCCAGCGCGGCCAGCAGGTTGGGCAGTGCGCCCAGCGCCGTGCGATAGTAGGCCATGTACTGGAACGCCTTGCCGTCGGTCAGGCCGCGTGTCTCGAGCACAGCGCGCAGAATCGTGTTGAGAAGCGGCAGCCCCAGCCCGAGTCCGAGCGCCGCCGCGCGGTGCTGCAAAAGATGCGCCAGCCGGTTGTCCGGCCAGCGGCGCAGGTAGGCGATGAGCAGGTACTCATACAAAAACATCCATGCGGTGTCGCTGACCGCGCCGTTCTCGCCAAACAGCGTCGGGTAGACGATAAGCGGCACAGCCAGCACAGCCAGCAGACCGCGGTGCGCCGGGCGGGACAGCCCGCGCAGCAGGCGGTTGAGCAGCGGCACACAGAGCAAGAGCAGCAGATAGTCCGAGATGAACCACAGCTGCCGCGTGGACGCCGGGAACGCCGCCCAACGCAGTGCGCCCCACGAGACATCCAGCCCGGCGAGCTTGCACAGCAGCGTCACAGGCACGGTATAGAGCCACAGCGACAGCCACAGCGAGAGCGGGCGGCGGGTCTTATACGGCTGCTCACACAGGAACCAGCCACCGATCAGCACAAAGACGCTGCACGCAATGCGCGACCCGCAGCCGATCAGGCAGAACGCGAAGGACGACGGCAGGGTGGTGTAGTCCGCAATGCCGCCCTGCCCGGTCAGATGGTCGCCGATGATGAGTAGCATGCACAGAATGCGCAGCAGCTCCAGATTGCTGCTGCGTGTCGTTTTGCCGGGCATAGGTCACCTCCGTTACATACTTGCCTCCCTCTGCGAGGGAGGTGGCCCGTAGGGCCGGAGGGAGAGAACCTTGCGGCAGCCCGAAATATTTCGGGTTTCCGCGAAGCTCTCTCCCCCACCGCCTGCGGGCGGAGCCCCCTCGCAGAGGGGGCCAAGAATTACTCTTTCTCCAAAAGCACAAGCGCATTTGCCAGCCCGCGCTCATGGGTCAGGCTGACATGAACGGTCAGGCCCTGCTCCCTGACCCAGGCAGCGGCTGCGCCGGTCAGGGCAAAATAGGGCGCACCGCTCTTTTGGCGTAGTACGGCCAGCTCGGGCATGGCAAAGCCGCCAAGACCGGTGCCGGCGGCCTTCAAGAAGGCTTCCTTGGCCGCAAAATTTGCGGCGGCGGTCTCGGCGCGTCGCTTTTCGCCTAAGGATGCCAGCAGGGCCTGCTCCGACGGCGCAAATACATGGTCGAGAAAGCTCTGCTTCGCCAAACTTTTTTCAAGGCGGCCTGCGTCACACAGGTCGATGCCGACGCCGAAAATCATACGTGCAGGACATAGCCGGCCTTGCGGGGGCCGGGTGTGCGGGTGCCATTGGGCGCGGGATAGCCAAGAATGCAGTAGCCGACGCCGATGTACTTCTCGGGATCAAGGCCCCACTTGGCCAGCAGAGCCTTGCCCTCGGGCGTTTCAAACGTCTCTTTTGCGCGGTTGATCCAGCAGGAGCCCAGACCGATGCCGGACGCGGCCAGCAGCAGATTGCCCATCACAAGGCTGGCGTCCTGCACGCCGTTGGGGTTATTCTTCTCGCCCAGGACCAGCACCGCGGTGGGTGCGCCGTAGAACGGGTCGTTTTGGGTGCCCATGACGGCGGCGTTCAGGCGGGACAGCTCGGCCAGCGTTTCCTTGTCCTGCACAGCGACCATGACGGGGCTCTGCCTGCCCATAGCGGTAGCGGCCCAGGTGCCTGCGGTGGTGACGGCCTCCAGCTCCTCCGCCGTGATCTGCTCCGGCTTATAGGCCCGGCAGCTGCGCCGGGATGCGATAGCGTTGAGGATTTCGTTTTGGATGGACATAGTGGGAACCCCCTTTGTAAGTTTCCAGGTGATTTATATAATGCAGTATGCAGGGCGGCCAGCCCTCTGGCCGCCGTGGCCGTGTGCGGCGGCGGAAAGCCCCGCGGGCGGATATGGAATCCGCCAATGACCCATTTGGCCGCACAGTCCGTAGGGGCGCATTCTATATGCGCCCGCGGAGGGGGCAAGACCCCTCCCTGCAAAGCGGCGGAAAAAGGGTGCGGATACCCTTCACTTTACCGCTGCCGCCAGCAGGGCTTCCCGCTCATTGGGCAGTGTGCCCTCCATAACGTCGTTCAGCAGCGTTTGCAGTGTTGCGCCGACGCCCGGCCCGGCGGGGATGCCGATGTCCATCAGATCCGCGCCGTTGACGGCCAGCTGGCGCATGGTGTAGCAGCCGGTCTTGGCCAGCTCGTTCATGCGGCGCTCAAAGGCTGCTACATCGGCGCGGCGGGCGGCAACCTCGGGTGTATTGGCGTGGGCGTCAAGGTCGGCGTATTTCAGCGCACAGAGACGGCGCAGAAAGATCGCCCCGCTGCGGTTCAGCAACTTTAAAATGCCCACATCGTCGGCGGGCAGCGGTGCGTCGTGTACGGCGATCAGCCCCACCGCACCGTCCACAAGGTAGGCGGGGGCCTTCAGACGGCGCAGGATGACCCGCGCCAGCTGCGCACCGCGCTGGTTGTGGCCTTTGAAATGCGCAGCCCCGTCCGGCCCGACGCTGCGGCAGAGCGGCTTGGCAATGTCATGCAAAAACGTGGCCCAGCACAGCACCCGCACGCCGCGGGTGTCCTGCCCGCGCAGGTCCAGTGCGCCCACGGCGGCGGCAGAATGCTGCCAGACGTCGTAGCAATGCCATTTTCCGGGCTGGGTGCAGCCGATGCAGGGCAGGATCTCCGGCACAGCGCCGCTTAAAATCTCGCCGTACTGCGCCAGCGTCTGCCCGGCCCCCGGGGCCAGCAGCAGGCCGTCCAGCTCGGTGTAGAGCCGCTCGGCGCTGACAGTGCGCAGCGTGTCGCGCGCGGCCAGCGCGGCGGCTTCGGTGGCGGGGTCGAGCGCAAAGCCGAGCTTTGCGCTGAACCGCAGCGCCCGCAGGATGCGCAGCGCATCCTCGGCAAAGCGGTCGGCGGGTGTGCCGACGCACCGCACGACACGCGCGGCCAGATCGCTGCGCCCGCCGTACAGGTCGATGACTCCCTCGCCGGGGGCGTAGGCCATGGCGTTGATCGTGAAATCCCGCCGTGCCAGGTCGGCGGCCAGGTCGTCCACAAACTGTACGTTATCGGGGTGGCGGTGGTCGCGGTAGCTGCCGTCCAGACGGTAGGTCGTCATCTCATACGGCTTTCCGTGCAGAATGACGGCCACCGTGCCGTGCTTTTCGCCGGTCAGGATCAGGCGCTGGTCGTGGAACAGCGCCTTCATCTCGTCGGGCCGGGCGGAGGTGCAGATGTCCCAGTCGCCGGGCAGACGACCCAGCAGGCTGTCGCGCACGCAGCCGCCCACCACGTAGGCACTGTGCCCGGCAGCACGCAGCGTCTGCAGCAGTCGGTAGGCGTCGTGCGGCAGACGTATCGTATCGCGGCTCATGCGTTCCCCTCCCCTCTCGCGGCGTTTCCGGCGGTTATTCTGCGGCGCGGGTCCACTCCTGCGTCAGGTCAACGATGCAGGCCAGGCTGTCATCCTCGTCCTTCAGGGAGTTGACCTTGGCGGCGGCCTTTTCGGCGTCCTCCATCCAGGTCAGGATGAAGTAGTTCTCTGCGGGCACGGCGTAGTAGACCCACGCGCCGTCGGCACGCAGCATATCGGGCAGATGGTCAAGCTCGTCGTCCAGCAGGCCCTGGCCCTCCTCGCCGTAGATCATCTCGGGGCCGACCTGCAGAGAGTCGATCACATTGATGCTGGAATTGATGTAGGTGTCGCGGTCAACGGCCTTGTCGCCGGCCTCCCACGCGCTGGCGAACGCCTTGACAAGCAGCTCGCGGACTTCTAATTTATCGTCACCGGGTTTGTACATGATAAATTCCCTCTTTTGTATTGATATATGAAAACAGTATAGCACAAATTTTACAAATATGGTATGGTTATTTTATGAAAAAGTATTGACCTTCCAGTGGGTGCAGGGTGTAAGGTGAGAGCGAAAGGAGCGTGATGTTATGAACATCAAGCAGGCAGCGGAGCAATCGGGCGTGTCCGCCCGCAATATCCGCTATTATGAGCAGGCCGGGCTGCTGACCCCTGCCCGCAACCCTGAAAATGAGTATCGCGTCTATTCGCAGGCGGATGTGCGCGCGCTGAAGCTGATCCGGATGCTGCGCACACTGGATATGCCGGTCGAGGAGATCGGCACCGTGCTGAACGGCACCCTGCCTCTGGCCGAGGCTGCTGAACGCCAGCGGCAACGGCTGGAGGCCGAGCAGCAAAAGCTGGCGGCGGCAGCCGCCTTCTGCACGGAACTGGCCGCCGGCGACCGAACGGCGGCAGAGCTGGATGTGGACAGCTGCCTTAAGCGGATGCAGGCCCCTGCCCCGGCGGGCGGCTGGTTTACCGGCTGGGTGCAGGACTACCGGAAAATGGCGGCTGCCGAGCATAAGCGGCAGTTTACCTTTACGCCGGACACCGCCATTGCAACCCCGCAGGAGTTTACCGCCGAGCTGTTGGCCTGGGCGGCGGGCTGCGGCGAGGAGATCGTCATCACCCACGAGGGCATGACGCCGCGGTTTATGCTGGACGGCATCGAGTACAGGGCCGTGCGGTATTCAAGTCATGTGAGCAATATCCCGATCCTGCGGGTGCGGTGCGAGGTGTGCGATCCATCGGCGCTGGCGGCGGAGGGCGACCCGAAGCGGCTGCGGGTGCAGAGATTTCTGCACTACGGCCTGCCGGTGCTTGTATGCCTTGCATTGGCGGTGGTCTGGGTCTGCACCCGGAATATGCCGCTTTGGCCCGACAAGGCGGCTATGCTGCTGACGCTGGGCGCTCTCGGCATCGGGTACGGCTTCCGCGGGTGGTATCTCTATTACAACGACCGAGACCAATAAAAAACGGGAGGCAGCGCGGGCTGTCTCCCATTTGATTTATCCCAGCAGCAGCTTGTGCAGCTCATCCACCGTCTCGGCCAGAGCGGCGGCCCCGGCGGCGGTCAGCTCCCCGGCTGTGCCGTAGCCGTAGACAGCACCGATGCAGGGCAGGCCGTTCTTTTTGGCACCCAGCACATCATGCTCGCGGTCACCGACCATGACAAGGCCGGTCTTGTCGGTGATGCCCGCAGTTTCCAGTGCGTAGGCAATGACCTCGGCCTTGTCGGTGCGGGTCTCATCCAGCGTGGCACCGCAGATAAAATCGCAGTACCGCGCTAAATCGAAGTGCTCCATGATGCGCCTGGCGAACGCCTCGGGCTTGCTCGTCGCGAGGATGACGGTTTTCCCGGCGGCCTTCAGATCGGCCAGCAGGGCCGGGACGCCCGGGTAGACCTCGTTCTCAAACAGGCCCTTCGTGGGGAAATACTCCCGAAAGGCGCTGACGGCGCGGTCTGCGTCGGCGGCGTCCAGCCCCATCAGCTCCCGGAAGGAGGCGATAAGCGGCGGGCCGAGAAAGCGGCGCAGCGTTTCCTCGCCGGGGATAGGCAGTCCCAGCTTGCGGCAGGCGTAACGCACCGAGTTTAAAATGCCCGGCGCGGAGTCGGTGAGCGTGCCGTCCAAATCAAACAAAATAACATCGTAATTACGCATAAAACTTCCTTAATTGAACTTGAAGAGCTTCTGGGCGATGCGGTAGCCGCCGATGCTGATCTTGCTGCCCAGCCAGCCGGGCAGGTTGCAGCCCTCCGCCACCGAGAAGCGGCAGCGGCGGTAGAGGTGGCCGTCGTGCGCCTTGAGGTCATCCCACAGCTGGCGGCGCTTGGCCAGTGCCTCCTTGCTGCCGTCCAGCGTCAGGAAGATGCTGGAGATCGCCATCATCATCGAGAAATAGTTCAGCATGTAGGCGCGCAGCTTGGCCTGCTCCGGCGGCAGGGCGTAGACATCGACCGCGTTCATCATAATGCGGGTGACGCGCAGCTGCTGGTCAACGCGCTTGATCATGTTGGCCTCGTTGACGCTCTGATCCTCGCGCCCGATGAAGTAGCGGTAGAGGTCAAGGTTCATGTAGTAGATGGTTTTGACCTGCGGCAGCGGCTGGTAGACAAAGATGTTGTCAACATAGAAGGTGTGCTTGGGCAGCTCCATGCCGCAGGCGCGCAGGATCTCGGTGCGGTAGATGACCGAGTGCATCAGGATGTTTTTGCTCGGCGGAAACTTGCCGATCTCCTTCCAGGTGAAAACGCGGCCTTCGGGCAGGATACCCTTGTAGTCCACGACATTCTGGGTGTTGTCAGCCACATGCTCATAGACATAGTTGGCCATCATCAAATCAAGCGGCTGCTCGTCGTTGAGGTGGGCGCGCAGCTCGGCCAGGACCTGCTGCAGGGCATCGGTGTCGAGCCAGTCGTCGGAGTCGACGACCTTGAAGTAGACGCCGGTGGCATTGCGGATGCCCTGGTTGACGCCCTCGCCGTGGCCGCCGTTCTCCTGATGAATGACGCGGACGATGGTGGGGTACTTTTCGGCGTAGGCGTCGGCAATTTTGCCGGTGTCGTCCTTGGAGCCGTCATCCACAAGGATGATCTCGGCGTCCTCCCCCGCGGTGAGCAGGGTCTCGATGCAGTGATCCATATAGGCAGCCGAGTTGTAGCACGGCACGGTAAAGGTGATGAGTTTCATAGGTCGCTCCTTTTGAAAGGCATAATATACTTATTATAGAATACCGTGTTTTGACAAAAAAAACAAGAGGGAGTTTTGAAAGATGCCGCACGGTAGGGGCCGGACATGTCCGGACCGGAGGTATAAGGCGGACGGGCGCTTACGGGAAAGCCGCGGGCCGGACATGTCCGGCCCCTACCTACACTACGATTCACGCCGCTCCTTTATTGCAAAACAAACCCCCACCCCGGTGCGGGGCTTGCGGGCCGCACCGGGGTGGGGGTTGTGGGGTTCAGACGGCTTTAAAAAAGATCGTTGCGTTTGAAATTGTGGACGCCTGACGGAATCACGTCATTGTAAACATCCTCCGGCAGTCCGTAGGGACGTTCGGGATCCAAAAACCCGTGCATCCATTCGGCTAAAGTGTGCAGCTTCAACATAGTAACCCCGTCTCCTTTCCTAGTGTAGGGCTAAGTGTTCCGGGGGCTTTCGCTCCCCTCTTTCTGTCTTTATTATATGCGAAAGGCCGGACTTTTGCAAGCTGCATTTTGTACAAACTTACAAAAGTTATTTGTATATTTTAAACTATTTCGGCATAGTGTACATACGGACGTTGCGAGTGTGCGCGTTACGCGGACAGTTCCTCCCATGCCTCCTGCATGGTGTCTGCTGAAAAAAGGAACTCTCCATTCTCGGCAAAGACTTCGATGTGGCCGCCGACGTATCTGAACTGCTGGGTCATGGTGGATACCGCCTTTCTGTGTCTGGTTTTGCTTTCCATGCTTTTATTATACCAGACAGGCAGTACGATAATTTGGACTTTAATGCCGGGAGGCAGATTTTTGAGGGTGATAAACGGTACTTTCAACACCGCGCAGCACAAAAATGACCCACCCGCACAGCAAAAACCAGTAGGCGGTGTATTTGGGGCAGACCAGCCCGGCCAGATTTCCCCACTCGTCGGCGTAATCCCAGACGGCGGTGTGCAGCACGCGGCGGCAGACTGCGCCGACGGCCAGCTCCAGCCCGCTGACGCCCGCCGCCCCGACAGCCGCCGCCGGGCCCAGCGGCAGCGGACGATCCGCCAGCGCCTGCAAAAGGCAGAGACAGACCCCGCCGGTCAGAAACATCGTCCAGTGCGTGGTGCCGCGCCAGGCCAATTCCAGCGCGGCATACGCCCCGCCGCCGAGCAAAAACAGAGAAGCACGTTCCAACATACAAAATCCCCCTGCACAAGCTGTATAGCCACAGTATGTGCAGGGGGCGCGGGTTGTAACCGTTTTGTAAGGATAGTGGGAGTTTTTGGGAAGAAATGGCTTCCCCCAAGGGGGAAGGTGTCTGCGGCCCCGCCCGCAGACGGATGAGGGGCTGCGTTTCCGCGGCGGCCCGTAAACGGACGGTATTGGCAAACCTGCCCCTCATCAGCCGCCTGCGGGCGGCAGCTTCCCCCAAGGGGGAAGCCGGAGATTTTTATTTCGACAGCTTCTTCAGCAGCGCGCTGCGGGTATCCCACAGCTTCTGGCTCAGGTCAACGTAGTAGCGGTGGGGGTTCTCGAAGCGCTTGACCTCGTCCCAGAGGGTGTTGACCTGCGCCTTGCAGAACTTCTTGATGTCGTCCAGGCTCGGGGAACTGTAAACGCGCTTGCCGTTCTCGTAAATCGGGGTGGACAGGCAGCGGGCCGTGCAGTTGACGTAGGTGCATTCCTTCCAGGTCTCTATCGGGTCAAACAGCGTGATGCCGTGCTGGGTCTCGACGACCTCGTCGGCCATCGTGATAAGATCGGCCATCGCCTTGCCGTCCTGGTCGTAGATACGCCAGACCTTTTTCAGGCAGGGGATCGTCATTTTCTCGGCGGATTCGGACAGCTTCATCTTCGGGGTGTAGCTGCCGTCGTCCTCCCTGACGGCGGCCAGCTTGTAGACGCCGCCGAACACAGGGTCGCTCTTGGCCGTGATCATGTTCTCGCCGATGCCGAAGCTGTCCACGCGGGCACCCTGCAGGATCAGGTCGCGGACGATGTACTCATCCAGAGAGTTGGACGCGCAGATCGTGCAGTCGGGGTAGCCGGCCTCGTCCAGCATCTTGCGGGCTTTCTTGGACAGGTAGGCAATATCGCCGGAGTCGATGCGGATGCCCTTCGGGCGCTTGCCCATCGGCTTCAGGACTTCGTCAAACACCTTGATGGCATCGGGTACGCCGTGGCGCAGCACGTTGTAGGTGTCCACCAGCAGCACGCAGGCGTCGGGGTACATCTCGGCGTATTTCTTGAAGGCGTCGTACTCCGTCGGGAACATCTGCACCCAGCTGTGGGCCATCGTGCCGGAGGCCGGGATGCCGAAGTCACGCGCGGCCATGACGCAGGAGGTGGAGCCGCAGCCGCCGATGTAGGACGCGCGTGCGCCGAAGTAGGCGGCGTCATACCCTTGCGCGCGGCGGGCACCGAACTCCATGACCGGGCGGCCCGCGGCGGAGCGCACGATGCGGTTCGCCTTGGTGGCGATCAGGCACTGGTGGTTGAAGGTGACGAGCAGCAGCGTCTCGAGCAGCTGGCACTCAATGGCCGGGCCCTCGACGGTGACGATGGGCTCCTGCGGGAAGATGGGCATGCCCTCCTCAATGGCCCAGATATTGCAGTGCAGCTTGAAGTTGGCAAGATAGGTGAGGAACTTCTCGTCAAACGCCTTGGTGGAGCGCAGATAGTCGATGTCCTCGTCGGTAAATTTCAGGTGATCCACGGCGTCGATGAACTGCTGCAGACCGGCCATAACGGCGTAGCCGCCGCCGTCCGGCACGCGGCGGAAGAACATATCAAAGACGGCGATCTTATCCACATATCCCTCGTCCAGATAGCCCGCCGACATCGTCAGCTCGTAGAAATCGGTCATGGTGGTCAGATTGCGTTTTACATCCAGCATGGGTAAACCCTCCTGTATATGCGGCTCAGCGTGTCTTGCGTGAGGCGAGCAGGACGCGGCCGGCAATATATATTCCATAGCAGCCAACGACGAAGAGCGTCAGCGCAATGACGACTTTGAAGTATGTGCTTGAAAAAAAAAGGCTCACGCGCGAAAGCGTGTACAAAACCTGATTGCGCGAGACATCGCTGCCCGCAATTAAATCGGCGGTGCCGATGACCTCGCCCTGGATCGTCAGCGTGACGGTGCCGACGACGTCGCCCTGCTTGATGGGCGCGGCCAGCTCGTCCGGCACATTGAACACCGGCTCGGTCAGCGCAGCGCCGCCCGCGGCGGGCAGCAGCGTCATCATATTGTCAGCCGGATAAAGCATGACGGTGTCCGTCTGGGTCGAGTAGGCGACCCGGACCTCGGTGATGGGCTGGGTCGTGTCCAGCGCCGGGGCGATGGTGTAGGTGTCGAACACCCAGTCCATGATCGTGCCGGTCTCCGCCAGCGCGGGGCGCATGCCCTCAGGGTCGGCGTCGTAGGGCACGTTCAGCAGTACGCTGATGTAGCTCTCGCCGTTCTGGCTGTGCCAGCCCGCAAAGTTCTGCCACTCGCCCAGGCTGCCGGTCTTGCCGCCCCTGGTGTAGTCGCGGTGGTAGCTGCTGTTGGTCACGAGCTTGTCGGTATTCTGGATGATATAGGTGCCGGGCGTCGTGTAGCGGTCATTTGTGCCCATGTCGTAGCTGGGGGTGGCGATGACCGTGGCGAACACATCGTAGGCCGTCAGGGCGCGCAGGATGAGGTAGGCGTCCCGCGCCGTCGTGATGTTGTTGGGGTTCAGCCCGCAGGGATCGACAAACGTTGTGCCCGTGCAGCCCACGGCCTTCGCCTCGTCGTTCATCATGGCGACGAAGTTGTCGATGCTGCCGCCGCCCATGTAGTCGGCCACGATGTAGGCGGCCTCGTTGCCGCTGGGCAGCAGCATGGCGTAGAGCAGGTTGCGCAGGCTCTGGGTCTCGCCCCGGCGGATGTCGGCGGTGGAGGCGTTCGTGCTCTGCTCCCAAATTAAATCGTAGATGTAGCTTGGCGCGGTCAGGCTGATGGAGTCGAGCTGATCCTGGTAATTTTCCAGCAGGAGCAGTGTCGTCATCATCTTGGTCAGGCTGGCGGCGGAGAGCTGGGTCTCGCTGTTTTTCTCGTACACGACGATGTTGGTGTCGAGGTTGACGACATACCCGGCGGGTGCTGTCAGCGCGGGCGCGGTGTCAAAGAGGGAGTCACTCTCCCCTGCCGCGTCCTCTGCCGCGACGGGCAGCGCCAGCATCAGAACGAGCACGAAGGAAAATAAAATCGCGCAGAATTTTTTCATAGGCAAGATTTCCTTTATAAAGTTACCTATCAGTATAGCAAATTTGAAGGGAAAATAAAAGGGATAGAAAGGAATTTATCGCGGGAGAGCAACGGGATACAATAGCACAGCTGCGGCGGGGTGAGGGCAGGCCGCCGCGCAGGGCAGAGTGCCTTCCCCCTTGGGGGAAGGTGGGCGCGGCCCCGCCCGCGCTCGGATGAGGGGGAACTTGCCGGGAAATCCCGCTTGCGGATTGCCCGTGGGAAGCTCTGGCCTCATCAGCCGCCTGCGGGCGGCAGCTTCCCCCTCGGGGGAAGCCAAAGAAGGCTGCTAATTCATCGCCCCTGCCGTCTCAAACAGTCGCTCCACCTCATCGGACAGCGCACGGTGCGCGGGGTCGATCAGATTCGGGTCCTTGGCCAGCAGGGCCTTGGCTTCGTCCTGCGCGACGCGCAGCGTGCGGGTGTCCTGCACTAAATCCGCCACCCGCAGCGTCGGCAGACCGTGCTGCGCCGAGCCAAAGAAATCACCCGGGCCGCGGGTCTCCAGATCATACTTCGCCACGGCGAAGCCGTCCGACGTGCGGCACAGAAATTGCAGCCGCTCGCGCACCGCGTCGTTGCCGTTGTCGGAAATCAGAATGCAGCAGGAATCCGCCGCGCCGCGCCCCACGCGCCCGCGCAGCTGGTGCAGTGCCGACAGGCCGAACCGCTCGGCATTCTCAATGACCATGACCGTCGCGTTCGGCACGTCAACGCCGACCTCGATGACTGTCGTCGAGACAAGCACGTCCAGCTCACCGGCCTTGAATCTCTGCATGACATCGTCCTTTTCCTTTGGCTTTAGCTTGCCGTGCAGCAGGCCGATGCGCCGGTTGGGCAGCAGCGCGCAGGCGGTCTCGGTGTAGTAGGTCGTGACGGCCTGCAGATCGCCCATGGCTTCGTTTTCCTCGATGGCCGGGCAGACGATGTAGACCTGATGCCCCGCCGCGATCTGCTTGTCCAGAAAGCCGTACATGTCGCGGCGCTTTTTGCCGGTGATGAACCACGTTTTGATGGGCTTGCGGCCCGGCGGCAGCTCGTCCAGCACCGAAATATCCAGGTCGCCGTACATGAGCAGCCCCAGCGTGCGCGGGATGGGCGTGGCGCTCATGACCAGCAGGTGCGGGCTTTGTGCCTTGCCCGCCAACAGGCCGCGCTGCCGCACGCCGAAGCGGTGCTGCTCGTCCACGATGGCGAGACCGAGATTTTTAAATTCCACGGTGTCGGTCAGCACGGCATGCGTACCTACGACTAAATTTGCCCGCCCATCGGCGATAGCTTCCAGCGCGATGCGCTTCTCCTTCGCTTTCATGCCGCCGACCAGCAGCGTGACGTTGACGCCGAACGGCTCGAGCCGGTCCGCCAGCGTGGCGGCGTGCTGGCGGGCTAAAATTTCCGTGGGGGCCAGCATGGCGCTCTGCCAGCCGTTCTGCGCGGCAAACCAGATGGCCGCGGCGGCCACCAGCGTTTTGCCGCTGCCGACGTCGCCCTGCAAAAGCCGGTTCATCGGCACGTCGCCGCAGAGGTCGGCCAGAATTTCCTCGGTGGAGCGCTTTTGCGCACCGGTGGGCGGGTACGGCAGGCTGCGCCAGAACGGGCCGAGGTCCAGCGGGTGCATGGGGGCGCTGGTCTTGCGCCGCCCGTGGCTGCGCAGCAGGAAGATGCCGATTTGGAGCAGGTACAGCTCCTCGAAAATCAGCCGCCGCCGCGCCGCGGCAAGGTCGTCCGCGTTTTTGGGCGCGTGGATGCCCCGCACGGCCTGTGCCTTGGCGGGCATCCGGTAGCGGGTCAGCAGCTCGGGCGGCAGCGGGTCCACAAGCTGGTCCGCGAACGCCAGCGCTGCATGGGCACAGCTGGCGTGGCGGCTGGCGGGCAGACCGTCGGTGCCGGGATAGACCGCCACAAACGGGCAGTCAGCGACCTGGGCCTCGGTGCGCACCAGCGGGTGCAGCAGCTCGCGGCGGGTCAGCGCCCCGCCGATGCGCCCCTCAAAGTAGTAGGTCTCCCCCACTTCCAGCTTGTCCGCCGCGTAGGGCGCATTGAACCACGACAGTGCCAGAATGCCGGAATCGTCCGCCGCCAGCACCCGATTCATGACCCGCCCGCCCTTGACGCGCCGGGCGGGCTCCTTTTGCAGTACGGTTGCGCGGACGCAGCATTCCACGTCATACGGCGCGGACACGACGGTGTAGGGCTGCGTGTAGTCGATGTATTTGCGCGGATAGCACAAAAGCAGGTCGCGGATCGTGAGGATGCCGAGCTTCTCAAATTTTTTGGCGAAGGCCGGGCCAACGCCCTTGAGGAATTGGACGGAATCGTTGATGGTGGGCATGGGGGCCTCCTTTCTTTGGGATGGCGGGCAGCAATGGGATGTGGCGCGGGAGGGATGAATCCCTCCCCTACGACTGGCGAAAAGCTTGCAGCTTGCGTTTGTAGGGGGCGGCGTCCTCGACGCCCCGCG
>ERZ773258.985-NODE-985-length-26714-cov-18.151281_pt1 | contig 26714 bp, 32 predicted proteins | sample MGYA00511962_ERZ773258 | MGnify/ENA primary metagenome ERZ773258 (study PRJEB29015, sample SAMEA2737755) | human gut metagenome | biome: human gut; feature: human-associated habitat; material: faeces | place: China | collected 2012 ... | reverse complement strand
TAAAACTGTCGCAATTCTATAAAATTTTTCTCTTCTGCATATCTGATAATCATAGGAATCTATCCCTCCAACTTCCGATTTGTTTGCCACATCATAGCACACCCTCAAAAATGTGTAAAGCCAAATTCTACACCGAAAGGAGAGCTTAACCTTGAAAGATGCAACGCAATTTCATATCCGCCCTGCCCGCCCGGAGGAGGCGGGCTTATTTTATACCCCACACCCCGAAGAAGATAAGCGGCTGGGTACCGTTGGACATGTCCGCATGGACTTCGGGCGCAGCGGCAACGAGTTCTGGCATACATGGTGGCCCCGTGGCCCGGAGGAGCTGAACAGCCCCGCATTCAAGCTGGAGCTGCAGGAGGTCGTGGACACGCTGCGGGAGAGTGTGCTGAAAAGCCGCTTTGCTATGGAGCGTTTCTGTTATGAACATGGCGGGAAAATCAGCGGCGGCTGGACACAAAACTACGGTTACATCGTGGAAACCGAGCATTACCGCTACTGCCTGCGCTGCAATCCGTCCCCCGGAGATTATAACTGCTACTGTACGGCCTATGATCTGGATGTCCAGCGGCAGAACATGGCGTGGGAAGAAGTGCCTCACATGGAAATAGAGGGCATGATATGAGCATGGGAACGGCTTGTGCCAGAGGGCCTCCCGCACTGTCAGACCATTGTAAATCTTTCCGTTGACTTACGGATGGTTGTGTGGTAGTTGTTTGTGCTACCAAAAACATAGAAAGGAGAAACGCACATGAGAAAGAAGATCATGACCCTGATGATAGGGACGCTCCTGCTGCTCACGGCCTGTGGGCAGACGGGGAGCAATTCCACATCGACGATGCTGCCAGTGGCGGCGGTGCAGAGCGCGGCACAAGGTGTGGCTGGTGTAGCGGACAAGACGGCGGACAAGGCTGAAATGCCGCAGAAGGAGGAAAAAACCGAGGGCAGTGCGGACGCGCCGCTGCCGGTCGAGCGGGCAAATGCATCAGAGAATGCGGATAACGCCGCAGAAAAGCAGCCTACAGCTGTTGAAACGGCACCGCCCACTGCACCGAAAGAGCCGGCAATACCCGCGTCTGCACCGGAGGATAAACCTGCTCCCGCACCCACACCGGCACCTACACAGAAGCCGGCAGAGAAGCAGGAGGAGCAACCTGCGCCTAAGCCCGAACCTGCCCCTACGCCGAAGCCTGCCGCCAGCGGGAACATCTACTCCATCGCGGAGGCTATCCAAGCGGGCAACGAGTACGCAAGAGCGCAGTACGGCGTGACCATCGACACCACAATGACCTCCGCCGACTCCAGCTTCTTCCCCGGCACGGCAGACAGCGTGGCATGGCTGGCGGAGAATGGCGGACAGGCGGCACTGACCGCCGCCGTAAAGGGTAATGTGGACGCCACCTTCGCCTGCCTCGCCGCCATGGACGGCGCGGAAACGGTCAGCGCGTATGCGCGATTCAACTGCACCGCCCGCTACGACGCGGTATCGGACGAATACATCGTGGTGGTGCTGTACGGATAACCCAACTGAATACCCGACCGAAAGACCGACAGCGTGAGCTGCCGGTCTTTTGCGCTGGGAGAAAGGACGAGCATGAAGAAATCCATTCAAAAAATGCTGATGTTGGCGTGTCTGCTGGTGATTGTCATGGGTCTGTCCATCGTGACCGCCCACGCCGCCACGGTCACGGGCATCGTCAGCAGCGGCAACGAGTACCGCTACCACGAGGACAAATCGCCTGTGTCCCAGTGGGGGCCGTACACCAGCAACAAGCTGAAGTATTTTACCCGGAACGACACCGGGGAAACTGTTCCGGCCTACTGCATGGAGCCGGAGGTGCGCTCCGCCAGCGGTGATTTGCAGTATTCCTCCACATCGTGGAGCGATTTGACGTGGAATCAGCGGTATGCTGTGACGCTGGCCATGGCCTACGGCTACGGCGGCAATTACGGCTTCAATATGCACCCGGACTGCGCGCAGCTGGCGACGCAGGCGGTGGTGTGGGAGTTCGTGTGCGGCTATCGCAGCCCGGTGTACCCCTACACGCTGTACGACACTACCTGCGCCAACCTGTTCCATTATGCGGGCGACGATGTGGCGGTGGCGTACAACATCATCATTGATCGCATTATGAGCCATGGCGTGATCCCCAGCTTTGCTGTGAAGTACCGCAATCAGCTTTCGGACGCCAATGCCATTACGCTGACATGGGACGGCAGTCAGTATGTGGGTACAGCCACCGATAACAATGGTGTGCTGTCGCAGTATTACTTCGACACCGACATCAGCGGCGTAACCGTCAGCCAGCGGCGTAATGTACTGACCGTGACGGCCACAAAGGACGCTGCAGCGAAGCTGAACGGCTATATCAGCAGCGATTATGGCTATTCGCTGGATGTGGAGGGCACTGAGTCCGTGCTGCTGGAGCCCAGCAACGGCAGCGGCTACCAGGCGTGTGCGGCGCTGACCTCACTGCCCGACCCCGTGTGGGCGTACATTCATTTTAAGGTCAAAATTGTGGAGGAAAAGGGCAGCATCACCGTTCGTAAGGTAGACGTGACGGGCAGCCCGCTCACCGGTGCGGAGCTGATGCTGGAGACTTCTGCGGACGGCAAGACATGGACGGAGGTGGGCAGAGTGACCACCGACAACACAGGCATCGCAAAGTGGGAGAATCTTAAAACCGGTGTGCAGTACCGTGTGACGGAGACCAAAGCCCCAGCAGGCTACACGCTGCCGACCGAGCCGTTGTTCACGGGAACACTGGACAGCAATAACCGAGATATTACCATCACCGCCTGCAACAATGCGGGATTTGCCCTGCCGTTCACGGGCAGTGCGGGAATTACAACCTATTTCGTGTTTGCGACACTCATGCTTTGCATGGGTGTTTATTTTTGCAAAAAATCCAATTTTATGAAGGAGACAACCAAATGAAAAAGATCCATCGCGTGTTCGCACTGCTCATGGCCGCTATTATGGCATTGAGCCTCATCACCACAGCGTTCGCAGAACCTACCATCGACCCCGCAAAGAACGCCTCCCTTTCCATCTACAAGTACGACATCACCACTGCCAGCGCGGAGGGTGCGTGGGATGCGGAATCCTACGTTTCCACCGGCCTGCACGATGATGCCGCCGTCGTGGATAAGTTGGCAAAATACGCCATCCAAGGCGTGGAGTTTACTTACCTCCGTGTTGCCGACATCGCCATGAACAATGAACTGGTGGATGGTCAGCGTCATGTGGGTGTGCTGTATGGCTTTGATGGCTCTGAGCGCTCCAGCGCCGTGCTGTCCGCTATTGGCCTGACCGCTTCCGATGCTCACAAGACTGAGGGCGATGTCAATCACTTCACCAGCGATGCTCTGAACAACAAGCTGGCCACAGCTCTCGCAGCCAACGCTACGAATGTGAAGAACGCTCTGGAAACCGCCGTAAAGAACGGCGGCGTGGTTATGTCCGAAACGGATGCCACCGGCCACGCCGCTGCATCCGACATGGAGCAGGGGGTGTATCTCGTTGTGGAGACTCGCGTCCCTGAAAACGTGACCTCCACCTGCAATCCCTTCTTCGTGTCTCTGCCCATGACTACCATCGACGGCGCGGCATGGAACTACGATGTGACCGTTTACCCCAAGAACCAGACCGGCAATCCTGACCTTGAAAAAACCGTGCGTGAGGCCAAGAACTCCACCGGCAAGAATACCGGCAGCCTGACCGACATCAAGGACGGTTACGCTCACACTGCTACCGCCTCCGTGGGCGATGTTGTGGACTATCAGATCATCAGCACCCTGCCCACCATCACGTCTAAAGCATCTGCTCTCAGCGAGTACACCTATGTGGACACCATGAGCAAGGGTATTCGGTATAACAAGAACGATGTCGTTATCGAGTTCTTCAAGGATAGCGGCTGCACCGACAAGATTACCACATGGGATGAAAGTTCCGGCAAGTTCACCGTGGCTTACGACGACGCGCAGAACATTATGACCATCCGCATGACCGACACCGGCCTGGCGGAGATCAACGAGGCGGCCATCGTGTATACCGACAGCGTCAAGCGCGGGTATAGCGACTGCACCATGCGTATCACCTACGCGGCGACACTGACCGCCGACGCCAAGATGGGCGATACCGACAACCCCAACGAGGTCGTGCTGACTTGGAAGCGTACCAACACGACCTACTTTGATACCCTCAAGGACTGCTGCCATGTGTACACCTACGGCGTGGATGTGCTGAAGCAGTTTTCCGACAACGGCGGCAACCTGCGGAACGTGAAGTTCCGGCTGCATAATGATACTGACGACTGCTATATCATCGCGGAGCAGAAGGACGGCGTGTACTACGCCAAGGGTCTTACCGCCAAGAAATCTGATGCTACTACGTTCATTCCCAATGCACAGGGTCACATCGTAGTTAAGGGGCTGGAGGACGATGCTTACAGCCTGACCGAAATTGCCACCGACAAGGGCTATGTGCTGCTGAAGGACGCGGTCAAAATCGTTATCAAGACCGCCGAGAACGGCACTTGCGAGCAGTGCGGTGCCAAGCTGCTGACCGCCTCCGCCACCGTCAACGGCAAGGATGTCACCATGACGGATGGCAACGCCATTGTGCCCCTGACCGTGATTAACAACCCCGGCTTCGACCTGCCCAAGACCGGCGGCTACGGCACGTGGATGTTCACTGTCGGCGGCGTGGCTCTGCTGGGTGCGGCGGCATTCATCGTAATCCGCAGCCGTAAGCACAAGAACGAGCAGTGAAGCGCTGGCTACTGGCGGCGGTTTGCGGTGCTGTGGCGCTGGGGCTGATGCTTTATCCTCTGGCGGGAGAACTCCTGAGCGAAAGGTATCATTCGGACATAGAAACCACCTACACCGCAGTTATCGCGGACACCGATGACGCCGAGCTGACCGCCCAGCGGGAAGCGGCAGAGCAGTACAACGCCATGCTGTCCGGCGCAACTATCACTGGGGGAGGGGCATCCGCCCCTCCCTTGGTCTATGCCCGGCAGCTCACGGTGGGCGGAGCCATGGCCTATGTGGACATCCCCAAAATCAACGTATACTTGCCGGTGCAGCATGGCACGGACGCAGACACGCTGGAGCGTGCCGTGGGTCATGTGGTAGGGACATCCCTGCCGGTGGGCGGAGAAAGCACTCATGCGGTGCTGTCGGCTCATAGCGGAATGGCCTCGTCCAAGCTGTTTTCGGACATCGACCAGCTTGCAGTGGGCGACACGTTTTACATCCATGTACTGGGCGATACGCTGGCCTATAAGGTGGACACCATCCACACGGTGCTGCCCACGGACACGAGCCTGCTCCAAATCGAAGACGGCAAGGATTTAGTCACGCTGGTGACGTGTACCCCGTTTGGTGTCAACACCCACCGATTGCTGGTGCGAGGGCATCGGGTGCCTTATGTGTCGGATCAGGAAGTGCCTGCCGCCGCAGAAAAACCTGCGGCATCCTCGTGGACGCGGCACTACCTCACTGGCTTAGGCATCGGCCTTGGCGCGGTGGCGGTAATCGGTGGTGCTTACTTTTTGGTAAGGAGGAAACGCCATGCGTAAGACACCTTTTGTACTGGCGGCGTTGCTGGCCGTGGCGGGCACCTGCGTCATGCTGTGGCCGGTGGTTACAGGGTACAGGCTGCAAGCCAACACGGATGAGGCCGTGCAGAGCTTCCTCGAAGAACGGAAGCCGGAGCAGAAGTACCCTGAACTGCTGGCAGCCTTACAGGAGTACAACCGCCAGCTTTATGCGGAAAAGCAGTGGAACCTCGTTGACATCGAAGCCTGCGAAGAACCCGCCGCCGACTTGACTGCCTACGGCATCGAAGATGAGATCATAGGTGTATTGGAGATACCGACTATGGAACTGACCATGCCGTTTTACTTGGGCGCATCCGAGGCTCACCTTGCCGCAGGCGCGGCGGTGCTGGGAAACACATCCGCGCCCATCGGCGGCGACAGCACCAACTGCGTCATTGCCGGACACCGAGGTTGGAAAGGCGCGGATTATTTTCGGCGCATCGACCGTTTGGCGGTGGGCGATACCGTTACGCTGACAAACCTGTGGGAAACACTGACCTATACCGTGGCCGACATTCAAATCATCCAGCCCCACGAGGTGGATAAGATCAAGATACAGCAAAGCCGCGACCTGCTGACGCTGCTGACCTGCCACCCCTGCGCCAGCGGCGGGCGACAGCGGTATGTGGTGTACTGCGAGAGAACGGAGGTGAGATAACTATAAGTATTTTCGGCAAGGTGACCTTCGTAGGGGACGATGATATCTTCTACGACGATGCAGACGCCTTCCTGGACTGCATCCGGGAGGAGCTTCCCTACCGCGATACCACAGGGTTTCGCTATGAAGTCCTGACAGACGATCCCGCTATCCGCAAGGCAGCAGATGACATCCTGCTTGACTTTCTTGGTGAGGAAAACCACTGTGAGATGGAAGACTACACACAGACGATGGGAGGAATTTAGTATGAACGTAAATCGGGAGCTGCTGGCGTTCCTGCGGAAGCAGTACCCTGTGGGTACACGCATCCGGCTGGACTCCATGCAGGATCCGTACGCACCGGTGGAAGCTGGCACGACGGGAAAACTGGACTATATCGACGCCGCCGGGCAGTTCCATATGAAATGGGACAACGGACGGACGCTGGCGCTCATCCCCGGCGTGGACAGCTTTACCGTTTTACCGCCCGAGCTCAGCATGACGAAGCTGTATATGCCGCTTACCGCCGAGCTTTATGAGCCGGACGTGTATGGCAATATGCAGGAAGAGCCGGAGTTGCTGACCGGACACGACCTGACCGCGTATGAGGAGCATATCCGTAGCGCACTGGTGAAGTATCGGATGCCGGAGGAGGTCAACCGCGGCATCATGCACTGGTACGACGCGGCGGACAGTGTGAACGACAAGGTGCGTTCCGTCACCTTCGACGTGGAGCGGCGAAACGGCAAGCTGTGGGGTATCGCGGAATGTCAGATCAGCGGCGAGTTGTCGGCGGCAGAGCTGACCACGCTGAAGGAGTATATTGAAGGACAGGCATCGGACGGCTGGGGCGAGAGCTTCGAACAGCATGAGATCGCCATTGGACGCGGCAGCGAGCTGTATGTCCACCTGTGGCAGGATCACGGTTGGAACGTCCAGACGGAGCAGGAACGCTTCTGCACCCACTTTGATAAGCTGCCGGAGATGTGCTTCACGCTGCTGCCGGGCACGGGACAGCTCATCTGTATCAAGCGCGGTGAAAGCGGGTACTATCCCAGCGATTGGTCTACCGGTGACGCCCACGAGAACCGCCGTATCGCGGATGAGCAGAACAGAAAGAGGGGCGTGACGCCTGCACAGGAGGAAGCTATGAAGATCGGCAGCATGTGCGGCTGGGATGTACCCGGTGCAGACCCGGACAACTGTGAGGACATCGTACAGCGCCGTGGGGGGATGGAGCTTGGATAAAAAGATTATCTCCATATACATGGGCAATCCCGACAACGGCAATCACGCGGAGCTGGAGCTGCCCGCCACGCCGTGGGAAATGGTGGATGCCATGGACAGGCTGCGTCTGTCGGAGGGACAGGAACCCTATTGGCAGGTGGAGGACATGGGCCGATATGAATTTCTCGCCCCACATCTTGATGGGTACGATTTGTACCAGTTTAACGCACTGGCAGAGAAGCTCCGTACATTCGGTGATATGGATGCCGTGGCTTTCGAGGGCCTGGTGCAGGTGGAGCTTAACAATCTGTATCAGAACAACGGCGGTGAGCTGACGCTCCGGCGGGTACTGGATCTGGCATACAGCGTGGATTGCTGCCATGTGGTGCCGGGGATCACGGACGATGCCGCGCTGGGACAGTTCTACGTGGAGAACGATTTTCTTCCGGATTTGGCAACCGTGCCGGACAGCGTATTGGAAATGCTGGACTACAAGAAGATCGGCAGATCGATGCGTGAGGGTGAGGGCGGCGTACTTACGCCCCACGGCTATGTGATGCAGGAATCCGAGCTGCGGCAGGCTCCGTCCAACTTGGACAGGCCGCCACGAAAGCCGCCGTATATGATCTATTTCCTCTGCGTCAGCGACGTCCGTGCTGTAAAGTTGTACCTACCCGCAAAGCAGGCGGAGCTGGACGCCGTACTGGACTGCCTGGAGGTGGACAGCTGGCAGGAGGTGCGGCTGGAGGAGTGCGACGCCGCCATGCCGGAGATGTGGCGCTTCACGGATATGGCCTATGACAGCATGGAGCAGATCAACCGATTTGCGCAGTGCCTGGAGGAACTGGACAGAAATAACGAACTGATAAAGTTCAAGGCTGTGGCCGGTCAGCTGGACATCAGAAGCCTGGACGATGCGCTTGCACTGGCAGAGCATCTGAGCGAATATGCCCTTGAGCCGGGGATCCATTCTCTGGAGGAATTGGCGAGGGAGGAGCTCTCCGTCATCGTGAGCGATCCGGATCGTGACCTGCTGACGCGGCATCTGAACATGGAGGCCTACGGCGCAGCGCTGTTATGGCGGGATAAGGGAGTTTTCAGTGACTACGGCTATATCTGCCGCCCGGACGGACAGCCGCTGCAAGTACCGCGGCAAGGCGTGGACATGACCATGCAGTAAAATTTAACAACAATGGGACCGCTTTCCGAAAAGGGACGGCGATCCCTCTTTTGCGTCCTTTTCGGTGAACGGTCACCGGAAGGGAGTGCAAGAATGACGAAGGAAACCGTCGCCCTGTATCTGGAAAATGGATTTAAGGGGCGCAGAAATGTGATCAGCAGCCGGGAATTGGAGCGTGTGCTGGGCATCAGCGGGAACGAGCTGCGGCGGCACATCAACCTTCTGCGGCGGGACACCGTACCCATCGCGGCAGACCAGCGGGGCTACTACTTCGCAGAAACGGCGGCGGAGGTCTATGATACCATCCGCGGCTTGCAGAAAATGCGCAGCGGACTGGACGCGGCTATCTCCGGACTGGAGCGTGCATTGGAGAAATTTGATGCGTGACAGCCTGATAAAGCTCATGCCTTGGATGGGCGGTAAGGGACAGCTTATGTGGGCCATACAGATGCTCCTGCCTATCCACTATAAAACACTGGTGGATGTGTTTGGCGGCAGCGGTATCATCACGCTGAATACCGCCGTGCCGAAGGGGTGTCTGCAAATATATAACGACCTGAACCACGACCTGTATAACCTGCTTTTCTGCGTCAAGCACCGCCCTATGGCCCTGACGAAAGAACTGAGCTTTCTTCCGATCAATGCCCGTGATGAATTTGATGTGCTGCGCAGACAGCTGCAGGGCGAGGACTTCACACAGCTGTATCTGGATGAGGAGCTGCAGCTGGCAGAGCAGATGTTCCCACCGCCGGAGGCGGAGGAGGTCAAGCGGCTGCTGCAAAGCCGTGCGGAGCTGTCGGATGTGCGCCGTGCCGCCGCTATCTACAAGCTGCAGCGATACAGCTATAACGGCAACGGCGACAGCTATGGTGTGAGCTCCTGCGATATACAGCGATTCTTTCGGGATATTTGGGAGTGTTCTCACCGCCTGATGGATGTAGCGCTGGAGAATAAGGATTTCGAGAGCATCATCACCACCCATAATGATCCGCAGACCACGGTCTATTGTGACCCGCCCTATTATGAGGCGGAGCGTTACGCGGTGGAGTTTCCCCGCAGTGACCATCAACGGCTCCATGACGTACTGGCGCAGCACCGGGGCTTCGCCATGGTGTCCTATAACAACTGCGACTATATTCGCAGGCTCTACGAGGACTTTTTCATTTATGAAGTGGAGCGTCCCAACAGCCAATCCAAGAAGAAAAATGACATATACCGGGAATACATCATGACCAACTATGACCCCCGTGTTTTTGCATCGCAGATGACGATATTCGGCGATTACAGCAGCGATGGGAAGATATGCCGACTGGTGCATATCCCGGAACGACCTTTGAGAACTTGAGGAGGATCTATCATGAAGAACGAAATGACACTGGACAAGACCGGCCTGACCATCCCCGGCAGCGAGCTGGCAGAATGCGGCATGGCGGGCGTAGATCTGTCTGCCCAGATGACGCACAGCCTTCTGCTGCTTATGCCTCGTGAGATGACAGCGTTACAAACGGCAGACGCACTGGCCGGACTGTTTGACGCGGCATCGCAGCTTGTGTCTGCCCTGCTGGACGCCTGTCGTATGCCCTGCTGCAAGAACTGCGATTCGGACGTGAGGGAATTTGACCTCGATGCCGTGCCAGCGCCGATCCGGAAGCTGCTGCTGGATAGCGGCTGCTGCCCGTCCCTGCTGGAATGCTATCTGGAGGAGGGAGATGTGGTCTATGCTGCCGAATGAGGCAATGTACCCCTACACGGCGAAGGAGGCAAGGGACAGGGGCGAGCTGGAGCTGTGGCGTGCCAATTTTCGCACCAACTGTGCCTGTGCCGGGGCGATAGAGCTGGCAATCCATCGGGACTTTGACGGAATGCATCTCAAGGACGGCTGCGCCAAAAGCGTTATTGACCAGTACGGCTATAGGCGTGTAGGGTATGTGCTGGCCAATACGCTGCAGATGCAGTCCTACGATGGACGCTACCACGAAACCAATAAGAGATGGAGCAGCACCATCTTCGTGCCCGAGGACGGTGGACACCGCCATACCTTCCTCATTGGCAGCCATCCCGCTGTGCTGGACGGCTTCGTCAGTGACTATCGAACGGAGCTGGCAAGGCTGCGGCAGAACCAGGGCGCGCCCGCCATGGGTGAAATGACAATGTGAAGGAGGACGCTATGAGATATGTGAAACGTGCAGTGCTGGTCTGCGGTGCGGCGACGCTGCTCTGCTGGTTGTTTTCCGTGGCGGCCTACGCCACCGGCAGGGGCGATGTTGCCGGAGCCGTGGAGAGTACATGGGCGGCGGCATCAGGGCAGATCAAGACCGTTGTCAACAATGTGGTATTTCCTGCCATTGATATGATCCTCGCCATTTTCTTCTTTGTGAAGCTGGGTACTTCGTACTTCGACTACCGAAAGACGGGCCAGTTTGAATGGACGGCACCGGCCATTCTGTTTGCCTGCCTGGTGTTCACGCTGACGGCGCCGCTGTACATCTGGGACATCGTGGGTGTGTGACCGCGATGTCTGAACATTTTTCGGTTGGCTTTTTGCAGAAAGCGTGGTAGAATAACATGGAAATGACTGAGAAAAGAGGTGGCACGATGCAGTATACGCTGATGCACAAGAACATCGCAGTCCTCGATATGGAGCTGGATGAGGTGACAAGTTCTATCCAGCGGATCGACGCGGTGTATCGTTCGGAGCATCTTCCTGTGGCAACAGCCTCAAGGCGGGACGGTGTGGATCGTGCCGCGCTCAATGCATGGTGGATCGACCGCTGCATTCCCGCCAGCCGTTCCGGTGTGCGAAAGGCACTGGAAACACTGAATCTGCCCAATACGCAGGTGTTGCTGACACGCTGCTTTGGCCTGAGCCTCTCAGACCAGTACTGGGTCAGGCCCTGGGGCAGCGACCTCCAGTGGGAGCGTATCAACTTTTTCGAAAATCCCTTCTCAGAGGATATCGGTGATGTCCTGCTGGGCAAGGCCACAGACGCGGCGAATTTCGATTTCAGCTCCCCTGACAACACGTCGGATGGCTATCTGAAGAAGCGATGGAAGATCATCGACGGGAAGCGGTGTCTTCTGAAAGCAGGAAGCAATCCCTTTATGCAGCAGCCGTTCAACGAGGTGATCGCATCGCTGGTGGCGGAGAGACTGGGCATTCCCCACGTCCCCTATACACTGCTCTGGGATGATGACACGCCCTACAGTGTCTGTGAGGATTTCGTTACGCCGGACACGGAGCTTGTCAGCGCGTGGCGCGTGATGCAGTCCGTGAAAAAGGACAACAACACATCGGTCTACCGCCACTATCTGAACTGCTGCGAGGCGTTGGGTGTGGAGGGTATGGAACACGCGGTGGATCAGATGATCGTGCTGGACTACCTTATCGCCAACGAGGACAGGCATCAGAACAACTTCGGACTACTCCGCAGTGCAGATACACTGGAATGGTTGGGCGCCGCACCTATCTTCGATAGCGGCTCCTCCTTGGGGTACGATAAGCTGACACCCCAGATCCTCTCCGCCCGTGCCATTGAGTGTAAACCATTCAAAAAAACGCACCATGAACAGCTCAAGCTGGTGACCTCTTTCGGCTGGATCGACTTTGATAGGCTGAGGGGCGTTGAGCAGGATATCCGGGACATCTTGGATCAGGCCGGTGAGTATGTGGACGAGAGCCGTAAGGCTGCGATCATCTCTGCATTTTCCTCCCGGCTTGGACAGCTGATGGTCTTGGCGAAGGTGCAGCGGCAGGAGGATGACATGGCACAGGATGTGGAACAGGACAGGGCGCAGGATTACGGCTTTAAGATGGAACTGTGACCTGCAACATAATACGATAACAGGAAGCACTCTGCTGACGGCAGAGTGCTTCCTGCGTTTATGGAGGTGAGAGCTTATTTTTATTTGGGACTTTGTAGCCGATACGGTGCTGGGTCAGATCGTGGACTGGTTCTACGGTCAGATCGTGGGCTTTCTCGGCAATTTCTTTTCGGAGATGGGAAACATGGGCGCCGAGCTCTTTGCCATGAGCTGGGTACAGAGCGTGGTATTGTTTTTCTCCTATCTGGGCTGGGCGCTGTTTGCCATAGGGCTGGTGGTAGCCTGCTTCGAGTGCGGCGTGGAGTATTCCGGTGGACGCGGGAATGTCAAAGAAACGGCTTTGAATGCCATCAAGGGCTTTCTGGCCGTTTCTCTTTTTACGCAGGTGCCTGTGCGCCTGTATGTGTTGGCGGTGTCGCTGCAGGCAGACCTGACGGCGGGCATCACCGGCTTTGGCACTGCCAGCATCGGGGATGCAGCGAAAGCGGCGCTGAAGGATTTCAACGCCGTGGAGAGTCTGACCACCGCTACATCCTTTGCCCTGCGGGGCTTCGGGCCGGTGACCAGCGGACTCATGGTCATCTTCTGCCTTGCACTCATGGCCTATGCGGTCATAAAGGTCTTCTTCGCCAACCTCAAGCGCGGAGGCATCCTGCTCATCCAAATCGCGGTGGGAAGCCTGTATATGTTCAGCGTACCACGCGGCTACGGGGATGGCTTCACACAGTGGTGCAAGCAGGTCGTGGGACTGTGTCTCACGGCTTTTTTGCAGGCCACCATCCTTGTAGCTGGCTTGATGGTGTTTAAGGATCACGCGCTGCTGGGCCTGGGCTTGATGCTCTCTGCCGGAGAGATCCCCCGTATCGCCGGTGCGTTCGGGCTGGATACCACCACGCGGGCCAATATCTCCTCGGCTGTCTACACAGCACAGAGTGCGGTCAGTATGGCACGGACGGTGGTGGCCGCGGCAAAATGAGAGTTATCACCATGGGGAGCTTGTTCGACGGCATAGGAGGCTTCCCGCTGGCGGCTATCCACAATGGCGTTGTGCCGCTGTGGGCCAGCGAGATCGAACCGTTCCCCATCCGCGTCACACAGGAGCGCCTGCCGGGGATGCTGCATTTCGGAGACATCACGAAGCTGCGGGGCGATGAGCTGCCGCCGGTGGACATCATCTGCGGCGGCAGCCCCTGTCAGGACTTATCCGTAGCCGGTGCAAGAGCCGGTCTTGCCGGTGCGCGAAGCGGCCTTTTCATGGAGCAGATCAGGATCGTGAGGGAGATGAGAAATGCAGATATACTACGAGGGCGAACAGGCATCCATGTTCGACCCAGAATGTTGTGCTGGGAAAACGTTCCGGGAGCCTTCTCCAGCGGAAAGCGGAAAGGCGAGGACTTCCGGATCGTCCTGGAAGAAACGCTCGGAATTGGTGTACCAGGAATTCATGTTCCTGAAAATCACCCTTGGGGATGGCGATATTCTGGGGCAGCCATATTGGGAGATTTTGTCTCCCTATGTTGGCGAGTCCTCGACGCTCAATACTGGGGTGTGCCCCAGAGTCGTAAGAGGATCTTCCTTGTGGCAAATCTTGGAACCCCATCCTCAGCGCAAATACTATTTGAGCCGGAAAGCCTGCCTGGGCATTCTCCGTAGAGCACGGAAGCGCGGGAAGGAGTTGCCTGCAACGCTGAAATTGGCGTTGGAAATGCAGAGCGGCCTGCGGATGATCGATTTGGTAATATTGGCGCAGATGGGGCTTATCAAGGCGTACCATATCAACCAGAGGAACGAGGGTATCGACCTGGGCGATACGGCGGGGGCGTTGATGGCGACCTCCAATTTGCAGATGCAGACGTTCGTGGCGGGCACTTCGGTGGCTTTTGCGGCAAACCAGCGGGATGAAGTCCGTGATCTGGGCGATAAAGCCGGCGCGTTGGGTGCGCAGCCGGGGATGAAGCAGCAAACGTTTGTCGCCGGCTTCTCCGCTGGTGCGGGAGCCAGTGCGGGCGGCATCGGTTACCGCGAGGGCGTCGCACCGACACTGAAGGCCGGCGGCAGCGGAAACAGTATGCCAACCGTCCTGTGCATCAACGATCAGGGTGGCGAGCGTATGGACGTGACGGTAGATAAAACCGCCACGCTTCGGGCGCAGATGGGCAACCACCAGCCGCTGATATTCGAGAACCACGGCATAGATGCCCGCTACCGGCAGATGGGTAATGTGGCACCCACCATGTCGGCACGCTACGGTACAGGCGGCAACAATGTGCCCCTTGTGGGAGAGCAGGTGTTCTGTATCACCGGCAACGCTATTGACCGTGAGCCGGAGAACGGCGGCAATGGCATCGGGTATCAGGAAAACGTATCCTACACACTGACCGGCTTCGACCGCCACGCGGTATGCTCTGTCTCGGAGGTGGTCGGCGCACTGTGCAAAGGCGACGAAAAGGGCGCAGGAAGTCAGTATGTGGAGCAGGGCAAATGCGTTGTGGATCTCTATACCTGCGAGCCTGCCGGTGACACGGATCTGCCCATCCTGCTCATCCGCCGCCTTACGCCGCTGGAATGTGAGAGACTGCAGGGTTTTCCGGATGGCTGGACAGATATTCCCGGCGCGTCTGACAGCGCACGATATAAGGCGCTGGGCAACAGCGTAGCCATCCCCTGCGTGGATTTCGTGATGAAGTGTATGGCGGACGCTATACGGGGAAGCGATTAAACATAACTTGTCCATTGTGCTTCGTTTGCGCCTGCTTCTTCGTTGTACTTGTCAATAGCTTTCCCATTGCGCTTCGGCTATGCTTTGCTTGCCTCACGGGAGGCGGAAAGGAGCACACCATGGAGGAAAAGAAAAACCTCTGCGCACCTATCCCGCTGTCCCTGCACCAGCGGCTTCGGGCGGAGCAGGAGCAGCGTGGACAGACGCTGGCAGACTACATCACGGATATACTCAACGAACACTTTGAAGGAGGAACAAAAAACATGGGCAATACCAATCGCACCATCGCCTTTCAGGTGCCGGAGGAGCTCTTTGACCGGCTGAAGGATTACCTCGCCAAACACGGCTTGAAGCAGAAGGACTTCATTCTCGGCCTCATCGAACGGGAGCTGAACGACGCAGTGGATGCGGAATAACAACATGCAGAGCCGCAGGCGTGTGCCTGCGGCTTCACTTTTTGGAGGAGAACTATGTACCTATACCCTGAAAATCTGACGGCTCGCCCAATGCTGTGGCTGTGGACACTGCGGGACGTGGCGTTCATCGGCATCGGTCTGCTGCTGTCGGTATTGGCACTGACACAGGCCGGCACCGTGATCCCATTGGTGGTCACAGCGGTGCTGGCCTTTCTCTGCATTCGGCACGGCGGCGTCAGCATGCTGGACTTTCTGCGCTACGCCGCAGCGTTCTTCTTTTTCGGGCAGCAATACTACGAATGGAGGGAACGAGTATGAGAAAGAAAAAGTCCACGCAGCAGCTGGTGAGCATTGAGCGCGTGACGGACAGCAGCGTGCTGACGGCAGGCGGTGAGTTGACCTTTTACCTTGTGCAGCCTACTAACCTGAACGTGCTGCCGGAGTCGGGTGTCCGCACGAGGGTGACAGCACTGCTGAATGTGCTGAAGACCTCGGCAGAGGTGGAGCTGCTGGCGCTGGACTCCAAAGAGTCCTTTCAGGACAACCGGCTTTTCTACCGCCAGCGGATGGAGCAGGAGGAGAACTCTGCCATTCGCGCTCTGCTGGCACAGGACCGACGGCATCTGGACGATGTACAGACCATGATGGCCTCCTCGCGGCAGTTCTGCTTTGTACTGCGGCGCAGAAAGACGGACAGTGCTATCAATTTCACCACGGTGGAGCAGCAGCTCCGTGACAGCGGCTTTACCGTCCAGCGCGCCGAGGGGCAGGTGCTGCTGGAGCTGCTGGCCATCTACTTCGAGCAGGACGCCACCCATGAGGTATTCGACCTTGTGGACGGAGCGCGGTGGCTGACCGCAGAAACGGAGGTATGCCCATGAAGAATCCGTTTCGTAAGAAAGCCCTCGCCCCGCGTGAAGTGTTCATCCGCACGTATCTGGACAGCATCGCGCCGGGCGTGGTGAAGTTTGAGGTGGATCACTACATCTTCGGCAATACCTACCGCTGCGTCTGGGCGCTGCGGGAATACCCCGCCAGCACTGAATCTCAGGCCATCCTGCGGCACTTGGGCGAAAAAAGCGGCGTGACGCTGCGGATATATTGCCGGCAGGTGTCCCCCGGTGAGGAGGACAGGATCATCGACAATGCCAACAAGAAGAACAAGCTGGACGGTTCAGATCCTAACAAGCTGCGGCAGGCAGTGGAGGCCGAGAGCAACCTGCGGGATGTGGCGGAGCTGGTGCATAAGATGCACCGTGAGCATGAGCCGCTGCTCCACTGCGCCGTGTATCTGGAGATGACGGCGGACAGCATGGGGTACCTGCGGCAGCTTCAGACCGATGTGCTGACGGAGCTGGTGCGCTGCAAGTTGAATGTGGACAAGCTGCTCCTGCGGCAGAAGCAGGGCTTTTACTGCGCCAGTCCCGTGGGCTATAACGCCCTTGGCCGCGAGTTCGAGCGTGTACTGCCCGCCGGCAGCGTGGCTAACCTATATCCGTTCAACTACTCCGGCAAGACAGATCCCAACGGCTTTTATATCGGCAAGGACAAATATGGAAGCAACATCGCAGTGGATTTCGACCGCCGCGACAGCGATAAGACCTCTGCCAATATCCTCATCCTCGGCAACAGTGGACAGGGCAAGAGCTACCTTATGAAGCTGCTGATCTGCAACCTGCTGGAGGCGGGTAAGTCCGTGGTCTCACTGGACGCGGAGCATGAGCTGGAAGAGCTTTGTGGTAAGCTGGGTGGCTGCTTCGTTGACCTGATGGCTGGTGAGAAGCGCATCAATGTGCTGGAGGTGCGGTGTTGGAACGAGGACACGGATATGGAAACAGACGAGTCCGCGCCGGAGGCCTTCCACAAGTCCACACTGCTGGCGCGGCACATCTCCTTCTTAAAGGACTTCTTCCGTGCCTACAAGGACTTCTCCGACCCGCAGTTGGATACCATTGAGATCATGCTGTCCGCGCTGTATAAAAAATGGGGCATCTCAGAGGAAACGGACTTCCGCCAGCTCAAGCCGGGGGACTACCCCGTCCTATCCGACCTGTATGCGCTCATCAATAATGAACTGGTGAATTACAGGAATAGCAGCCTGTACACGCGGGAGCTGTTGCAGGAGGTGCTGCTGGGGCTGCACTCCCTGTGTGTGGGTGCGGACGCGCCGTTCTTCAACGGGCACACCAACATCTCGGACGACAGGTTTCTGGTATTCGGCGTAGGCGGCGTACTGACGGCGGCCAAGAGCCTGCGGAACGCCCTGCTGTTCAATGTGCTGGCGTATATGTCGGACAGGCTTCTGACAGCAGGCAACACGGTGGCGGCATTGGATGAGCTGTACCTGTGGCTGTCCAATCCGGTGGCCATTGAGTATATCCGCAACTGCCTGAAGCGCGTGCGGAAACGGGATTCTGCGCTGATGATGGCGTCCCAAAACTTGGAGGATTTCGACCAGGAGGGCGTGCGGGAAATGACAAAACCGCTGTTCGCTATCCCGCCCCACCAGTTCCTGTTCAACCCCGGTTCTATCGGCAAGCGGTTTTACATGGATATGCTGCAGCTGGACGAGGCGGAGTTTGAGCTCATCCAGCACGCACGCCGCGGCGAGTGCCTGTTCAAGTGCGGTGCGGAGAGGTATCATCTGAAGGTGAAAGCGCCGCCCCACAAGGCGGCGCTGTTCGGCACGAAGGGAGGCAAGTGATGGCGATACCTGCACTGGCGCGGCTGGCGGCAGCCGTGCTGACCAATGAGGATGGGCGCAGGACAGCCGGTAAGGTGCTGGCCTTGATCCTGTCGCCGCTTATCATACTGGCGGCGTTCCTGTGCTGCTTCGGTGACGGTGCGTCCCAGCACAACAACGCCGTGGTATCCGCGGCGTTCTACGGCACGGAGTTCTCAGATAAAGTCCCCAAAGAATACCGCACACATATCACCGAGATGCAGGAGGCGTTCTCCCTTCTGGATTCGGCCACCGTCTATGTCAATCAGAAAGCCGAGGAAGGCAGCCTTGACCCGGTACAGGTCAAGGCTGTTTTCTTTGCCCTCTGCTTCGGCGACAACGCGCCGACCCGTGCTGCCGCAGACCGCTTCGTGGACTGTTTTTATAAAACGGAAACACGGACGCGCATGGTAACGGTGGTACAGGAGGATGGCACAGAGGAACTGGTGGAGGAGACATACGAGGTAGCTGTGCCGCTGTCGGTGGAGGATGTTTACGAAAAACTCACCACATGGCGTGGCCGCGTGGTGACAGATGCGGAGCGCAGCAATGCCGTGGACATCTACGCCATAGTCATGGGCAGCATGGGCGGCGATACCTTCGACGGCGCGTATGAGCCGGGCGGCAGCGCACCGATCGAGCTGGATGTATCCATGCTCACCGACCCGACTACGAAGAACGCCGCCGACCTGGTGATCTACGTCACCAATGCGTGGAACTCCGGCTGGGGCTATGTGTGGGGGACGTATGGGCAGACGCTGACGTCGGAGCTGCTGCAATACAAGCTGACGCAGTATCCGGATGGCGTAGGAAAGTACGTGGACTTCATCCGCGCCAACTGGCTGGGCAGACACACTGCCGACTGCGTGGGACTCATCAAGGGCTACGGCTGGCTGTCCACCGACACCATGACCATCGACTACGGCACACATGGGATGCCGGACATCGGAGCCAACGAGATGTTCTACAACGCCACACGGCGCGGCGGCATTGAAACTATGCCGGACACGCCGGGACTGGCGGTGTGGAAGGCCGGACACATCGGTGTATATATCGGCAATGGTGAAGTGATAGAAGCCATGGGTACCAAGTACGGCGTGGTCAAGACGCAGCTGGAAGGTCGCGGCTGGACGCACTGGCTGGAGATACCGTATATCAACTATGCGTAAGGAGGAGCGAATGGAAGAGACCAATATCACGATCAATTTTGACGCGGCCAAGCTGGACGCGCTGGAGTTCGCGCTCCGCAAGCAGCGGTCGTCTGTACAGCGGCGCATGGCAGAAATGCTCCAACAACTCTACGAGTCGGAAGTCCCGGAAGCGGTGCGAGAGTATGTGGATAGTAAGGCGGTGCCTGCCGCAAGGCCCAAGCGACCGGCAAAATCGGTCACACCCAAGGCGCAGATCAGCGAAGTGAGACCGAAGGAGGACAATTGATATGGGAATACAGGACGATGCGGCTGTTGCCTGCGCTGCGTACCGTGTAACGGAAAACGGACAGACGTGGTACTTCACGACCTCGCCCGGTGAGGAACTGCTGGATACTGCGCAGACGCTCCGCAGGTACTGCACGAGTACAGAACACAGCACCGGCAAATTCATCTCTCTGTATTTGCAGGCGCAGCCTATCACATCGGAGGAGTACCAGCAACTGATGCAGCTCCGTATGGAGAACACAGGAGAGGTCGCCGGCGTGTTTGATTTGGATTTTGACAAGCGGGAGTTTTCCGCAGTCCACATCATGAACGGCTGGACAACGTGGGCGATGCGGGATGTGATTCCGTCTGTCCATCAGGCCACAAAGCCGCGCTTCGCAACGGCAGAGGAACAGCTCCGTAAACTGCTGGAGCTGCTGGACGGCATGGAGCTCACATCGGCGGGACATCTCACCGCGCAGAATTTTTCGTTCAGCGATGAGATCCTGATGGAAAACGGGAAGCTGAATTTTTATGTGCAGGCGGACTTTGATGTGGATGCCGCCTTCGGCACATTCGTGTGTACAGATGAGAACGATGACTGGCTGAACATCTACGCCAACTACGATTTAAAGCGGGACGCTGTATGCGATACGTTGGAGCTGAATCTCTGCAAGGGGGATGGTTCGGAGGAGAACTGGAGCTATCATCTGAACGCTGCCGAGCAGGAGGTGCTGGCGCGGAAGATGGAGGCGTTCTGCCAGCAGCAAAACGGCATGAGCCTGCACGATTTCGCCCGGCAGCTTCAAGAGGAGCCGAGGCCGTCTCCGCAGATACAGATGTAGCCCCGTGTTTGCCCCTGTGGGCCGGTTTGTGGCCTCGCAGGAACGCGGGAGGGTAAGGATGGCGGCCCCGGAGGTTTGGAGCGTTTTCGGCCCGCTTTTCGGTGCGCCGAAAGCGGAGCAGGAGAAAAGCATTGGCGCTTTTCTGCGCCAATGCCGGTCACGGCAGCCCGCAGTGCGGACTGCCACAAGAGGTTGCGGCGTTTTGAAAATGGCGCTGATTATCGAATTCCAAATGTGCTTTGGCGCTATTCTTTGTAAAAATGCCCGTCAGCCCCGTGTTTACAAGGCTTTCGGGACGCGCAGGAAGGAGGTGTGACTCGATGGATAAAAATGGGAAAAGCCGGCACTCTGTTTGGCTGTCAGACGACGTGTGGCGGGAGGTGGATGCGCTCTATAAGCTGGATAATTGCCCCACCCGCAACGAGTTCGTGGAGAAGGCTCTGCGGCAGTATTGCGGTCACTTACACGCCGAGAGGACGGGCGCATATCTGCCTCGCGCACTGCAAGAGGTGCTGGAGGGTACGCTGGGCGTGTTCGGTGACCGGCTGGGCAGGCTGCTGTTCAAGCTGGTGGTAGAACACAACATGACCAACCATCTGCTGGGCGGCGATGTGGATATGACCCGCGACGAGTACAGCAAGATGCGCGGCAGCAGTGTCCGTGAGGTGGCATCCACCCACGGCAATATCTCCTTCAAGGACGTGCTGCTGTTCCACCGGGAAGAGTAACGCATGGCGCGGCTGATACAAAAAAGCGGCTACATCAAGAATGGCAAGGCATCGGGATATATGGAGTATGTCGCCACGCGGGACGGTGTGGAGATCATCCAGAGCACCGAGCCTGTGACCAAAAAGCAGGAGCAGTTCATCAAAAGACTGCTGAAGGACTTCCCAGATGCAAAAGAACTCTTCGAGTACAGCGACTATGAGCAGACACCCAATCGGTGTACGGCATCCGCATTTATTGTCACCGCGCTGGACACGCATCTGCACGAAGTGGAGTCCGAGAGCGGCTATATGTCCTATATCGCCCAGCGTCCCCGCGCCGAAAAGCACGGCGGCCATGGCCTGTTCTGCGAGGCGGACACCACCGACCTCAAGGCGGCGAAGGCCGAGCTGGACGCTCACGACGGAAAAGTGTGGACGTTTATTTTCTCTCTGCGTCGTGAGGACGCGGAACGCCTGGGCTACAACAAAGCCGCCGCGTGGCAGAACCTGCTGAAGCAGGAGAGCGCCGCTATTGCGGAGGCCATGCGTATTCGGACGGATGATTTCCGTTGGTACGCGGCGTACCACGACGAGGGGCATCACCCCCACGTTCACATGATGGTGTGGTCAGCTGAACCGAAGAAGGGATATCTCACGCGGGAAGGTATCGCTGCCATGCGTTCCAAGATGACGAATGCTATCTTCCACGAGGAGATGAAGGAACTATACATCAAGAAGGATGCTGCCTACAAGGAGAGCATCCAGACCGCAAAAGAGTCACTGCTGCTATATATCAGGATGCTGGAGAACAGCGAGTCAGCCGATTCTGTCATAGAACAAAAGCTGTGGGAGCTGTCCCACGCATTGGAGCAGGTCGATGGCAGACACGTTTACGGCTATCTGCCCAAAGAGGTCAAGGCGCAGGTGGACGAGATCGTGGAGCGGCTGGCGCAGCTCCCGGAGGTGGCGGCTTGCTATGACCAATGGTGGCGGCTGAAGGATGAGATCGCCGGTTACTACGGACGGAACACGCCGCCCCACCTGCCGCTGGTACAGCAAAAAGAGTTCCGTACCATCAAGAACTTCATCATCCGTGAGGCAGAAACGATCCGTGAGCCTACGCCGGTGCAGATGAGTACAGATACCGAACAGAATGAGCCGCAGGAGTCTTCGGATGAAGCGCCGACCGCAGTGCAGCAGCCGCTGCCAGAGATGCCGAGAACCGCTCTACCAGCCGATGCGGTCATGCAACTGCTCCTCCACATGAGTCGTATGTTCCGCGGCAATATGCCGGTCATCCCGCCTGCGCTGCACATCGATTCCAAGCGCCGCAGGCGATTGCAGGAGAAGCGTATGGCCATGGGACACAAACGGGATGACCACGGGGACGAGCAGTTCTACCACGTCAACGACAACACCATGCGATAATACGAGGAGGGAAAAGGCATGGGAAAATTTATCTATTTCACATCCGCGGAGAAACGGCAGGCCAACGAGGTTGACCTGCCGTCTTTTCTGTTGGATCGAGGCGAGAAACTCATTATGGCCGGACGGGATTACCGGCTGGCCAGCGACCACAGCATCACCGTGCGCGGGCCGATGTGGTATGACCATGCCGCACGGAAGGGCGGACGCGCCATCAGCTTCGTGCAGCAATTCTACGACAAGACCTATCCCGAAGCGGTGACCATGCTGCTGGGGCGGGACGGCCAAGGCATCATCCCCATCGTCAAAAAAGAGCCTGAACCGCGTGAGCCGAAGCCCTTCGCGCTGCCGGAGGCCTATCTCAATATGCGGCGGCTCTATGCCTACCTGACCACCCACCGGCGCATTGCCCGGGATGTAGTCACGGAATTCGTGCGAGAGAAGCTGCTCTATGAGGACGCTCTGCATCACAACTGTGTGTTCGTTGGGATGGACGATCACGGCGTAGCCAAGCATGCGCACCTCCGCAGCACAAGCAGCAGCGGAAAGGTGTTCCGTATCAATGTGGAGGGCAGCGAGGCAAAGCATAGCTTCCACAAGGATGGGACGGACTGTTCCCTCTATGTCTTTGAAGCACCCATCGACCTGCTGTCCCACATCACGCTCTATCCGGCAGGTTGGCTGGAACACAGCTATGTGGCCTGCTGCGGTACGTCTGTTCAGCCGGTGCTGGAGCGGCTACGGCAGAATCCAAAGTTGAATATGGTCTATCTCTGCCTCGACAATGACGAGGCTGGTGAGGATGCCTGCGAGAGTATGATGGAGGTACTGGCGGACATGGATGTGGACGTGGAGCGTCTGCGTCCGCAGGGAAAAGACTGGAACGATGACCTGTGCGCGAAACGAGGTGGCCATGGATAACCTCTGGATGCTCTTTGCAGCGGCTAGTGTCATGGTGGCCGTTATCGGCGGACTGGCACTGCTGGGTGACCACTATACGCTGAACAACATCAAGTCCAAGACCGTAGGTGACGGTCAGCATGGCACAGCGCGGTGGGCGACCAATGCGGAGATCCGCAAGACCTATGCCCTCGTTCCCTTCCGAGTGCCGGACTGGCGGGCAGGCAAAAATCTGCCTGAGACGCAGGGACTGGTGCTGGGCAACACCAGCGGCAAGCACGGCATCACCGCACTGGTAGACAAGGATGATGTACATTGTCTTATGATCGGCGCGTCCGGCGTGGGCAAGACCGCGTACTTTCTGTACCCAAATTTGGAGTACGCCTGCGCCTGCGGCATGAGCTTCCTGGCGCTGGATACCAAGGGTGACCTCGCCCGCAACTACGGAGCAGTAGCAGAGAAATACTACGGCTATCATGTTTCCGTGGTGGATCTGCGTAATCCCACGCGCTCGGATGGCTACAATCTGCTGACGCTCATCAATTACTATATGGATGAAGCACAGGCCACAGGCAACATCGCCGCCCGTGCCAAGGCGGAGAAGTACGCCAAGATACTGGCTAAGACCGTCGTATCACCGAACGGCGACACAGACTACGGACAGAACGCCTACTTCTACGATGCGGCGGAGGGTTTGCTGACCTCCGTGGTACTCCTGCTGGCGGAGTTTCTGCCGCCGGACAGCAGACACACCACAGAGCGCCGGCATATCGTGTCCGTATTCAAGCTGGTACAGGAACTGCTGGCTCCCTCCGGCGTTCGTGGCAAAAACTGGTTCACGCTTCTGATGGACAGGCTGCCAGACACGCATAAGGCACTGTGGTTTGCCGGTGCTGCGCTGAACGCATCGGAGCAGGCCATGGCCTCCGTTATGTCCACAGTGCTGTCCCGGCTCAACGCTTTTCTGGACTCGGAGCTGGAGCAGGTGCTGTGTTTTGACAGTGCCATCAATGCCGAGCAGTTCGCGGCGGAGAAGTCAGCCATCTTCCTCATCCTGCCGGAGGAAGATGCCACCAAGAACTTCATGGCGGGGCTGATGATACAGACGCTGGCGCGGGAGCTGTTTGCCGTGGCGGATGAAAACGGCGGACGGCTGCCCAGCCGCGTGGTGTTTTACTGTGACGAGCTGGGCACTATGCCCGCCTTCGATATCCTGCCGCTGTTCAGCGCAGGTAGATCCCGCGGCTTGACCATGGTGCCTATTATCCAATCGCTGGCACAGTTGGAGAAGAACTACGGCAGAGAAGGCGCGGAAATATTGACAGACAACTGCCAGGACACCATCTTCGGTGGTTTCGCGCCCAACAGTCAGACGGCGGAGCAGCTCTCCAAATCGCTGGGCAGCCGCACGGTGCTGTCCGGCTCGGTCAGCCGCGGAAAGAACGATCCCAGTCAGAGCTTACAGATGATGGAGCGCCCGCTGATGACGCCGGACGAGCTGAAATCCATTCCCAAGGGCAGCTTCGTGGTGATGAAAACGGGTACGCATCCCATGCAGACGAAGCTGCGGCTGTTCCTCGATTGGGGCATCACCTTCGGCGAGCCGTATGTCACGCCAGAACACGCGGCGCGGCCTGTGGCCTATGCCAGCCGTCAGGAATTGTTCCTAAGTATCAGTAAGAGATACAGTGGGAGCAGCGACCAGCCAGCACAGGCGCAGCAGGCATCGACCACACAGAGGAGAGCGCCCCGTTCAGCCATGGGGCTCTACAGCGAGGACGTGAAACCATGAGCTACTTCGGAAGCATCTATGCAGACCAGGAGCTGTCTCACCGAGCAAGGACGGTCTATATGTACCTCAAGGATCGCTCCAACGCTGGAGACACCTGTTGGCCCAGCGTCCGCAGGATCGCGGAGGACTTGAAGCTGTCCCGCCGCACGGTGCAGAGGGCCTTGTCAGACTTGGAGCGACATGGATTTCTGGAGCGCACCCATCGCCGCCGTCCCAACGGCAGTCTGACCAGCAACCTGTACCGCGTCAAGTGAGCAGGAAAAGAGCGCACCTCCCACCAAGGGGAAGGTGCGCTCTAATGCTGTCACAAGGGTAGCGTCACCATGGCGTACCCAGAAGGACTCACTTTATCGGAGGTATTAAGGCAGAAGAAAGAATAGGACAAGACTTCTTGTAGACGCAGAGTAAATGTGCTATACTCTGGCCTGTGTGTTTGTCTACAGGGAGGATAGTCATGTTCTATACCGACGAAGAAGTATCTGTAATTACTGGTCTGCTCAACGCCTACCTGGTGCGGGAACACGCCAGTGAAAAGGTCAGAGAATCATATACCAGGATTAGCGAGGGACTTCAAAGCCGTGTGCTGACCAGGGACGATTACGTTTGGCTGGAGAACGCCCTGCTATTCCTCCGCCCATATTGGTGGAATGACCGCGAGGACGGGCGGATGCTGATGGATGCCCTCTTACATACGCAGACACTGGCACGGAGAACGTAATAAAAATTGATGAAGGATGTATCGCTCGATACACCCGTCATTTTTTCTCATTCTTCTTCGCGGCGTTGGCGGCGGCACGGGCCTTGTCGCGGTTCTTGCGCCGGGCGATGAGATCGGCCTTGGCCTGCCGTTTCGCTTTTCGTTCCTGCAAGAGCTGCACCTCCTGCCGCTGGTACTCCTGCTCGTAGCGGGGATAGTGATGCTCCCGCGGCGGCTTGTACTGTGAAGGCAGCTCTGCGGCCTTCAGTGCCGCAGACCAGTTGCCGAAGCGTTGGGCAATGTACGCACCACCCACGATCTCACAGGGCGCTGGCGTATAGGATGCATCGACACATTGCCGCACATAGGCGATGAGGTCGGCATCGCTGACGGTTTCGTATTCTATCGCAAAAGCCTCGTCCTGCGCTTGCAGGGCCTCGATGGTGCGCTTGACGATCTGCTGATGTAGCAGGTTATCCCCGTTGACCTGTGGCATTTTTATGTCCCTCCTGGGCATAATAAACTCAGCCAGATGGAGCGACATCCTTCGTAAATCAGCATCATTTAGGAAAGCATTTTTCGCCACCGGCTATGGTAAAAC
>ERZ773258.976-NODE-976-length-27031-cov-12.118846_pt1 | contig 27031 bp, 25 predicted proteins | sample MGYA00511962_ERZ773258 | MGnify/ENA primary metagenome ERZ773258 (study PRJEB29015, sample SAMEA2737755) | human gut metagenome | biome: human gut; feature: human-associated habitat; material: faeces | place: China | collected 2012 ... | reverse complement strand
CTGGCTGCTGAAACAGCAGCCGAATAAAACGGTTTTTAACCGTTTTATGAAAAACTAGTATCACACGGCAATGCCCCCTCCCGGCTGGGAGGGGGCATACCGCTATTTACGACACCCGAAACTCAACATCACCGTCCAGAATGACGGACGCGATCTCGTTCACGTCGATCATGCGGTTGAACATAAAGGTGACGTCACGGTCGGTGTATCCTACCGCAAACATATGGTTGGCAACATTCTCGTCCATAACCACGTACTCCGTGCCGTCCTTGAAGGAAATCTTCACCCGTCTAATGCACCTTTCTGGATAGTCCTGCATTTCTCTGGTATCCACGCAGATGGCAATGGGCGAAACCTTGATATTCCCGTCCGCCAGAGTCAGATTGCTCATTTCTCCCAGCGCTTTTTCGGGGATCGTGATCTTCTCCGGGCAGTCAAACCGCCCATCCAGCCGCTCGTACACAAGTCTCTCATATCCGGTATCCACGATTTCCTCACGGGAAGCCCCAGACGCCACTTCCTCGTATTCGTCGCCCAGCGCCTGCTTCAGATGCTCTATCACCTCGTCCTCGCTGAACTCCTGCTTGACCTGCTCCTTGGTCTGTTTCCACAGTTCCTTATAATCCGACAGACGGATCGGCGCCCACTGGGTGAAGCTCAGCACCAGATCGGTGCTTTCCGGGTTGTCCAGCCGGTAGTAATACGCCGCCGTCAGCTTGGTGTCCGTGGACTGATCGGGAATGATGTAGCTGTAGCCGTACTGATTGATGTCCAAGATTTCCCCCTCCGGGAAATAAATTTCACCGTTCTCCTGTAATGCATAGTCGGCAATGCCGTCGGGCTTCTCCAAAGTGTAGGTCAGCACGCCGCATTTGGTCACCTGATCGTACATATTGGCGTCCACCGTCAGGGTGTAGCCCTCCCAGGAAATGCTCTGCCCCACGGGGCTGACCAGCGGCACCGCCTCGGACGCCGCCACGCTTTCGTCCACCGGCACCCGGTCATAGGCCGGGATGTCGTAGACCTCGCCGGGCTTTTCGGGGTCTGTAAAATGCGTCACATCCTTGTGGTCATAGCCCGTTTTGTCGCCGAACAGACCGGATATCATGTCCTGGGGGCTGTCGAAGATCACAAAGCCCGCCACCGCATAGGCTGTCACCGCAAGCGCACTTACGATCAGCGCCGCCACCAGCAGATTCCGAAGAATCCGGGAAACGTTTCTTTTCTTCATTTTGGGTTCCTCCTGTTCCCTTTGACCGGAGGGTCTGGCAGCCGTCAGCTCACTGCGCGTCAGGCGGCTGGATTCCACCTCGCCGATGGCGAGAAACAGTTCTTCCGCTTTCATACCGTATAGCCCTCCTGTATCAGATAATTTTTGAGCTTTCCTCTGGTGCGGGAAAGGGTGCGAAGCACCGTGGCAGGCTTCATGCCGTACCGCTGGGCAATCACGCCGCTTTCCTCCACGAAGAAGTACCGCCGCAGGAAAATGTCCTGCTCCCGCGCCGGGAGGGTGTTCAGGAACGCCCGGATGGCCTTGGCCAGCTCCTTGGCGTCCATCCCATCCCCCACGCAGCCGGGCGCGGCAATGCAGTCGTCCAGCTCTTCCAGCACCAGTGTCATCTCCCCGCCGCCCCGCTTTTCGGCGTTCATGCTTCGCCAGCGGGAAAAGGCGAGGTTCCGGGTGATTTTGGCGAGGAACATTTTGAAGATGCCCGGGCGCTTGGGCGGGATGGTGTTCCATGCTCTTAAATATGTATCGCTCACGGTTTCCTCCGCGTCCTGATCGCTGTGCAGGATGGAATTGGCGAGGGTGAAGCAATAGCCGCCGTATTTCCGGTCGGTTTCCGCCACCGCCTGTTCATCTCTGGCAAAATACAAGTCCAGAATCTGTTCATCGTTCATGCTGTTCCTCCTTGGGAAGCCCGGGTCTATTCCGGGGCGTCCCGCTTCTGTGAAAGGCCCTTCTGCTCTATAAGACGCAAAGGACGGGCAGTTCGGACAGGAAATAAAGAAAAAACGCCTTGAGCTGAGCTGAACCGGTAAAATAAGCAACAGACAAAACTCCCTCTCGTGCAGGACAGCAAGCCTACACGAGAGGGGTATCGTTATGGATAAACACGCATTGCTAAATATTGCAACATGCGAGCCTTATTTTTTCGGTTCCACTATCCTTCTCAGGAGTTCGGAAGTATCAACGTTTGTAATTTAATACGTCTGTACTACCCGGAATTTATTGTAGCCATTATAAAATGTGCTGATGGGTTCGTCTAATCTGTCGTAACTATGTCCGCAATAGCACAGATTTCCATTAGAATCCTTTGTAACAATGACACTGTGGTTATAGCGGCCAATGATCGGCTTCCCCTGCAACAAGAATCCTTTATTCAGATATCTGCTCATTGTCGTTCCATCCGACGTCTCAAAAACAGCGTATTTAGGCGAGAGGTAACTATATAGATCAACAACTCTAACCCACGAAGTTGATGCACTATACTCCGAACTGGATGAATTGTTAAAATAAAACCATCTTGAAGTCGTACTCACATACCCGTTGGCAGTCTGGTCCGAAGTATTATACGTCTTAGGAAGTCCGCCGGCATACAAACACTGAGAAGCAAAATTCGTGCAGTCCCCAGAACTAGACGGCTGTGTTACATATGAATTCGTATTGTACGTGGTTGCCCACGTTTTTGCATAAGTCTGAATAGCACTTCCATCCAATGGGTTCTCGGGTGCGCGCATCACGGAAGCATTCTCTGCCACCTCATGCACCACCTCCATGGTTACGGTTTCCTGAAAATCTCGGTCAAAGTCATTTTCAAAGACCTGCTCCAATGTTTTCTCCGCCGTGGCACTTTGCAGGGGCTGCTCTACAGCATTCGTAAAGTCCCATGTTTCGTCGCTTATATTTTCGTCATAGTATATACACATATAGAGATACAGTGCGCCAAAATCAGGGTCTTCCTCAGTCATAAGCATTAGCGGATAACTGTCTCCCTGGAACATTTCTTTAACCAAATCCTGAAATGCTGCACTTTCGATTTGAATGCCATCATAATTTTCATCCAAGTAGCTCTGAGCAACGTCAGCCAGTTCTTCAACTGTCATATCAAGGGCTAAACCCCAGTTTTCAATAGACTTAGTATAGTCTTCCTTCTCTGAAGCGTATCTTGATGTATACGCTTCTTCGATTGCTGTCGTCAATTCATTCAGGCGCCCCTGTTTCTTCAATTCAAGGACTTCCGGCATCGTTGTAAATACAGGATTTATGTTTTCAAGCATTTGCTGCTCGTCAACAGTAAAATAGGCTGTATCATCTTCACTTGTTTCACTCGCAAAGGCAGAGACGGATACGGAGAACACCAAAACAAGAGTCAACGCCAAAGCAAATAATTTCTTCATAGCAAACCTTCCTTTTATCAGTAGTTCACAAAGCCAGACACCTTTACTTCTACATTAGAGTTGTTCCGTATCTGGAGCGTATAGTCCCCACTTTCTTCAACCTGTATGGTCTTATCCACGCTTCCATCGGTCACATTGAAGTAATAGAACGTTCCCTGAGAATCAACCAATCCAAAATCTACGCTTGCAGAAAAAGGAGAATAGGATGCCTTAATGGTAACCGTTTCCCACGCAGCCAAAGGAAAGCTGCTGTTCGCTATTACCTTGGATTTTGCAGGAATGCTCATATTGAACGATCTTGTTGCAAAGGGGGCGATCAATTTGTCTGTAAAATTTTCAAGGGCAGTGATTTCAATTTCGGCCGCACTTGCAGGCACTGAAACTGCTCCCACAATCGCAACGCAAGCCAAAACCATACAGATTATTCTTTTCACCCGCATATTCATCCCCCCCTTTCAAATGGGATTATTCGAAGGAGAACGTATACGTTGAATAGTTGTCTTCCTCTGCAACTGTCAAATCCGTTATTGGCATGACTTGACTTCGTTCTCCTTTTGAATTTCTCGCTGTAGCAATAGCAGTCACCACCACTGCTAAAATAATCGCCATCAGCACTAAGCCAATCGCAGCGCCAATGTACCATCTCCTGCGGTTGCGGAATCCGTTTTTCTCTTCCGTTTCACTGGCTGATGATTGATCTTGCTTTACCTCATTATGCTTGCTGACATTCTCCGCCGCGTCATTCAACAGATAATCAATAGGTACGCCGTACAGCTCACTTAAAACTTTCAGATTATCTGTCGTTGGTACTGCCGAGCCGACCTCCCATCGGGATATCGCCTGACGGGAAACATTCAGTTTCTCTGCCACTTCCATCTGTGTTATCCCTTTTTGCTTTCTCAGAGAAACCAGTTTCGCCGGTAAGTTTCTTGCGGTTTCTGTCTCCATTTTAGTTCACCCCTCCCGAAAGTAAACCACATGCGGTTTACATTTAGGCAATCTGTGATTGCATTTCTGAGCATGTTGAAAATTGGCTTCTATCCTTCCGGCTCGTTTACTGCCCGAGCGTCTCCAACGCCAGTGCATTCTGCGTCTTATACAGCTCGGCATAAATGCCGCCCTTTTTGAGCAGCTCGTCGTGGGTGCCGCATTCCGTGATGACGCCGTCGGAAATCGAGATGATGCGGTCGGCGTTGCGGATGGTGCTTAAGCGGTGGGCGATGACCAGCGTCGTCCGGCCTGCCGCAAGCTTGTCAAAATCGTGCTGGATTTTTGCCTCCGTCACGGAGTCCAGCGCGGAGGTGGCCTCGTCCAGAATCAGAATGGGCGGGTTTTTCAGGAAGATACGGGCGATGGCGATCCGCTGCTTCTGCCCGCCGGAGAGAAGGGTTCCCCGCTCGCCCACGTAGGTGTTGAAGCCATCGGGCATGGCCTGAATGTCGTCGAAAATCTCCGCCTTTTTGGCCGCGTCAACGACCTGCTCCATGGTGGCGTCGGGCTTGCCGTAGCGGATGTTTTCCAGAATGGTGTCGGCGAACAGGAACACATCCTGCTGGACAATGCCGATGTTTTCGTGAATGCTTCGCTGGGTCACGTCCCGGATGTCCTGACCGTCAATGGAGATGGAGCCGGAGCTGACGTCGTAAAACCGGGGGATCAGCTGGCACAGCGTGGATTTTCCGCCGCCGGAGGGGCCGACGATGGCAACCGTCTCCCCGGGAGCGACGGTCAGATTCACGTCGTGAAGCACCGGCAGATCGCTGTCATAGGCGAAGGAAACATGGTCAACCCTGATTTCGCCCCGGACGCTTTTCAGCTCTCTTGCGTTGGGCTTATCCTGCACGGTAGGTTCGGTGCGCATGACGTCCACAAAGCGCTTCAGTCCCGCAAAGCCGTTGGCGAATGTCTCGGAGAAGCTGGAAAGCTTGCGCATGGGGTTGACGAAGGAGGAAATATACAGGCAGAACGTCAGAAGGTCACGGTAGTCCATTTCCCCCTGCATGACATAAAAGCCGCCGAAACCGATGATAATGACGTTCAGGCTGCACAGGAAGAACTCCACGCTGCTGCTGAACATACCCATCGCTTTGTAAAAATCCCGCTTGGAGACCCTGAAAGCGGCGTTTGCAGCGTCAAACCGGGCAGTTTCCACGCTTTCGTTGGCAAATGCCTTGGCCGTGCGGACGCCGGACAGGCTGCTCTCGATCTCCTGATTGATATGGCCGATCTTCTCCTTTGCCACGGCGGACGCCCGCCCCATCCGGCCGCGCATGGCCATTGCCACCGTCAAAAAAATTGGGATGGTCAGCGCTACGATCACGGCAAGCTGCCAGCGAATGGACGCCATCACGATCAGCGCCCCCAGAATGGTCAGCATGGAGGTAATCAAGTCCTCCGGGCCGTGGTGGGCAAGCTCCGTCAGCTCGAACAGGTCGGAGGTCAGCCGGGACATCAGCTTACCGGTGCGGTTGCGGTCGTAGAAATCCACGCTCAGCTCCTGCATATGCCGGAACAGGTCACGGCGGATGTCCGCCTCTACCCGGATGCCGAAGGTGTGTCCGTAGTAGGCGACGACGTAATTCAGGAACGAGCGCAGAATATAGCACACCGCCACAATGGCCATGATCGTGAAGAACGTGCGGTACATCTGATTTGGCAGCATGTCATACAGGGCGCTTCTGGTCACCATCGGGAACAGCAGGTCGATTGCCGCAATGCCCACGGCGCAGGTCACGTCAACGGCAAACAGCCGTCTATGATTCCTGAAATAGCTCAGGAAAATTGTCAACGCTGATTTTTCCCGATAATCTTGTGTCGTCATGTCAAAAACCTCCGTTTCTCCGTTCATTATACATGATTTTACAGGAAATTCAAGCGTCTCCCTTTCGGAATCCGGAAAACTGTGCTATAGTAGCGTCACCGTCAGCTGAACCGAAGGAGGCTCCCAAATGGAGATTTTATTTTACGATCATGACCTGGCTGTCTGCGTCAAGCCCATTGGATTGGATTCCGAAGCCCAGGTTCCCGCAGAGCTGAAAAAGGCGCTGGGCGGGGAAATTCTTCCTGTCCACCGGCTGGACAAAAATGTGGGCGGGGTCATGGTCTATGCCCGCACGAAGCAGGCAGCCGCCACCCTGTCCAGGGCCGTACAGGACGGCGCTATGGTGAAGGAATACGTGGCCATGGTTCATGGGTTCCCCCCGGAGTCCGGCGACTGGGAAGACCTTCTGTGGAAGGACAGCCGAAAAAACAAGGTATACGTGGTAAAGCGGGAACGCTCAGGCGTCAAAAAAGCGCGGCTGGAATTCACCCGTCTTTCCGCCGGGGAATGCAGTCTCGTCCGCGTCCGTCTGCACACCGGACGGAGCCACCAGATACGGGTGCAGTTTGCCTCCCGTGGGTATCCTCTGGTGGGCGACCACAAGTACGGCTCCCGGGATGAACGCACGGAGCCTATGCTGTTTTCCTGCTGCATCCGCTTCCCCTGGCACGGAGAACAGCGCCGGTTTGAGATTATGCCGGATTTTGCCGAAAATCCGTGACACAGAAGCGCCGCCGATGGGTTTCCATCGGCGGCGAAACGCGTCATGATGGGATATATTTGCTCTGCCATTTTCCCGAAATCATCCGGGTCACAAAGAACGCAGTCCGGCACACCCAGTCCAGAATCATGGCGACCCAGACGCCAATCGCGCCCCATCCCATCTGCACGCACAGAATCCAGGAGCCGAGAATACGGAAGGCGATCATTGACCCGATACCCACAAGCATGGTAAACCGCACGTCGTTGGCCGCCCGCAAGGCGTTTGGCAGGACGAAGGACGCCGACCACAAAGCAACAGCGCAGCTCTCATGAATAATGACCAGCGTCTTCGTCAGCTCCACCGTCTCGGGCGACAGGGAGCTGTAAAGAGAAATCAGATCTTCGACAAACACAATAATCAGGACATTGCACACGGCCATGGACAGATACGACCAGAGCATGAGCTTTTTGACATAGTACCTGACCTGCCCCGGGTCGCCCGCACCCACGCACTGGCCGATCACCGTCACCATGGCAAGCCCCATGGCCTGCCCAACGATGATGCCCATGCTGTCCAGGGTGTTTGCCACCGCGTTGGCGGAGGTCTGCACCGTGCCGAACAGGGCAATCATGCTCACCACGATCAGCCGTCCCAGCTGGAAAAAGCTGTTTTCGCAGGCGTTGGGAACGCCGATTCTTAAGATGCTGCCCATCATTTTACCGTCCGCCCGACAGATTGCGCCCCATTTCAGGCACAGCTCCTGCTTAGGGTTCGCCGCGAGAAGCAAAATGACCACCGCCGCCACGCACCGGGAAACCACCGTAGGGACGGCAACACCGGCCACGCCCATTTTCAGCACGAAAATGCAGATGGCGTTGCCCACCACATTGATGCCGTTCATCAGGAGGCTCACCTGCATGGACACCTTGCTGTTGCCCACGCTGCGGAAAATCGCCGCGCCTGCGTTATACAGCGCGATGAATGGGAAGCTCAATGCTGTAATGCGCAGATAGGTAAGCCCCGCCGCCATCACGTCGTCGTCGATGGAGCCAAAGAACAGGCGCATCAGATTTTTTGCGAACACAAGGCACAGCGCAGCCGAGGCAATACCCAGAACCGCCGACATCAGCACCAGCTGACCGGCGCTCTGCCGTGCCTTCTCCCCCTGCCGCGCCCCCAAGAGCTGGCTGGTGACCACCGCGCCGCCGGTGGCCAGCGCGGCGAACAGCACCAGAATCACGTTGTTGATCATATCCACCAGAGAAACGCCGGAAATCGCCGCCTCGCCCACGGAGGAAACCATCACGCCGTCGCACATGCCCACCAGAATGGTCAGCGCCTGCTCGACGACCAGGGGGATGATCAGACGTATCAGCTTTTGATTGGAAAAGAGCCTTTGCTCAGTCAACGATCTCACCTCTTTCTATGCCTAAGGCAACACCGCACAATTGCGTCCTCGAGTTCAGCCGCCTTCTTGCCGAATTGTACGGTGCTGCCCTAAAAGGATACCGCATCCCGGGAAACCGTGGGATTTTCATAACGCATCAGCCTCCGAAGCAGAGCTTCATGATCACCGCGAGCACTGCCAGATGTACGGGGTAGAACAGGTAGAATCCCAGCTGCACCGCCCGGCTTCCAGTGGCTTTCCGGCCGAAGTACAGGCAAATGGGGATCATGGCAAACAGGGCAAACAGCTCTATGGGAATCTGGACAATGCCAAAGGAGATCGCCACGCTGTTCATCATCAGGCACAGCGCCGCCAGCCCCGCAAGCTGTATCATCCGGCGATTGGGAAGCTCCCGGGTCAGCCAGAACAGCGCGACTATGGCCACACCGTATCCGCCGTAATCCGTTTTCAGCCACTCCGCCGCAAAGAAAAACGGCACGGCTGCCAGCAGCTTTATCCAGTATTTGGGGCATTTTTTCATCAGCTCCACCATTCCGAAGCCCAGAAGCAGCGTGACCATCACGCTCTGATGTTCCCAGGTCCACCCGCCGAACAGGGCAAAGTCAAATCCCGGCTCCGACAGCAGCGCGCCGACAAACAGCCGGAGGGCATACCTTCGTGGGTCATGGGTGTAATGCGCCCCCTCGGCCAGCAGAAAGCAGTAAATCGGAAACGCCACCCGGCCAATGATCCGCATGGCAAAGTACAGATAGTAGATTCCGCCGAATGGCGTCACAAAAACCTGCGACTCCACCACGGTTGCGCCCACATGGTCGATCAGCATGGTGACGCAGGCAATGATTTTCAGCGTTTCCTGGGAAAGACCGGATTTTTTCATAAAGCACTCCCCTTCGCCGCTCACGGCGCAGCGTTGTTTCCGCCATTATAGCGCACCCCGGGAAAAACTGCAAACTTTTTCTGATGCTTTGTTGCATTTTCCGAGAAACCGGGATATAATGGCAGAAAAAGGGGGCGTATGGGATGTTTCTCAGCTTTGTGGTTCCCGTTTACAATGCGGCGCAGTATCTTCCCGAATGCTTAAATTCGCTGCTGGCGCAGGATATTTCCGACTACGAGATCATCTGCGTCAACGACGGCTCCATGGATACCAGCCCGGAAATTCTGAGGCAGTACGCGGCGCAGCACGGCAATATCCGCGTGATTGACAAGGAGAACGGCGGTGTCGTCTCGGCACGCAACGCCGGCCTGTCGGCTGCGCAGGGCGATTACATCTGGTTTGTGGACGCGGACGATTTTCTGCTGCCCAACATTCTTGGCTCCCTGCGGGACAAAACGGCGGAAACCGCATGTGACCGTCTGATCGTGGGCGGCCACCAGTTCACCGACTGCCTGACCGACGAGGAAATTGCCCTGTCCCAGCAAAGGAAGCTGCCCATAAATTCCCCCTGGTATGATTCCGTCGTGTGGAGAAGTCTTTTGCGCAGGGAGTTTTTGCTGAAAAATGATCTGAATTTCCGCTATCCCGAGCTGACCCACGGCGAGGACGGCCTGTTCATGTACGAGGTGGGTCTTTGCGCCCCGAAAAGTGCCGAAATCAAGCTGGCGCTGTACTGCTACCGAGAGCATTCCGGCTCCGCCGAAACGGTTGTCAGCACGGAGAATCGCCGCAGGAAAATCCGTTCCTTCGTGCGTATTGCGGAAATTCTTCTGAATTACTACCGCAGCGGCAAACAGGACTCCACCACCGCCGACAAGCTGATGGTCTTTTTATGGTTTTCTCTGTACGAAGCCGCCGCCCTTCCCCCCAAGGATGCCGCCGCCGTATTGCGTCAGCTGCGTCAAAAGAGACTGTATCCCTTCCATCGTCCCCCGCAGTGTACGCTGACCCACGCCTACATGACCCGTCAAACCGGCTTGGTAGGAACGATTCTGGATTGGCTATGCCGCCACCTGCACACCCGTTGGGGATTTTCCCTGATGTGGCTCCTACAGCGGCCGGTGCAGTGGAAGCGACGCTTAGCACGTTCAGTTAAAACGACATAAGAGGAAGGATAAGTGCAGATGGATAAGATAACGGTAGCCGTCCCGTGCTACAACGAAGAACCTGTTCTTGATCTGTTTTACAGCGCCATCACCGCCGTAGCAAAAGATTTTCCCGGCACAGAGTTTGAATTTCTGTTCATTGACGACGGTTCCCGGGACAATACGTTAGGGAAAGTGCAGTCTTTTGCTCAGAAGGACAGCCGGGTAAAATACATCTCCTTCTCCCGGAATTTTGGAAAAGAAGCCGGAATTTACGCGGGGCTGGAAAACGCCACCGGAGATTATGTCGTCATAATGGATGCGGATCTTCAGGATCCGCCGTCCCTGCTGCCTGAAATGTACCGAGCGATCACCGAGGAAGGCTACGACAGCGTCGGTTCCCGTCGTGTCACCCGGAAGGGCGAGCCGCCCCTTCGTTCCTTCTTTGCCAGGCTGTTCTATAAAATTATCAACAAAATCTCTGACGCCGACATCGTAGACGGCGCCCGGGATTACCAGATGATGAACCGAAAGGTGGTTGACGCGATTCTCTCCATGGGAGAATACAACCGCTTTTCCAAGGGTATCTTCGGCTGGATCGGCTACCGGAAGAAGTGGTTGGAATATGAAAATATCGAACGAGCCGCTGGAGAAACCAAGTGGAGCTTCTGGTCGCTGATGCTGTATGCGATCCAGGGAATTATCGCTTTCTCCACGGCGCCGCTCGTTTTGTCTTCAGTGCTGGGTCTTTTGTGCTGCGTCCTGGCTCTGGTGATGATTGTCGTCATTATCATAAGAACCCTGGCCTTTGGCGACCCCACTGCCGGCTGGCCGTCGCTTGTGTGCATTATCCTTCTGCTCAGCGGTATTCAAATGCTGGGGATCGGCATATTGGGGCAGTATCTTGCCAAAACCTATCTGGAGACCAAGCGCCGCCCCATTTATCTGGTCGCGCAAACCAATATTGAAACCAGGAAATAACCTGCGTACATACGAAAAATGACCGGCTCACAGCAGCCGGTCACTTTTCATATGTGCAGGGAAATCATTCTCCCTGCGGAATCTCCAGATGGTACTTTTCATTCATTTCCGTGCTGGGAACCACCGTAATATCGATGGGGTAGCTGATGATTCCATGCTCGTACAGCGTATTGGTTATCCTGGGGAGAAGAACCTCACTGTGCGGCCAGTTATCCTGTGTATCGGGGTCTTCCGTATGAACCGGGACATAAAGCAGCATCTGCTTCTGTCCTGCCTGATCTGCCTGAACATACTGATCAATAATGTCCCGGCTGATTTCCGCGCAAATCTTCGGATCCAGATTCTCCACCGTCGATTCCTGAAACGTCGTGCCTCTGGTATTGATTTGGGAAACCAGGATACATAGCGCCAAAGGAGTAAAGAAAAACAGCTTTGGCCAGGCCGAGAGAAGATATGCAAAGCAGAGAGAAACGATCATCAGGCCGAAGAACTGTTGTCCTGCTGCCTGCTTCGGAAAATCAGGAAATGAAGCAGCAAGAACAACGCGGAGGCAGAAACCGCCCCCGCCGCCTTTACAGGCAGCACACGCTTCACCAGCTCTGTAAAACAGAACACATAAACGGTGATAAAAGCGCTGACTACCAGAGCATGCATCACCGTCTGAGCCAGAATATAGTCTCCCAGCAGCGGCATCAGCGTATAGACGGCAACCGTAGAAAAAAACGGCATAACCGTTTCCGGAAACACCTTTGCCGGGTTCCAATCGCCCCAAATCGGTGTTGCGCTGCGTACATAGGCAAGATAAGTCCAGTCATCCGCGTCGTAAACCACCAGTGGGTGGATTTGTGTAAACCAAACAAGCAAAAAGCCAAAAACGCCCAGATACCAGACCAGCTCAAATCCGGTTAATTCTCTCTTTTTCATGCAAACCTCCCCTTCGCTATACAGGCAGGTTAACTATAGACCATTTGGAGAATCCTGTCAAGGCAATCCTGGCATTCCGGTGATATTGTAATTCATACTTTTCTTTTTAGTCCGTGGATACGTATTTTCTGGTTGCTTTTTCCCCACGGATGGTGTATAATGCCCTACAGGCATCCGGGAGTGGTCCAATTGGTAGGGCGCTTGTTTTGGGGGAGAATACCACCAGCCGGATAAAATAACGAAATAACCGGGTGTAGCGCAGTTGGTAGCGCGCCTGCTTTGGGAGCAGGATGCCGCAGGTTCGAATCCTGTCACTCGGACCATGGCGAGTGTTCTTACAGCATTTGAAAGGCTGTTAAGAACACTCGCTTTTTTTCATACTTCCGCACGATTCCATAGTTTCCGTGAATCTGCACAAATACAGAAAAAGTTCCGGGCTTCACCACTTCTCGAGGAAAAGCCCGGACTTTTTATGGTTTCTACGCTCATTATAGATACAAGTTCAAAAAAGCCTTATTCTATCGCGGTTTGTAGGCACGTCCCAACCGAATTCTATTTCAAAAAAGGATTTAAATTCAATACTGCGATTACTTGAAGTATTTGATATTGGTGCTTATGAAATCAATAAATCTATCTTTGTCCTCTTGTGACAGTCCACTCACTTCCATGAGACTTTTTATATACTGATACTCTGTATTATGTCTGTAATTGCCTTTAAGAACATCAATACTCACACCTAACGCACAAGCGATACTGTCCATAGTGGGAAAACTTGGCATACTTTCGCCACGCTCTATCTTCCCTAAAAAGTTCTCAGTTATCCCAACCATTTCAGCCAATCTATCTATAGTCAATAGCTGCCTTTTGCGCTCTGTTCTGATGTTTTCGCCTATAATCTTCATATCAAGCATTTCGTACCATCCCCTTATGTTTATTTTATAGGGAATGGTACTAATTTATAAGTTCCTGATAGTCCTTTTAATATTGACAATTAGGAACTGATATGCTACTATTAAAAAGTAAAAAACAAACAGAGAGGATGTTGCCCAGTGGAAAAATTACTCGCGCTGCTTAACAAACTATCAAAGACACTGCAAGCAAAAGGAAACCATGTTGAAGATGGAAGCAATCCAGCAGAGCCCGAAAACACCGCTGAAATTGTGGATAAGCACCAAAAAAAATTATCAAAAAAGAAATTAGGTGTTATAGGTGCTGCTGTTGCAATAGTTGCTATCGTTATTGTAATTCTTTTAATCCCATCCAAGTTTGATAGAGTTATAAACGAATGTGTTCATATTGCTGGTTCTGTTGCTTCTGGTAACAACTATTTTACACTTGAAACGATACCAGATACTTGGGACAATATGGATCCGACTGTTAGGGCACTCATGCTGCCCAGCCATCAAGAGGGCGTTCTGGAAGCCGTCAAATACGCAAATAAAGAATTGGGCTTTCCCGGTTCCGTATATTCAGATATGATAAACACATCTGCTTTGATGGGACGCCAAGTCGAAGAAAATGATAAATATAAGGTTTCTTGGACATATCATCCTGATGATGGTTTGACAGTTACATATACAAAGAAATAATCAAGACTGGGGGCTATTACAGCCCCCAGTCTTTTGCTCTCCTATTTCAAGCTCTAAGGCAGCCTAGATTTCAGGTAGCCGTTATTTTTCACAATGGGTAAAAAAAGTTCCCCTTTTACCCTGTTCTAGCGGTAAAAGGGGCTTTTTCTTGGCGGAGAAGGAGGGATTTGAACCCTCGATACCCTTTTGGGGTATACACGATTTCCAATCGTGCGCGCTCGGCCAGCTACGCGACTTCTCCATCACGGTGCTCTCTGTCCAGCCCGGTTATAATACTACAGGAAACCCGATTTGTCAAGCGTAAATTTCCCTTTTTCGGGAATTCCTGCCCCGCCGGTTTTCGGCGGGGCAGCGGAATTTACTCTATAGCATTGCAGACAATCGGCCGGATGGTATAAGCATATCCGCATTTCTTCTGCCGATATGCAGAAGCTCGTATTATGAGCGTTACAGAAAATACTTCTAGGGCAACACCGCACAATTCGGCGAGAAGTATCAGCCAGAATTTTTGCCCCAATTCAAAGTTCCAAAAATGGTGGAATACTGTATGTATTTCCCATTTTCGGAACTGCGGAAGTGGGGCAAAAAGGCGGCTGAGACTCGAAGGCGCAATTGTGCGGTGCTGCCCTATATTATGGCACAAAAGCATCGACAAAGAGGTATTATCCAGCCTACAGAACAGACGAGACGAAAGCGCCGAACCTTCACGGGTTACGGCGTTTTTCTTTACGTCCCTTGCAGCCACGCCTCCCTATCAGCGTCGTTCTGCCGGCTGATCGGTCATTGGGTCACGCATTTCTCCGTCGCGTGCGTCCTGCCCCACAGGGCGTTCACTCCAAAGCTGAGCAGCAGCATTCCCGCCGCCACGCAGACCCAGCCGAAGCCCAGCCGGTACAGCGGCAGTTTATGCAGCAGCTGCCCCAAAGCGCCCAGCGGCAATCCCGCGTCACCCAGTGCAAAGGCAATGCTCACCGCGGCGGTTCCCGTCACCGTCATAGGATAGGCAAATCGGTTTCCCTTCCACAGATCGTGGCTCAGTCCCAGCAGGATCAGCACAATAGACACGGGATAAATGGCGTTCAGGATGGGGATGGAAATGCTCAGAATCATGCTCAGCCCCAGATTGCACACCAGAAACGAGAAAAACGTGATGATATACACCCACGCCCGATAGGAGATTTTCCGGAAAAGGGTGGAAAAATACTGAGAAATGGAGTTGATCAGTCCAACGCAGGTGGTCAGGCAGGCCAGCGTGAAGATGGCCGCCAGCAGCACCGCACCGGTGCCGCCAAACACCTGATAGACGATGCACCGCAGCGTCCACGCGCCGTTCTCCTGAACCGGGTAAACGCCGGAGCTGCACATGCCCATGTAGGACAGCATGGCGTACACCACCGCCAAAATCGACCCGGCCAGCACGCCCGCCAGAACCGTGTAGCGCATTTTGTCTTTCTTCTCCGTCAGGCCGAACGTCCCCAGAGTCGTGGAGATCACCAGTCCAAAATTCAGGGCGGCAATGGTGTCCATGGTGTTGTAGCCCTCGGTGAAGCCCTTGAGCAGCGCCGCCTCCCGGTATCCCTCCTGCGCCGCCGCGACGTCAGTCTCTCCCCGGAACAGGAAGCTGACGAACAGCAGCGTCAGCAGTGCCAGCAGCGCCGGGGTAAGTCCCCGGCCGATCCGATCGACCAGCTTTCCGGGGTTCAGGCACAGCCACAGGGCGATCAGAAAGAAGCCCAAAGAATAGGCCGCCATCCACAGCACCGGATTGCTCCTCTCCGGCAGATAGGGCGCCACCGCCATTTCAAAGGGAACGGAAGCGGCTCTGGGAATTCCCAGTCCCGGTCCGATGGACAGGTAGATCAGCACGGCAAACACAAGGGCAAAGCGCGGCCCCACCTGCCTGCCCAGCTTTTCCAGCCCGTCAAACCGCGCGACCACCACCACGCCAAGCACCGGCAGCACCACCGCCGTTACAAGAAACCCGATCATGGCCGGCAGGGTTTTCTCCCCGGCGTTCTGCCCCAGAAACGGCGGAAAAATCAGATTTCCCGCCCCAAAAAACAGGGCAAACAGCATAACACTGACCACCAGCAGACTCTTTTTACTCAGTTTCATTTCCCGTACCTCTTTTTTTGAATTGAATATAAAAAATGACCCGTCTCAAATTTCTTTGAGACGAGTCACAAAATACCCGCGGTACCACTCAAATTGTGCGCGTAAACGCACCTCTTTCAGGCTCCAACAAGCCCTAGACACTTACGCAGTCCACGCGGGAGACCCTACTTGCATGGCTTTGGGGAACTCCAGCTCGGAAGGGATGGGATTTTGAAGGCAGTCCACCGGGCTTCCACCCTCCCCGGCTCTCTATCGGCTGTACGATCAAATCCGTCTTCGTCATCGCTTTTCTATTCGATTGCCATCATTCTACACGCAAAGGCCGGTTCTGTCAATAGCCGATTTTCCAAATTCCGGAAGACGGCGTGTTCGGTTAAACGTTCTTTATTTGCAAATGGAACTTTTCATATCCTTTTTTGCAGGTGAAGCCTCTTTCTTTCCTGCCATTCCCCATTTTATCGCCGATTTTAACGGCGGCATATATTTCTTAACCAAATCCTTGCCACAGCCATGCTATAATGGACGGCAAACCCTATGCGGCTCATTTTGTGATAACGGAAGGAGGAAAAACCGTGGAATCCGACAGTAGCGACGGTGCTGACAATTGCTCCCCAATTCCCTGTTCCTATATGGCTCATCTTCGCCCGCTCCTGCGATACAGAGTATAGGCGTATGATCTTGTCCGACAATATATGAACAGAAAAAGGAGTTTTGTATGAATCACATTGGAAGCATTTTCGCAATGGCAGTCTGTCTTGCCATGTCTGCCTATTTCAGCGCAACGGAAACGGCATTCTCTTCTTTGAATAAAACCAGGCTGAAGGTTCTCGCCGACAACGGAAACAAACGGGCGGCGCTGGCCCTTAAGCTTTCCGAGAATTATGACCGGCTGATCTCTACCATCCTGATTGGCAACAACATCGTAAACATTACCATAGCATCCATCGGTACGCTTTTGTTCGTGGCACTTTACGGCGATATCGGCGCGACGATCTCCACCGTGGTCGTGACCCTCGTCGTCCTGCTCTTTGGCGAAATCACACCCAAGAGCATTGCAAAGGACGCCCCGGAGCGTTTCGCCATGTTCAGTGCGCCGTTCATCCGCCTGTGGATATGGGCGCTGACGCCGCTGAATTTTCTCTTCACTCAGTGCAAAAAGTTGATTTCCCGCTTCATCAAGACGGACGGCAGCGCCAAAATGTCCCATGAAGAGCTGCTTCTTTTCATGGAGGACGTGGAGCATGACGGCGGCATTGATGAGAACGAGGGTGAGCTTCTGCGAAACGCCCTGGAGTTCGGCGACCTGACGGCGGCGGAAATTCTGACCCATCGCATCGAGCTGGAAGCCGTTGACATCCACGAGAGCCACGAGGAAATCGCAAAGGCCTTCACCCAGTCCCGGTTCTCCCGGCTGCTTGTCTACCGGGATACCATTGATCAGGTCGTGGGCGTTCTCCACCAGAAGGATTTCTACATCAACGGGAAAATGACCGATCAGCCCATCTCCCAGATCATGACGGAGCCGCTGTTCGTCTATCAGCACACCAAAATTCGTGACATTCTGAAGATGCTTCAGCACCAGAAATCCCACATCGCGGTCGTGGTTGATGATTTCGGCGGCACACTGGGAATCGTCACGATGGAGGACATTCTGGAGGAGCTGGTGGGCGAGATCTGGGATGAACATGACGAGGTTGAGGAGGATTTTGAGAAGCTGGGAGAAAACCTCTACCGGGTCGATTGTTCCGTCAGTCTGGAGGACTTCATGGAGTTCTTCGATGTGGAACTGAAATCCGACAGCGTTTCCGTAGGCGGCTGGGTCATGGAGCAGCTGAACAAGGTGCCGGTCAAGGGTGAGTCCTTCACAACGAAGCGTCTGGAGATTACGGTTTCCGAGCTGGACGCCCACAGGGTATCCTCCATTACGGTCAAGCAGCTGGATGAATCCCCTGCCAACTGCGCTTCTACATAAATTGACGAAAAGTGCCGGAATCTTCGTGATTCCGGTGCTTTTTCCTGTTTTGAATTTGAAAAAGCGCACATGGGTTGGCATTTTCTGAATATCTGGTATACTATCCATAATTTAACAATAAAAGAACCGTCGATGCGACGCGCATAGAAGGGCTTTTAAGTATTTTTATACTGTATTAAAGAAAACGATGCGGCAAAATCCATGTATGAAGGTCTGCGCTTTTCCCGCATCAGAGAAGCAGACGTAAGCAAAAATGCTATGGAATACAATCTGTGAATTCCCCAGATACCGATTGCACTAAAGCGCACGGACGGTTTCGTCCGTGCGCTTTTGCCATACTCAGTCATTGGTAGCAATAAAGGTAATATTCTTTCCGCTCCAGACGTCGGGGGTGAAATTGATCTCAAGCTCCTGCCAATCGGCGGGAACTTCGTATCCTACGACGCCACTGAACTTTTTACCGGCGGCAACCGTACCGTCAAGCTGATTCTTACTGCCCTTTTCCATCAACGCAGAGAGGCTGAAGGTGCAGGCATAGTCGTCACAATATGCGTCGAAGCTCATCATTGAGGAAACGGCAATCTCACCATTGGAGTTATTTGCAATATCAAACTCGCAAAGCACGAAAACATTACCATCGCCCGGTTTGTTGTAAGCGGATCCGGTGCTTTCCGTTACACCTTTCAACGTGACCTGAACGTCTCCCAGCTCTGCCGTTTCACCCACGAGAAACGCTGTTTTCTCGTCTTTTTTCGGTGCGATAGTCTGCTCAGGCGTTTTTGCAATGGGTTGCTCGGGCGCTTTTGCGGTGGTTTGCTCGGGTGCTTTCGTGGATATGATATTGGTACTCTTACTTTGCTCGGGTGTCTCCACTTTTTTGGGCTCGTTGCTTCCTCCAACAGCACCAATAACCGTGAAAAGGATAATTACAGCAAGGATGCCAATCAGAACGGGATGCCCTCTCTTGACCTTTGCTCCGCAATGGGGACATGTTTTTGCTGTTTTCGCAACCTGCGCGCCGCAGGCTTTGCAGTTTGTTAATTTGCTGTTTTCCATTTCTCTTCTCCTTTGAATCGTGATGTGTATGGTTTGCCATAATGCCGACTGCATACACAGTAGCTATGCAAATGATTTTTTCAAAGTGCGCTCTCTGCATAATTACTGTTTAATAATATTATAAATCATAAAATGCATTCTGTCAATCGCTTATGCCGTTTCACAGTCTGTTCATTTTCCACGCTTCAATGTGTAAAATATACATAAAAGAGGGGGCGGGGAAATGAAAGACGAATTCAGGGAATTCTATCAGCAGTTTGGCTTGAATGTTGTGTACTACCGGAAGAAAAAACGGCTTTCACAAACGCAGTTGGCCGAGCTGGTGGATATTCACCGGACTTATGTCAGCGCCATTGAGTTGGGTAAGGTGAGTGTTTCTTTTGATGTCCTTTTCAAGCTGGCGCAGGTACTGGAGGTTCCCGTCAGTAAGCTGTTTGAGATAAGAGAGTAACAGCGCAGAAGTCAAGGCTCGACTTCTGCGCTGTTTATATAAACTGACAAAAGCAAAAATGCCGTGAAATTCATACGAATTTCACGGCATTCTGGTCCGAGTGTCGAGATTCGAACTCGAGGCCTCTTGAACCCCATTCAAGCGCGATACCAAACTTCGCCACACCCGGATTTTTGATTGCGTCTCTCGACTGCCTGAATATATTAGCACACCTTCTCGAAAAATGCAACCATTATTTTTCCTTTTTTTATTATTTTTTCGCGGTGGCGTTTGAGCACCTCATTGCGCCGGTTTCCAAAAGTATAGACCCGTACCGGACAGGCATAGCTTTTCCAGGTTTTCCTTTGACCGTGCTTCTGCCGACAGGGTTATCAGACTCCTGGTCGCCGAAACCACATGCACCTTTACCAGCACCTCCGTCCCCGGGATCAGGGGACGATGGTAGTTCACGCTGAGCTGCACGGCGGGGGCGGTTCCGGCTTCCGTTTTCAGGCAGTAGGGAATCAGTCCCATTGCCTGATCCAGCACCGTCGCGCCGAGACCGCCGTGGAGCGTCCCCGCGGGGTTACGCATCCAGTCCTCCGTCCGGCAGGTGAGCCAATAGTCCCCCGCTTCCGGGTCGCAGTCCAGCAGTTCAAAATGCAGCATATCCCCGATGGAGTCGGGAGCCAACTCGCTGACCTGGGCGATCCGGCGGCGCAGGAGCACCCCGGTCTCACTCGCCGCGCTCACTGGTGATCACCTTGCCGATGTTCCACAGGTGGATGACCTTCCGCTCGGCTTCGGTCTTCTCATCCTCGTCCTCGTACTCCACATACACGGTATGGGCGCTGCAATCCGCGCACTCCACCTGTACGTTCCAGCCGCCCTCGTGCATGAGCAGACCCGCGCCCCGGCAGATGGGGCATTCTTCCAAAATATATTCTTCCATTTGATGTTACTCCTTATCTGAAAATGGTTTCATTGGTATCATAAATTTCCACCCGGCTGTACCGGATAAAATCCGGCGCGAGGTCTGGGAGGTATTTGTTTACGGCGGCGCCCAGCAGCATGGGATTCAGGGATGGATTCTGGCAGCAGACCCGCGCCTCAAGCTTTACAACGTTGCCCGACACCGGTGCGACAGAAATCTTTCGTATCATGGGGATGATATTCTGCTCCACCACGCCTTTTTTTCCCTTCTTTTCCACGGTCACATCTTCCCGGGAGAACAAGGCTTCGATCTGCTCCGCCGCGTTCTGCGGCACGCCCGCGTCGTATTCCAGCAGCACGGCGCAGTCGAGATACGCCAGATTCTTGATTTTTCCGCCGCCGGCGTACACCGAGAGGACGTGTACGCCCTCCACAAGCGCCTGATTCAGCCGGGTGCAGATGTCCTCGTTTGAAAATGCGTCCGTTTCCAGCTCAAAATCCAGCAGCTCGCATCGGCTTTCCACGCCCAGGCTCAGGGGCAGGGCGATGGACACCGAGGGGCGGGGGTTGAAGCCCTGGGTGTGGGTCAGTGGCAGTCCCGCCCGCTTGAATGATCGCTGGAACAGCCGCATCAGGTCGAGGTGGGAGAGATACATGGCGTTGCCCGTTTTCTGAAACAGCGCTCTAAGCATCGCACGGCACCTCCCGCAGCAGTCTTTCCGCACCGCAGCCCGCACAGCCGTGGCGGCAGTCCGGGGTGATTTTCGCTTCGTAGGCGCGTTTTCGTTCCAGCTTCAGGAACTTCTTTGTCACGCCCACGTCGATGGTGTCCCAGGGCAGCAGCTCGTCCTCGCCGTAGCCCCGGACGGTGTAAAAGTCTCCGTCCACGCCGCATTTCCGGAAGGCGTCCTGCCATTTGGCGTAGTCGAAATATTCGTCCCAGCCGTCCAGCCGTGCGCCGTTTTTCACGGCTTCCTCGATCACCGCGCCCAGCCGCCGGTCGCCCCGGGCAAAGACCGCTTCCAGCTGGCTCAAATCCGGCGCGTGATAGTCGTATTCGATGGACTTGGAATAGAAGTGGGATTTCAGCAGACGGCAGCGGCGCAGGTATTCCTGGGGCGTAATCTGCTTTTCCCACTGGAAGGGCGTGTGGGGCTTGGGGACAAAGTACGCCGTGGCGACATGCACCCGCAGCCCCCGCTTCTTGTTCACGGCCTGTTCCTTCCAGGTCAGAATCACCTTGTACACCAGCTCCGCGATACCGAGAACGTCCTCGTCCGTTTCCGTTGGCAGTCCCAGCATGAAATAGAGCTTGACGTTGTTCCAGCCGCCGGAGAAGGCATTGGCGCAGGTCGTCAGAATTTCATCCTCGGTCAGATTCTTGTTGATGACGTCCCGCAGGCGCTGGGTTCCCGCCTCCGGGGCGAAGGTCAGGCTGCTTTTCCGGCCGCCTGCCTGAAGCCGTTCCATCAGGTCCCGGGAGAAGTTGTCCGCCCGGAGGGAGGGTACGGAAAGATTGATCCGGTTTTCCGTGCAGTAGGGAATCAGCTCGTCCGTCAGCTCTTTCAGCCCCCGGTAATCGGAGGTGGACAGGCTGGAAATGGTGATCTCATTGTTTCCGGAAGCGCGCAGAGTCTCCACTGCCTGACGGTAAAGCACCTCCGGGCTTTTCTTTCGCACCGGGCGGCAGGAGAAGCCCGCCTGACAGAACCGGCAGCCCCGGATGCAGCCCCGGAACACCTCCAGATTTGCCCGGTCATGGACAATTTCGGTGGAGGGAACGATCATTTTCGTGGGGAAATAAGCATTGTCCAGGTCTTCGATGATGCGCTTTGTTGCCCTCTCGGGCGCACCCTCCAGCGGCACGATGGCGGCAAGGGTTCCGTCATCGTTATATTCGTGGCGATAAAAGCTGGGAACGTACACGCCGGGGATTTTTGCCACTTCATGGAGGAAGGCATCCTTGCTCCATCCCTCGGCCTTTGCCCGATCGTAGAGCTGCAAGATCTCCACGGTGATGTCCTCGCCCTCGCCCAGAGAGAAAAAGTCGATAAAATCCGCCAGCGGCTCCGGGTTGAAGGCACAGACGCCCCCGGCGAACACGATGTTTTTCAGTCCGTCCCGGTCTTTGGCGCGGAGGGGGACGCCCGCAAGGTTCAGCATATTCAATATATTGGAGTACGCCATTTCGTAGCCGATGGTAAAGGCAATCATGTCGAAATCCCGGACGGGGGTCTGGCTTTCCAGCGCCCACAGAGGCAGAGCGTTGTCCCGCATGGCCTGCTCCATGTCCCCCCAGGGGGCGAACACGCGCTCGCACCAAACGCCATCCATTTGGTTCATAACGCCGTAGAGGATACGCATTCCTAAGTTGGACATGCCGATCTCATAGGTGTCCGGGAAGCAGAAGGCCACGCGCACCCGGACGTCCTTCAAATCCTTTTTGATCTCGCCCCATTCTCCGCCGGTATAGCGTGCCGGTTTCTGCACGGTGGGGAGAATGCGCTGCAACCGTTCGGTCATAGTGATACCTCATTAAAAAGTTCTCCGCCTATTGTACCCCGAACCGTGTCAGTTTGCAAGGCCTTTTTCGCAGGAATGCTTTGGCTGTCAGCAAAGCTGCCGCCGTCAGGGGCAGCATTCCCAGCTTCCAGTAGAACGTGGCCGTCAGTGCGAGAGCGCCCAATATCCCCAGCGTTCCCCGTTCCGTCCAGACAGCAATGCGATTCGCCCGTTTCGGGCAAAAAAGCACCAGAGCGCAGCGAAGCGCCCGCCCGCCGTCCAGAGGAAACACCGGCAGCAGATTGAAAGCCCCCTGCACCAGTGCGCAGACCGCAACCCGTGGGAATATCCGGAAAGTAAGCACCAGCAGCAGACTTCCTGCGGGACCGGCCAGAGCGCAGACCAGCTCTTTGCCGCTGCTCAAGGGTTCCGTCTCCATCACCGCCCCGCCCGCGCCGATGCGAACGCCCCAGATCCGCCCGCCAAGGAGCAGAATGGCCGCCCCGTGGCACAGCTCGTGGAACGCCGCCGCTGCCAGCGCGGACAGGAGCAAGTTCAGAGGCAGTGTCAGCAGCAGAAACGCGCCCATCAGGCAGGCGGAAACGTCAACCCGGACAAAGTCCCGCATTCGCAAAAATCTCCCGGCAGAAGTTCTCCACCGCGCTGCCCACCGGCGCTCCGGCGTGCAGCTCCCGGGTCAGTTCCGCCCACGCGGCCGCCGTCACCGCGCTGTCGCCTGGAAGAAGCATATTCCTGAGCGCCTGTGCCCCTCTCGGCCAGAATCCGCCGGCGATCAGCAGAAAGATCAGGAAGCAGACCGCCGTCAGCAGCAAGGCTCTGTCCCTTCTTTGCCGAATCTGCTTTCTTTTGATTCCGGAAGAAGCATATTCCACCCGGTAACTCATGGAAACCACCTCGGGAGAGTGTATGAACGCGGCGTGATAAAAATACGGACAGGCGGAAAAAGCGGCGGTTGGCACTTGACAATGGGGAAATAATTCATTATAATACCAGAGTTAACGGGGTGTGGCGAAGCTTGGTATCGCGCTTGGTTCGGGTCCAAGAGGCCTCGGGTTCGAATCCCGACACTCCGACCAAGGGTAGATTCTTATGGAATCTACCCTTTTCTTATATGCAAAATGCCGAATTTTCAAATTCAGCATTTTTGTTGCATACAAACATGCAACTTTTTTCCTATGGGTGCCTGTATGTAGAAGGACTTGTTCCTTACTACATACAGGAGGTTTCGTATGACTGAAGAAAACTACAATTATCGCACCAGTCAATCCTTGCTCCGTAATCAGTTTCCGGGTAAAGGGAAACTGCAAATTCCAATTATTCCAAAATTCGTGGAAAGGCTGGGTGATTTTGACGATCTTTTATTGATCGGTTTCGACAAGACTCATCTGGAAGATCAAAATCATCTTGACCGTATGGTTCATTTCTTCCTGTATGACTATCGCTTTGAACGAGTCTGGAAGAATCCGGACAGCGATATCGAAAAACTCTCCCGGTACCGTGCGGTACTGTCTCCGGATTTCAGCATGTATCTGGAAATGGCAACTGTTATGCAGCTTTACAATGTATTTCGTAATCGCTGGTGCGGCGCATACTGGGCATCGAAGGGAATCCGTGTTGTTCCCACGGTAAACTGGGGCGATGAATCCACATTTGACTTTTGCTTTGAGGGGATCGAAAAAGGTAGTGTTGTTGCGGTCTCCACCTATATGGCATCTGAGCATGATAACCGCTGCGACCAGAAAGAATGGTTCATGGCCGGCTATAATGAAATGCTTCGGCGTATTGAGCCGGAGAAAATTATTTGTTATAACACACCGTTTCCTGAAATGCAGGGAGACATCGTGTACGTGGATTTTGAGCGCAGCTCGTGGAAATATATGAGCTATGAGAGAAATTATAAGGCAAAAGATCTCGACGCTTTCAAAATCGGCGAGACATATCGTCCCGAACGTGATACAATAAAGCCATACTTGATCGGCGGCGCTTATAAGGGCGGCGGCAGCGCTTATGGTGGAAAGTGGCGTCCAAACCCAAACAAACCGCAAGATCAGCGATTTTTAGGTAAACCGGGAGAAATAAAGACAACATATAAGAACGGGTACCGTGTTGACACCAAGATCGGTGAGGATGGGCGTGCAGTAACAGAACGGCACTATACAGATCATAAGCAACCATGGGCACATACCAATCCGCACGATCATCCAATTCATTGGAATAATCCTGCGGGATATCCCGACCCACAGCCTGCAATCAATTATCCGAATGGAGCACCAGAGTTTAAGCAATGGCGGGAGGCCTGCAATATGATAAAAAACACAGTTTCTCCAGATAACCCTTCAGAGCAGAATCGTTTTGTCAGCATCAGCGACTTCAAAACATGTATGAAATGGCATGGAGAGGTCGAATTCATGTGGAACGAAAATCTATATAGCATTACGCCTCGCAGCAACGGAAGAATCAGTATTTCCATGGCATACCGCGAAGATACTGAAAAACTCTGTGATACCTCTGATGAAGTCCTTGAATATATGGTTGGCTCTGACCGCCTGCGTGATGTGATTACGCAGGTCACTGTGCTTGACCGTTCAATTTAGGATGAATACCTCTTGCTGACCACCAGCAAACCGTTGATATATCTGCGTTTTCCGAAATCCTATAATTACACTCCGACCAAATAAGGAAAAACGCTGAAATCTCTAAAGGATTTCGGCGTTTTCCTTTTCCGTGGCTCTGCGCTTGGTTTTACTCTGCAATTTGGAATTACCAGAAAAGGACGACGGTAAATTACCGCCGTCCTTTTTTTCATCCCCAGTTGGATTATATCGAGACAACTATACGGTAAAAAGGCGGATTATTCTTAATTTCCGAACTTTATAGGAAGTTTTGAAAGTAATTCTCCGAAACGTCCCTTTTCCGGCGTGATATGGGCAGAAAACGAAAAGAGGTGCAGAAATGACAAAGGAGCAATTCTATACATACCAGCAGCAAACTGGCAGGCATACGGCGAGAGCATCAAAAGCAGATTTTTGCCCGAACAGGCTCTTGCAAATATCCGAATTGTCTGATAGTATAACTGTGTATACGAAAAAAAAGAAATCGAGGCGATCGACCAGAAAAACAAAGGAGGCATTTGCACATGAAGGGAAGAATCATCGTATCAACGCTCCTTGCACTGCTGCTTTTCGTCAGCCTGCCCATGTCGGCGCTGGCGGCGACTTGGGACATCAGCAACGGCGACATCATCGTAAACGCCGGGAGCGGCGGGCAGACGGTCACCCAGGGAGGCGGAGCCGCTGTGGAGGACAACGCTCCCGTCATTAAGGGAAGCTCGACGGAAAACACCGTCACCATCAATGCGGAGAAAGACCAGACCGCAAACGTCACCATTGAGGATGTAAACATTGACATGAGCGTCGCGGGCAAGGCCGCCGTTTCCACGACCGGCGAGGGCAATGTGAACATCGAGCTGAACGGAAGCAACGCGCTTAAGAGCGGTCACTCTCATGCCGGCCTGGAAAAGAACAACGACGGTAATCTGACCATTCAGGACAAGGATAAAGACGGCTCCCTGAACGCCAAGGGCGGTCAGGACGGCGCAGGCATCGGCGGAGGAAGCAGCGGCGCTGGCAGCGACATCACCATCACCGGCGGCAAGGTCACGGCGCGGGGCGGGAATTATGGTGCTGGCATCGGTGGCGGTGCTTACGGTAACGGCAGCGACATCACTGTCACCGGCGGCGAAGTCACCGCAAATAGCGGCAACTACGGTGCCGGTATCGGCGGCGGAGGTTGGGGCAATGGCAATAACATCACCATCTCTGGCGGCAAGGTCACTGCCACCGGCGGCATGTTCGCTGCGGGTATCGGCGGCGGAATGCATCGGGATGGAAATGACATCACGATCTCCGGCGGCGAGGTCAGTGCCGCCGGAGGCAAGTGCGGCGCAGGCATTGGCGGCGGCCTTGATGCACGCGGCAGCGGAGACGTCACGGTTTCCGGCGATGCGAAGCTGAAGGTGCGGGGCGGCAAGGCAGACAGCGACGGACAGGGAGCCCCTATCGGCAATGGCGGCGTACGTGACCAAAACGGTCCGGTGAACGGCGCAGAGGTGGAGCCGGATATTTGCGCGCTGAACCCCGGCGGAAAAATCGA
>ERZ773258.975-NODE-975-length-27031-cov-15.890347_pt1 | contig 27031 bp, 20 predicted proteins | sample MGYA00511962_ERZ773258 | MGnify/ENA primary metagenome ERZ773258 (study PRJEB29015, sample SAMEA2737755) | human gut metagenome | biome: human gut; feature: human-associated habitat; material: faeces | place: China | collected 2012 ... | reverse complement strand
TTTACCATTATTGCCGGATCTGTTCGAGTATAAATGGATCCTTGATCTTCTTATCTTCGGCAAAGAATAATATCTTTGTCAGCACTTCCGATGTCTTCGGATCATCGTCCACAAATGGCAGGAAGATCCGTCCGCGCCGCTGCGAATGCACCGGAAGTACATTGATCATAGGTCCCGCCTCCTGATGGACTACGCCACTGCCAAGATGCACGGTATAGTTCGCACGTGCGCCCTGAATCACCGCATGATTCTTCGTAAATGTAACATTTGTAAGCTTGAAGAGCGGCATCGTGAACTCCGCGATTGCCTTCCGCATCTCCACAGTCGAATGTGATGTCTCCGGATCTACGCCACCTGCATGTGCCACGCTCACTGCCAGATCCACGTCACGCATAACTTCCGAGAATATGATATCCGGAATCTCACGAATCTTTAGATCTTTGCCTGTCTTTCGATCAGTGAACACGACCCATTCCAGCGTCGGGGATTCGATATCTGCCGGTGAGAACCAGTCCGCCAGTGCATAGATCCTCGCTACGATATTTTCCTTGTAATATACCTTCTGCAAGCCTTCCTCGATGTCGGCAACCCAGTGTCTTGTTCTCAGGCACGCAACCGTCTTCTTCGGCTGGATCTGATTGCCCGCATAACGCAAGGAGCGCTCCATGTTAAGCTCTTCTTCCGTCTTCACATACAGCTCGCGGAACACCTGCTTAAACGGCTGGATGATCTGGTTGTCAAACACATATTTCTGAATCGTATGCCACATGCCCTGCTTATACATCTGAAATGGATGCGCCACCGTCAGTAATGTATCGTCGGATGGCTCGATATGATGCAAACTGTTACACGGTTCATCTCCTGAATCTGCCAATGTCCCCACGGATTCATCTGTATATGCTGCATGATTTGCAAATACATCCATCCCTTTCGCTGTGACAAATCCAAATGCAGCCTGTTCCTCCTGCGTATGATCTGACACACCGCCACCATCCATCACACGGAACACAAGTGCCGCCACCAAATCGTGAATCACAGGATTTTCCAGCATACCCTGAATCTCCGCATACGTGTATGTCTCCTGACTCTCCATCGCATCTTCCAACATCGCCCTCGTGCGGCGTGCCTGCTCTGCCATCTGCTTCTTCGCCTCGGTAATCGCCACAATATATTCATCCTTCTTAAGCTTCGCCGGAACAGACTTCAGCTGCTTGCCATTTTTCTCCACAAGCAGGGCACATTTGCCGCCATCTTCCATCTCAAGCCATACAGATACTTCTCCGACTTCATGCGGCTTGAAATAGTCCGCCATGCCCTGTGCCACCAGACTCTCCATCCGTAGGATCAGTCTCGTCACATCCTGATAGCCTGCATTGATTGCCATATTCTGTAATGCAATCTGCACCGCAGCCGCCTCGCTGGCTCTCCGCTGGGCACCAAACTGTTTGCTCTCCTTCTTGAACTTCTGCAGGAACATATACCGTTCTTTGATCTGCGTCTCATCGGCAATCGGCAGGATTCCGACTGCCATCAACAGGTCTTTATTCCGCTTTGCCTCGATCTCACCGAGCAGCTCTGTCTCATTATATTTGCCGAGTGCCGCATCCGCGTATTTTCTCGCTCTTGCATGTTTGGCACCATCGGAGATGTATTTTGCAGCCTTATATATGAGCGTAAAATGCTTCTCTCCAAGTTTCTCGTAGACCTCCGTAAACCACGCCCGGTCAAATGCACCATCATTTAATTCCTCGACCGAAAGCGGTGTATAGCGCGCGATCATCGCTGTCCGCTTGTTGTCAAACGACTCATTCATATGTGCCATGAAATAATAACATCCGGCTGTAAATCCATCCCAGCCAAGATAATCACCCACAATATCAATCCACTCCGGCGAATACATTGCCGCCTCAACTAAACGTGCCTCACTGATATCCGTCCCTTTCAGATGTGCGCCAAGCGTCTGCGCACTGTCATTGACATCCGGCAGACACGCCTGCAACAGATGCGACAGGCTGTTCTTCTTGCTCACACTTCGTCTGACACCGGAGCTGTAACTGCTGTTAAAATAGGTCGACCGTTCCAGCGTCTCCTTGCCGAGTGCCGACAGAATCCGCACAAAATACGCCGCGCCATAGATTCTCGTCAACCCATATACATACTGGGAAAATGCAGTCTCAGTATCGCCACGTGTAAGCTCTGTCTCCATGACAAGCCCAGCCATCGCCTGATACAGTTCTTTCGCAGTATCCACGCTCACCTGATCTGTCTCAGACAGCTCCTTCGCCGGATTATGCAGCAGCATTTTCTGCACCTGCACCAGCCGAGTACCCGCTGTCCAGCTCCACTCGCAGCCTCTTGTCTGCACCTGTCTGTCCCGCTCGGTCATATACCGCACAATGTCAGACAGACACTTCAGGCTTACATCCATCCGATTGCACTCAAACGCCATCTTATACAGGTAGTCCCGGCTGATCAGTCCCCTCGTATATGCTGCAATGTACGTCGAAAGCTCCGGCACGCGCATGATCTTACCGACATTTACCCAATAATAGCCATTTCCATCATTCGCAACCTCATCCGGGATCTTGAAATTAAGGCATTTCGCAAGTGCATAATTGTATGGGAAGAGACGCAGAAACTCCGTATCATTTTCTGCCGCCTGTGCCGAGTCTGCCTCCACATCATTTGCACTTCCATATTCCGCGTAGCCCGGCGCAGTATACGCTGTAATAACCATGATCTGTTCCTGCGTAAGCACACTTCTATAGCAAATGATTTCCTTCTTAGAAGCCGGATTTACTGTCTTCTTCTCCTGCACAAGCGCATCCTTGCGCGAGAGCAGATAATCCGCAGCCACAACCGCCAGCTTCCTTCTGTCACTTTCCGGCACGTGTTTGTTATAGAGTTCACGCAGGATTGTCTGCATCTGCGACATGTAACCGTAGGTCGGCAGTTCCTCGTTATACCGGCTTCCATACAGGTCATCCACAAAGCTCTTGCAATATTGCTTGAAATACGCTTTATCGGAATTATAGCCATTCACATAAATATAGATCTGCAGGCACGCTTCCGGCGTCTGTATCTCTTTCCTGTAGAAATCTTCCCAGAGCTCCGGAAATGGTATGTCCCCACTCCAATATCCGAACCGTTCTCCAAGCATACGTACTTCGCCGTTTTCACTCTCATATTCATCGTTCTTATGTGCATCAAACAGTGCGTCCAATTCTCGAAGCACATGATGGATGTCGACCGTATCCGGTTCCGAGTTCTTCCCGGAAGTAAATTTCGCCCTGAGCTTCGCCAATACACCGGCATTCTTCCCGGCATTTCCTGTCGCAATCCCGCTCTCCGGGAAATAACGCCGGTATACATCCTTACATACTTCCAAATACGCAGAATCAAAGACCGGATCATACGCCGCATTTACATCATAGAGTCCGTATCCTTCTTCTGCATCTGCCTGTTCTGCATGCGTATTCCGGATCTCCCGGATCAGGATCTGCTCCTTCGTCGATATATTCGCTACTGACTGCGCCATATAGTCGATCTGTGCCACACATTTTGCAAATGTCTGCTGCCGCTTCTCGTCCTTCTTCAACTGGAGCAGCAGATCCAAACCTGCCGTGCGCTTCTCTTCCTTCGCATCTGTGAGCAGTCTGCCGATCAGACCATCCAGCTTCTCCTCATCCATCTGATAGAGGATGGAAAGCACCGTCTCTCGGATGTCGGATTTCTTATATTTGAGCATGTTCTCAAGCTGCATATAGTTCTCCGGTGCCAGCTTCATCTTCTTCACAAGCTTCGCTGCTTCCTGTCTCGTATATGTCTCCTTGTCTGCTACCGCATCCACGAGAATCTCACGCTGGCGGGCATTTGCAGGCTCCCGGATCAAAAATAGCATCAGCGTATCCCTGCCGTACCGCGATACATCGATATCGCCCAGCATCTCCGCAATCTCTGTAATCTTATCCTCATCCCGAAGTGCGCTGGCACACACAGCAAGCCTGAAAATCAGGTCGGATTTATCCAGATATGCCACATTCCAAGGGAATACACACGGGTTGATTTCCAGCCGCTTGCCAGGTATCTGACGCAGAATCCCCATTAAGCGATCATAGGCCTTCAGACACTCTTCCCGGCTATCAAAATATTTCCCAACATCCGCATAATTCATCTTCTGCAGTGTTCCGTTATATCGTCTGCCCTTCTCATAGACAAGATTAAGTATATACGACTGGAGATCCGGCATGAGACATGGCATGATCACCGCCATCGTGTCAAGCTCATCCGAAAACTGCTTCACGAATTCCTTTGCAATGCCATGTACATACACCCTGCCTAAGTGCATCGCCTCCATATACATGCCGAACACCATGCGCTGGTGTCGCGTCCCGGATAACGCAATCTCTCCCATGCGCTCACATGCATCGTCCACATCGTAAAATCCATAGCACCAGAGTGCCAGATAGATTTCCATCGCATCTTCGCTTCTAAGTGCCTGTGCTCTGGCATTCTCATCCTGCAAATAGGTATCGATGATATATAGCTGCTTCTCCTGAATCCGGTCGATCTTGCTCTCCTCATTTGCGATCAGTCCGGTCCATGTGGCAACCGCCCTAAGCACGGACGCATACCGGAGCATATCATTGTCCTTCACGACACGGAATAACGACTGAAAAGCTTCCGCGGTTCCGTAATCCATATTCTCGCAGATTGCCTGACGCAATCCTTCCTGCAGACGCGCAGCCAAAAGCAGCTTGCCCAGTGCCTCGTGCAGCCGGGTATTCCCGCTCATACAGATGCCACGGATGATCTCCACGGACAGCTTCGTCTGCGCACTCTCGCCAAATAAGATATCCATGAGAATTGCTTCTAACTTCTCATTTCCGCGGTCTAACTCTGCCTGAATCCAGTATTCCGATACAGCCTGACGTCCATTTGTACTCTGATCCCGATAATAGCACAGCACATCCTGCGGCAGCTGCTCCGTGTAGACTGACACGAGATCGGTTCCGTAAATTCCCATGTCATGATACGTGTTCATGATGTGGAAATAACGCCCCATAAATGCCCGGTAGTGCTTGATTCGCACCGTTCTTCTGTAATAAGACTCGCTCGCCTGCCATTTCGTAATGCTATCGATCGTGCAGTAGAAATCATCAATCAGATGCTCCGGTATCCATCCCGGCATCTGCTTTAATTCCTTCCGGAAGAATTCCGATGGCAGGCTGCCCGATTTCGCCAAATGCTTATCCAGCCGCTTTCCGACTTCCGTCAGCTGCGTCACGCCGTTATATTTGCTGCATTCTGCAAGCAGCGCCTGAATCTCCGCGCTGTAAGACGCTTTCAAAGCCTTGTCTGCCTCATTGCGCGCAAGCTTAAAATCATTCGCGATCTTCGCCTGCACTTCCAACTCCTGCTTCGTCTTCTTGTCTTCTGCCATATGTAACCCCTTTCAACATATACAGGTATGCTACCCCATATAAACCCTAAAACACTCTTTTTAGCCGTTCAACTACTTCTTTATTTTTCACTCCGTAGTTTTTCAATGAGTTGTCATCAAATGGATCATCCTCTAAAGATCGAATAAATAAATCTATATCTACTTTTACAGCATCAGGAAGATTTGCTATTTTTTCAAGCATCAGCTCTACCGCAATTTTCAGCACATCTTTTTTATGCTTTTTTATATCATTGGAATCTACGGATTCCCCATTATCTTTTCTTTGCTTTAAGTCAAGATATGCCTTTGCTTTGAATAAAATCAAATACTCTGGTCGAAGCACAGAAAGTCCACCTACAACCACTTTCCCATCTAACAACACCCTGTAATAATCATCATTAAGCAAAATCGCTGACAGACTGGAGACTGTATCATCAATATGAATCGGTGTGATTCCTGTCATTTCTCTCAATTCAAAATTATTTCTGCAGAACAATTCTACCATTTTAGGATATGAATTGTCCTCCGGCTTATCAAATCTATAAAATTGTGGTTTTCCTCCGTTTGTTGCTTTATTTCTATATTTGCCCTCCTGAATAAAATCCCAGAATTTTTCTCCAAATTCGGGTGTCAACGCCTCCACAATCAAAACCATATCTAAATCTCTCGTCGCTCTGAAAGACGCATCATTACTCTCAAACATAATATCGCAGGCAGTACCACCAATAAGCACATACTGATCCTCGTATTGTTCAAAATGCCTTCTGAACGTATCTAACCCTTTTACCATACATACTCCTCAAGCATCTCATCTACAGAGATATCTACCCTTTCATCCTGTTTTTCCGCTTCCGTAAGGGATAATGCCACACTCATAGGATCCTCAGTTTTTTTATCCATAAAATCAATAAAATACCCTAGTTCCAAAACCAAACACCCGATTTCTTCTCCCTTGTGAACCTGTCGCATATTTTTTAATCCAACGCCCGCCATTTCTTTTTTGGTAATCGCATAGGTAGGATATCTGTTATCCGATAATAATGAATACTCACATAGTGCGGAAATCCCTGCTTTGTTCTCTAAATGAATATCCTCCTGCAATTCATATCTTGCAATAACTGGATTGCGAAGGATAGGCTTCATATCTTCCCACAATTTCTTTATATCTATTGGGACTGTTATTGCCCTTGACTTTCCTTTCATACCCATGATATTCACATTCAGATATTCAATTTCGTCAAAGCATCTACTAATTGACATCTTAGAAACTTTTAACTTTATTGCGGCTTCTGATACAGTTACTTCAACCCATTTTTCATATATTGCAACAAATATCAATTTTTGTGTCAAATAAGAAATCAAATGTACCGGTGCTATCTCCCGCTCATTTATATCCGACAATAAAATGCCTATAAATGGTAAATAGACCTGCTTGTCCTTTAATACAAATGGGATTCCCTCTTCTACAAGTTTTTGCTTAATATAATATGTTGTTACATTAAAAAAGATGGCACAATTTAAGCCAGCCAGCTTTTCAATTCTCGCACGATCCTTTCTGAGAGTTACCAATCCTACATCACATTTGGGTTGAATCGCAATCCATGATAACCCATTTGTTTTGACCATAAAAAATGCATATCTTCCCTGAAAAGCTAATGGTAACTTATCATTCAAATATTCCGTCTCTTCCATGAGAACATTTTGACGTAATGTTTTTTCTAAATATTCTTTCATAATAACACCTTTTTTGAATTTGTAACCTTTTTTATGTTACAGATTCAAAATATCATATTTAAAGAAAAAAATCAACCACCCATATATCTTCCTACCACATCCTGCCCGCCAACATCGTCAGACGGATAAATGTAACCGTATCGCCCTCTTGTAACTCCAGCTGCTCATCTAATTCCGTAAGTTCCGTGTCCCCTAAGAATACCCGGAACAAGCCATCCTGAAACCCAAGCATCGCCGTCTCTATGGACTTCCCAACATCCGGCGCCTTCTCACCATACACGATGCCGAAAGCAATCTTCCCAATCTGCGCCATATCGTCGATCTGCGCATTGGAAAGCACTGCTTCGCCCCGGTTCATCGCCTCGATATATCTGCTCACACAGAGCTTCACCGTCTCTGTAATCAGCTCCCGCAGGCTACCCGGTGCCGCCGCATAGGTAAATGGCACCTGATCCACCGTATTCCTGCGCTTGCCAAGCTGTTTCATATTCATGTATAAAACCATGTACTACCCCTACTCTATTAGAACTTCACAACCTTCGGTTCCTGTGTAAATGAAGAAAATGTGGCTGTCGCGTTCTTGAAATAAAATACTTCTGTGTTGCCATCATCCGCAGAGTACATCTTCTGCAGGGACGGATATGCGTCGAGCATCGACTGTCTCGCCTCTCTGCGGTCATCCTCAACCAGCTCACCTGCAACACGCAACCATTCTCCGCCCTTAAATGCGCAGATCTCCACCTTCGGATTCGCGTGAATCTGCTTCGAAACTGCCTTCGACTTGCCTGTCTGGATATAGAGCTTTCCTTCAAAAATATGAGCCGTGCCAAATGGTCGTACTCTCGGCTGGTCACCCTCAACTGTTGCCAGATAATATGTATCTGCTTCCTTCAAAAATTTTGCTACCTGTTCCATGTGGTTGTCCTCCTGTAATTATGTCAATCTATTTATTCTTCAGGCATTCAACTGCCCAATTCATATCAACGATATAATCCCGCTTGCCATCGCCCTTGGAATCAATGTACTCCGTCTTGACTGCATCATACACCTTCTGGGAAAATGGGCTGTTGCCCAATACGCCATTCTTCAACCGGATCACAAATCGTTCCGGCTTTCCATTGGTGATCTCTAAGAATATATCTCCAACCTCCAGATCCGGATTCGTCTGCGACAAATGCGCCACCGTCATAACCTTCATGATCTCAACGACGCGGTCATCGAGTCCCATATCGAAGATATACGCTTTCTCCCGGAGCTGATTCTGAGAATGAACTACTCGTAATGTATAGTCCGTACTCTCCATGCCCGGAAGCATGTCACCATTCTCCATCTTGGCAAATGTGTCCAAAATCTCCTTCTCATCTTCCTTCGAGATTGCATAATAAATCATCAGCTGCTTCTCCATCTGATGATACAAAAGTCCGTAATTAACATAATGGACTTTCTTGCATTCCGGGCAGGTATACGCAAATAACTTGCCAGACAAAAGATCCTCCTTCGCATGTGGGTTCAATTTCGTATTGATGCTCTGCCATATTGTAAATTCGCCTTCTGTGCCGCAATCCGGACATTTGATTTTCTGTGTGTTTTTTAGGGACATAGGTTTCTCCTTTGGTTTCTATTTTTGTGTTATGTGTGCTTGGATAAATGATACCACTTTTTTATATAAGTGTCGTCAAGCAATGATGCATCTTTTTCTACTAACTCTACAAATACTCCTGTCAATCCGTCCCAATCTTCATAATTGCCAGCAGCATACAATTTCCAATTCAATTGCTCCAATGTCCAATTGTTCTTGATTGAGTTATGTAACATAGATGTTGTTGCCCAATTTTCTTCCGAATCAGCTCCGCCAAGAGCTACTGGATAAACGTGATCAACTGTGGGAACAAACTCCCAATATGCATTATGACACGCTTCCATCTTCCAATGAGAATGATACGGAAATTCCTCTGGCATATAATGTGATAATACCTTCAAGAATCCCGGATTCACTAATTTATCGCCACTATACCGATCGATAAAACCATCCTTTTTGAATTGTCGCATCTTTTGTCTGTCGGTATAGGAACGACTGGTTGATTCCAATGTCTTAAATGGATAATTATCTGTTATTACATGCCTTGCTTGTTCATATTTATTTGATAATAAATATTGCCCTACTTTGGTTAAAGCTTCAATTTTTTGCATGGTTGGCTCCTATGTACCATAATCATATCTCAATATTTTCATTTATAAAATCTTCTAATGACTGTGCATATACACCATTGTATCCTTTTAATATTATACTTTTATCCTTATCCCAGTCCAATAATTTATCATTCTTACTTACCACTAAACATATATTGATTGTTATCGTAGTAACCTATTTACCCTATTCTTAATATCTCCTTTTATTGCAATATATCTTGCATGTAAAATTTGCCTTATGTCATCCTCATCGATATTAGGAGAAATATAATTTTGAATATGCAAAGCCGATTTTGCTTGATCTGTAATTTTAGTAATATACACATCTAATGCTTCATCTGATATTTTATCATTGGAGTCCTTTGTAATAAACACAAAATTCATTGGAGAATTACATATGTTTTTATTATCTTTTCGCAACAACGCAGTTGACTCATTAACCTTCTTTACACTGCCTAATGGTATAATATGATGTGCTTCAAGTGCATTTGCATCTTTAAAAAAAACTGATATAATTTCATTTTCATCAAACATATCTGTATATGTTTTTGATAACATATATTGACAAACAAATTTTCTTAATACTTCTTTAGGATATCGATCTTCTTTCTTAACTTTATCCATTAATATAAGTTTTTCATCGGAAAAATTCTGAGCATTTAGTATGTAATCAACATTTTTTTCAATCCAATCAATACTTCCTGAATTCATCAACATGTCAGTAACAGCTTGTAAATCCTGAATAAACACCGTATTTTGATCTCTATCATAATGACCGGAGAACAAACTACACCAATACCATGCTTCTAATCTCTGATGTACACCCAAATCATTATACCACTTGTCATTTGTAAACACTGTTGCCACTAACGATATCATTAAAGAATAGTTCATTTCCGATATGTTTCGTATACCACATCTAGTTTGAAAAAACATTAATGCTCTATCTAATGCAGTACATATTTTTTCAGTATTATTATGAATTTCTTCAGGTAAAATGTCTAAAATTTTAGCCCTTTTTATTAAATCGACTCTATAATCTTCACTTTTGTAATTCTTGTTATATGAGTATAGTGATAACGTATTCAAAAATGCATCTATATATTTCGAAGATATTTCATTTTTCTCTTCGTTATAACATTTGGTCCAAACGGACGCATTATAATATTTATCGTCCAACATATCTGCTTTTACTGATTGTTTTACTCCATTATTATCTATTATTTTCTTGTACTTCATACAAGAAACAACATCTGACGGTATTAATGATTTTGAATATTCTTTTTCTTCCTTGATACAATGAATTAAACGTTCATAATATGGTCTATTATCAACTTTCGCCACCTTTGCCATGACTAAATCAAATATATTCAGACAAACTCCACCAATATTAAGATTTTCATAAATGTCAATAGCTCTTGCACGTTTTTCTGCCGAAACAACTATTTTGTTAAGTGAAACATTTTTTATACAAGAATCAAGATATTCTTTTAGTTCTTCATCCCAAACTTCAGCTCGTTCACCCAATTTTTCTCCTAATAAATCATTATCTCTTTTTACCTCTTCACAACTATTTTTATCATCAGTAAAAATTTCTGATATAAATGCATTTATTTCAGCATCATCTTGTAAATTAACAAAATAAGCTTCTATTTCCTCCTTAATTTTTACAGATATATTCTTTCGAATTGTATTTAATCTGAGCTTAGCTTGTGAAGGATTTGCTTCACTAGATGGTGTCATTAAAAATAACGGTAGTAAATACCCTTCTTCCTGATCAAAGCAAAACTCATCCAAATCAGTCGACAATTCATTTTTGGGATTATATGGACTTAAATCCCCTGTATTAAAGGGGATACACGTAATAAACGGATATATATCTCCTGACAAAAAATCTGGATCTGTAGTATCCGGATTTTTGTATGTAAAATTCAAATTATGAACCCCAAATAAATCTATTTCTTCCCTGCATTTCTTCCATTTCGGTATACGTAAAAAAAATCTTCTTTTTAATGTTGGCGAAACTAAATCACTTACTTTAGAGCAATGGTTATGAATAACATTAGAAAAAACATTTGTCAAAACAGTAATACGCTGTTGTCCATCAAGCAAAAACTCAACATTCGCCCTTGTATTACCATTATTAATAGTTTTACAACCAATAATTTTTGAACAATAGTCCGAAGGATCTGATTCCAATAACAAAATACTTCCTATTGGCATTTTAGTTAATATGGATGCTACTATTTTTTTCTGCCGTTCTTCTTCTGTCCAAACAAACTTTCTCTGAAAATCCGGTAACAAAATTTTATTATTTTCAATATCTCCTATTATTTCTTGCAAGTTCATTGTTGATTTTGGTTCACTCATCTTCTGTACCCCCTATTTATTTTCTCAATTAGTTCAACAGCAAATATCTCATTCATGTTTTTATTCAATTTCATCCGATTCTATTGGTTTACTTATTAACGCAACAATATTTGCAATTCTAAAATCCTCATAATCCTCATCTATGTCCGGAGATCTCAACACTAAATGTTCGTACAAATATTCAATTCCCCCACGAACATAAGAATTAAACAAATCCATATTAACTTTATATGTATCATAATCTTCAGGAATAGCAAATGCGCTTTCTAGTTTTTCTTCAAAGGACATATTTCTGCTATCATCCATAATTAGTACCATTCTCATAATAGGCAATAATGTCTGATAATTTTCGTTTAGCTGTTTCATCTGAACAGTTCTTTTAACATCAGATTCATCCCTTTCCTCTGGACTTCTCCTCTTTGCTTTCAAACCCACAATTGCCGCAACTGCATATAGATCAACAAGACGGCGAAAATATGATTCTTGAATTTTCCCTTGTGTCCAAAGTTTATCAACATAGTCTCTATGTTTACCAACGAAAATCATTTCATCTACTTTAAAATACTCATATGTGCTTTGTTCAATCTTTTTTCTTGCCATTTTCTAATCCCCCTTAATTTCGCTCAAGAGATGAACTATTCGAGCTCGTTTCTTTATTTACTCTATAACAAAATTCCGGCAACGTATATTTTTCTAACCCTGAAGCCTCCCAGTCTTTATCAAGCATAAATATAATTACTTGCTCAGCAAACTGCGGTAATCTATTTGCTACCAAAGATGTATTTTCGTTACTCAATGCAGAAAATGGTCCATCTAATACCAACGGTAATTCTAAAATAGCATTTTCCATACCATATTCTTTATTTTGTCGTTCAAGCTCCCTATATTTCTTTGCTAATTCAAGTATACTGACAATAAAAACAAAATTGATTGCAATTGTTTCTCCATTCGATAGGTTTTCTTCCTCATAATTGGTCATATCTCCAACCTTATGGTAAAATACATGAATTTTGTAATCAGCTCCTAATCTTGCATATTTTTCCCGATCATTAAACATTCGTTGAAAATTTTCACCTATAATTTTATTTAAATCAGAGATTGTCGAATGTTTTCTAACATCGACCAAAAGCGAAGCTCTATCATACATTGCTTCTATATATGCAAGACATCTATAGACTACTGCATTTTGTCTATCATGGATTGCAACAGCATCTAACTGTGATTCTTTGCTCAATTTATTTTCTTTCGCCTGCTCTAAACGTATTTCATATGTTGACTTTTTCCCCTTTAATGAAGACAATCTTTCTTTTGCCTGCTTATTCTGTAATCTTACAGGGCCTAAATTTGTTTTTCGATCTATAGTCTTTTCTAATCTATCCCTCTCAAGGATCTTGTCATCTATTGTGGATTGTGCGACATCAAAATCTGCCGCCTTACTTTTCACCACTTCAACTAAATCAGCGGTTTCATTCTTCCATATTTCTAAAGTTGTTTTCAATTTTCCAGCTGCTCCGCCTAGCATTTCTGGTGGAACCTGTTTTTTTAATTTTAAAATTGTTTCATATTCTTCTGAGTTTTCTGTAAGTTTTGTTCCGCATAAGCATTCCCCTAATTCAAGCAAATAATCTAACGTATCAACTGTTACACCGGGAATGTCTTTTCCTTCCAAGTCTACATGATTCAATAATTCTTCAAATTCAGGCAACAATGTTGAAGCAAAATATTTTGACGAATTTGATAATCCTTTCACTATATCTACGTAATAATCAGATTTAAATTTTTCATATTTTTCTATATCCGATTCTAATCTTTTCAATTCTTTCTGATCTTCTTCTACTTTTCGGTTATCGTTTAATGTCTTTTGTGTAGATTCTAACGTTCTCTCTGTTGTTTCTATTGCAGATTGAGTCTCAAATATTGCTTTTTCATACTCAGAAATTGATTCATCTAAACCTTTAATTTCTTGCTGAATTCTTTCATACTCACCACTTGTTCCTTTAAGTTTTTCGCGAAATTTTTTTACTACACTTATTCTATTATCTTTAAGATGATTCTTCATTTCAAGGAGACCACTTACTCCCAAAATAGTATCAACAGAGTTTTTAATATCACTTGTTTTACTTTTTAAATCATTCCATCTCTCGCCGTCAAAAAAGAAATAATTAGATAGGCTTTGCGGGAACATATTATCAATTGCTTCCTGAACACATCCCGCTTTATATTTTTTAGATTCAATATTGCTTCCAGAATTATTAATTATGTCTCCCCAAACTCCTTCTTTTCTTCTTTGCATTGTAAGTTGAGTAATCCCTAATTGTTTTACTGAAATGTCATTTATAGATGCACTTTTTCTATTAAATGATGCCTTTCGCGTAAATTTAACTTCTCCTTCTTCATTTATTACTACAATTTCTACAGAAACATCTTTTACCTGATTAATTTTCATTTCTGCTGCAACTTCATTATTTAACAATACTACATCTTTCTTCTTTGTATAACTTGTATCATTTAACGTTTCATATAATCCCCATCGAAATGCTTGAGCCAAAGTAGTTTTCCCAAATGTATTATCTCCCAATACTACCGTAACATTTTTCTCATCATCTGTTGAAAACAAGAGTTCATTATCACCTTTATATCTCATGAAATTGTGTAATTTTATACTTTTAATTTTCATTTCTGTGCATCTCCTTTTCAACTGTTTTACTTACATATTCTGTTATAATTCGTACCATTCCTTTATCATCTCTCTTTTGTGTCTTAATATTTGACACTTCTGCACCTCGAATTCTTTTAAACATATCCTGCAATAACATTTCATCTAAATCTTTATTATTCTCCATAGTATTCCTCCATCCTCTCCATCTCTTCCTCTGCATTAAAGAAATAATCATATACAGTCATGATTTTATTAACCAAATTATCCGTCAATTCCGGATTATCTGATAGTTTTCCAAACTCAATCATTCTTGCGATTTCACCAACAATGATTGTCTTATCTTCTTCAATATCATTGGGAATAACATTGTCGATATCTCTTGGTAATATTATAAAATCATATATTTCTGCCTTTTTCTTGTTATCGCTTTTTCTTAATAACCTTCCCCGTCGCTGAACAAATTCTTTAGGATTTCTTGAACTGCTCATAATAAAAGCAGTTTTAATTCCCGGAATATTTACACCTTCATCCAAACATTTTATAGCAGTAATAACTTGATACATTCCTTGCGCAAAATAAGTCTTTATATTTTGTCGTTCTTTCAAATTTTCTTCTGCTGTAAATCGTTTTACTGACATTTGATATTCAGTCTGTAACTTTTTTGTAATAAGATCAATTTGTCTTATACTCTCACCTGTATCATCATCTTCAACCGTCGTAGCCCCACAATAGACAAGAATGTTATTATCATTCTTATAATTTTCTAACAATCGCATAAGAACTCTTGTCTTATTCTCCGCACCCGCAAGCAAACGAGTTCGCTCATATATAATTGGTTTTCCTGCTTCCGAGATTTTTAATTTTCCATTCTTAACTATAAGATACTGCTTCAACTTTTGAGATAATTGTCTATATCTCATTAATTCATAATCAGTTAGCGCTACTGGTATTGGATAATAATCATAATGTACCAAATTCCCCTCTTTTATGGCTCTTTCAAGAGTATATTCAATGCACTTATCTCCAAAATACTCAAAAATTTTCTGTGTACCCATCCTATCCATATGGCGTTTTATCGTTGCTGATAAAGCAATTCTAAAATGTATATTCCATGGCATTACATTTATCATTTGATTTGATCCAAAATTATGTGCTTCATCCACTATAAGAACTACATTTTGGCTATCATTGAATCTTTCGATATATTGTTGAATTTCATGTCCCGCAAAAGAATCATTAGTAGTAATACAGATAAATGGACTTCCATCTTTTTTGAATCTCTTATATGACTTGAGCAAATCCTGTTTCCAATCTGTATTTGGAGACTTTGAATGTGCAATTACAATAGGTACCGAAGTCCACATCTCGACATCTTCTTCCCATTGGCTCACTAGATGTATATACGGACAAACAATAAAGACAGCCATTTTATCATTAAGTTTTTTTGATAATTCTACTATTGCATACAGTGCGGTATAAGTTTTTCCTGCACCTGTACACATATCAAATATTCCTTTATAACCATTTGTCTGCCAATTCTGCACCGCCTCTTCTTGATAATTATGCATTACAACATTTTGGGGAATATGAAACTTTTGATTTCTGTTTAAAACTTCTCTATATCCATACTCCTTTTCATCCACATTCCAATCAATATCTTTGTGTTTTTTATATTTCAGTAATTTTTGAAACGCAATCTCTGGAAAATCAATAACACGCAACTTAGATGTATTATCACTCCACATTTGATCAAAATCTTCTTCCGAAATCCGAACCGCATCTATTTGGCTTTGATCCTTCCAACTACAAAAAGTATATATTGATTCAAAATTACCATCTAATCCATTTTCCGATTCGTTTGCCGATCCCGCATAGCTTATTTTATTTCCCTCTTCGTCTACAAAAATTGCAATTTTCTCATGATATAGTCTAAACCCATCTTCATCCTCTAAAAAAGCAATTTTAATATCTAAATTTCCATTTGCAACTAGGGTAGCTACTAAATTTAAACGTTGCTCTTCAAAATATGTAACTGGTTCTTGCATTTCATTTAATAAGGCTTCCGTAATTACCTTTTCTCTGTTTTTATACCCATAATTTATTGCTTCTATATCACTTTTATCAAGGTTTGGAGAACATACTATTTGTATTTTTCCTCCGTTTTTCATCATCTCAAACAAGCCAACAGATAACTGCATTAATGATGATGTACTAAAATATCCTGTTCCTCTTTTATATATCTTTGTTTGAGACAAAACTGGTATTAAAAAATCTCTCGGAAAATTATGGATTTCTGAACGATATCTAATGTGTATATTCAAATCTCGAAAACTCATATGTCATCACCCCCCAAAAAAATTTTATTATCGAAACGCTTAATACTCGTCTAGGGCATTTAACGCCTCTATCAATACATCTATATCTGTTCTGCTTGTAAATTGCCCAAGGCTAATTCGGATTGTTCCCAATGACTCCTTATCATTCAAATACTTATGAATAAAAGGTGCACAATGATAGCCTGTTCTAACTGCTATATCAAAATCTTCGTCTAATATCATACCCACATCTTCCGATTTCATGTCTGATATTATGATTGACACAATTCCAATATGATGATTTAAATCACCGGGCAACAACATTTTTACACATTTTAATTCTGATAACTTGTCTATTAAATATGTTGTCATCTCACGCTCGTGTAAAAAATATTTTTTTTGATCAAGGCATTTTAATGCCGCATTCATTCCAGCTATTGCAACAATATTTGAACTAGCTGACTCATATTTGCTCTCTTTACCTGAAGGCATATCTAAATTCAAGGAATCACTTCCCGTTCCCCCACTAATATATTCATTAAGCTCAACATTCGAGACGTTTATAAATCCGCCTATTCCAAACGGTCCATACACTGTTTTGTGGCCCGCAAAGCCTATCAAATCTACATCCATAAGATCTGCTCTTATTTTTACAAGTCCCATAGATTGAGCCGAATCCAATATGTTTACGCTTCCATATTTTCTTGCCTCTGCGAATATTTCATTAATTGGAAGGATGTACCCTGTAACATTGCTCACATGCGTGCAAAAAACCGCATCTGGCTTATCTTTTGAGAAAAGATATTTCATTTTTTCAATATCAATTTGGAGATCATTTTTCAAAGGCAACTCTTTAACAATAATATTTTTCCTTTTAGACAGCGCATGAATAGGTCTTGCCACCGCATTATGTTCATAAGGTGAAACATATACAATTGAACCATCCTTAAATCCAAGTCCATTTACTATCTGATTCATTGCAATTGTTACAGAAGGACAAAAAACAACCGCTACGGATGTATCGAGATGCATCAACTTTTTAATCATATTTTTTGTTTCTTCAATCAATGAGCTTGCTTTTTGCGCCAGTTTATATGCTCCTCGTCCAGCATTTACCGCACCTTTTCTATTCATTTCATCCATTGCTACATACACGCTTTCTGGTTTTGGAAACGTTGTAGCTGCATTATCCAAATAAATCATCATATCTTCCTCTACTTTATAATTTTTTCTATCATTTCAAGAAGAATAGATACTCTATCATTAACACTTAAATCGTCATATTCCTCCAGTGTATCTTCTATAATATTTCTCAATACACTACCTGAGTTTTCATCTGTATAGCTGTATAATTTATTAAATTTTTCGCCATTTTTCCCTACAAATGAAAGTTCTAACTCACCTGCTGAAGACTCTTCTCGAATTGCTTCAATCTCTTGCTTTATTTCAAACAATATATTGGAAAACTCTTCCGGCGCTCCGGTATTCCAATTTTCAATATAGACATCCATGACCGCCTTTACAACTTTACCAGCAACATCAACATCACTATATACACCTAAAGTTGAAAGGCAGGACATAAAATTGGTCATACGTCCATTATATAAACCTTGTTTCGACCTTTTACTTTGATTCTCATACCACTCTTTAAGCACATGATATAAATCCCGTTTTCTTCTTATATCCCATATAGTATATAATGTATCTACAGCTTGACTTTCTATCCATTTAAAATATTCATCATAATATACTTTACACTTCTTTATTCTTTCAAATGTTTTTTGATACGATTTTGTTCCAAATTTTTCAGGCAAATCATGAAATAGAATTTCAAATGGATTATATTCAATTTTCTGCATTGCCAACTTGATAGTTTTCATTGATTGTATAACATTCTCATTATCCACATAATCACTTATATTGATTAAATTTCTTGTTGCCTGTGGTAATGCCCTATACCAGCGTTGCATGCATATATAAATATTGTCTATTCTGTTAGATGATAAATTGCGATTATCCTCAACATTAAAAAGCACATTTAAATCTTGAATATATTTTTCCTTTTGTAAATCATCCTTTGAAACAAACATTGAATAATCTTCCGGTTGCTCGCACATATTCACTACAATATCTGCATTTAACTGTACTTCCTTATTAGAAAAATACAAAACAATATCTTCCTTTCTATTTGCCAATACATAGGCAAAATAAAAAGGTATAACTCCTAATCTCATTCCATATGGAATTCCAATAAGTTTCTTAATGATTACTGCAACCGAATTTCTCTGATTTGAACATGAATCAATATATCTATTAATTTCGTCCAAAACCATATTAATATCTTTTCGATTTTCTTTTTTTAAAATTCCTGTCACCCAAAACAGCGATCGATATATCGTTGCCTCTTGGTTTGAACCCTCATAAAACTGTGGAGTATCTTCATGCGTTAAAATCGCCTGAATTATTTTTTTCCTTGTTTTTTTTGTCTGTGAGGATACTATCTGCGCTCTGTTCACCATTTCATTATTAATAATTGGTGTATTCGGATACAGATTCCTGCAACACTCGTTAACCGCTAATTCCTCATTTCCACATTTTAATTTTTTTATCTTTTTCCCATCAAAAAATAAGACAATTGTCTCCTCATCTGTGTCATATATAGAATCTAAAATTTTTTCAAGTTCAACCGTCAAATCATCTAAGATCAATGGTAATTCTCTTTTTAGAATTTCATTATTATTTGTAAAAGAAGGATTTTCTCGCAAATTTTTAATTATTTCGTAATCCTTTAATTGTTTTTTTGCGTTTAATCCTTTTTTAGGACATACAACAATTAACCTTTTGTCCGCTAAGGAGAGCAAATGTTTTTTTACATTTTCTTGCTTCACATTTGAAAAACTATATAAAGTAATAATCTTTCCATCCACTACTTCATTATCAAAAAAAGCATCTGAAACTGGTATATTCAAAAAATCATCCACATCCATAAATTCATTTTTGAAATAACGAGTCATCATTCTATCTGTGTTATATTTTCTAGGGATAACATAATATTTGCCAGTTACATCCAATAAAGTCTTTGAGTAATTTACCCTATCTCCTTTCAATTCACGTTGTTTTTTTATTTCAGCTTTGAGTTCTGAACCTGCTCTAGTTTTAAAAACATATGTATTTGTAGAGTTTTTCATATAAATACATTCTTGATTCTGTAAATCAATTACTGTTTGATCAAAATCAGCAACATTCACACATAATTTTATGTACCGACTAATTGCTGGCAATTCATCGTCTTTATTAACAATTAATACAACCGCTAAGGCCTTTATAATTTTTCTTTGATCTTCATTCTGACATCTTTCAATTGCATATTCTGCACTTAACCATATGTTATGTACAAACTCATTCAAAACATCTTTTTTAAAAAGTGGACTAAAATAATCATATATAAGATCTGCCCCCACACTCCATTCTTGTTCATATGTGTGCTCCAAAACAAATCTAGCCATACTCTTCGGTTCGTCGTTAGAAATAAACGTAAACAGAGTACGTTCATTTTGAGCCACTTTCTCACTTATATTTAAGAGTAAGTATGCAGCCAGAGGATTTAATGGATAACAGCCTCTGAAGATAATGTTTTTAAATTCATCTTCCAAAAAATTACTTTTAAAATACGGAATACTATAATATTCTTGTAATTTTTTTTCTCCTAAATACAAATCATAATGTGGAATCAAGTTCAATGCTTGATCATTCTTAACAATAGCGTTCTTTATAAGTTCATAATTATTTTTAGATGATGAAACAAAAAATTTCTCAATAATTCGACCTTCAATGCCTGTGAAAGAATTGATGATATCTTGTGATAAATATTTACCGTATTCCTTTATACTCTTATGTGCAACCATCGTCACAAATATCTGCTCACTCTTAGAATCCATTGACAATTCACAAATATCCTGCAACAATTTCATATTTGCTCCAGTAGATTTTCCATCTTGGCTCTCAATAAATTTGCTAAATTCATCAAATATAATATAGATTCCACTATAGTTATATTCTTCAACAAGCTTTTCACATACACTTTTATATAATGGTAAAACATCAGAAACTGCCATGGGATTAAATTTACTTCCCGCCGTAATTTCTGGATATATTTCTTCAAATTTCATAAGCGCATCTTTTGAACACATCTTTAAATTCGCTATAAGTTTCTGAAGTGTGACACCTTTTTCCTCAAGTTTTTTCTTAAACATACGATATGTTTCAAAATAATTTTTTTCCCATTCGTTAATTCTTTCTATCGCAATAGAGTAAAAGGTACTTGGGACTAAATTCGCCAATTTATCACGTTTCAATGCCTCATTAAGTCCATAAAGAAACGCTTGATTTAAATCATCTGTAGCATTAGTAATTAAAACTGGTAAATATTTCTTCTTTTTCCATGCCTTTGAAATACTATTTCCTGTTATTTTACCTATTTTTTCCACCTTATTAATATGATCAATTAATTTATGTATAATCTGATTATTTGCATCATTTCTATCCATTGAAAGAATCGATAACAAAACAAGCAATAAATGTGATTTACCTTTACCATAGGGACCAACTAATAGTGTTGCTTGTTCTTTGTTATTCAGAACCGCGTTTAAATAATCCTCCAATATAACTAGTGAAGACTTAGTAGGTATATATTCCAAAACTTTGTCTGGCTTATTTAAACTTAAATATAAGTTTACCGAAGATCTAAAGTTACTATTAAATTTAATTATTTTATTTAAGGAGTCTATTTTTTCCATTATGTTCACCCTTTAACTTTTTGGTAGTATTCTTCTATTATTTGAGTCGGATTAAGCTTTTTAATTGAATAAATTATGTCCAAACCGGCAGTTCTATTTACTCTTATATTCTCAGTCGCATCTAAGCGCTCAAAAATATTATTTGCGGTTATAGAAGACATATTATATATTCTTGCCAGCCCTTTGTCCCCATAAATAAGCTCATCAATTGAGACATTATCTTTTTCTTCGAAAACTCTTGCTAACTCATACAAAATCATTTCATCTGGAACAATATTTGTACTAGGATGTTTTTTTGAATATTTCCCCTCATTTTTTTTAACCAATTCTAATCTTGAAAACGGAGAAATATTATTATCTTCCGGATCTAATTTTTCTTTACTTCTACTGTACATATTTAGCAATACATCCGTATCATTAAATAATGATTTTTCAGAAAAAGTAATACCTATTGCATATTTTTTTATTTCCCGTAATAAGCTATCCTCTATTTCTTCCTTATCCATATCTTCAACGTCGCATTTATTAAAAAAAATATACCACGTTGTTGCATTTTCGGCATTTTTTGCAAGATACGAATGCAAAAGCCATAACGTGAAATTTTTTTCTACATAAGGATCGTACTTTGCAATAAGCTTTCCCATCTCAGATAATTCCGTACCAGCGAAATTTGTTAACCCCAGCGCTCGCATCCAATATCTAAGAGACTTTACCATATTACTTCCAATTCCGAATAAATCTGTGGCATCTTTTCTGGTAAAAGCATCCGGATTCTCTGGCAAAATCATAAGTGCCTTATTTATCCATCCTTCTCGCAATGCAAATTTCTCATGTCCTTGTAATTTTATTTTCACTTTTTTAGTAACCATTTCATGTCCTCTTTATTGTTAAAACTTTTCTCATATAACATCCCGCATTAAAATGCCCTACACACTCTGTACATCTCCTGCATTTTTCATCACTAATACAGTATGTTATATCTCCCGCTCCATTATCTTTGACACTTATTGCATCATACTTACATACACTTTCACAGGCTTTACACCCAAGACACATTTGATATTTCGTCAACTGGCATTGTATTTTTCCCTCTGCCGCAGCAAGTGTCTTTGCCTTTGCAATATGTATGTCTTTTATTATTACCTTTAACTTATTATTTCCAATTCTTCCTTGCAAAACAAGAACAACCTTGCCTGCTTTATTCATTACATATACTTCTCCAAGCCTTTTATTTCCAAGTTCTTTATTTATGTAACCAAACGGCTTGAATAATTCATATAATTCCTCAGTGATCGGGCGCTGCAATATATAATTAAAGGCATTCTCGTCTGTTGCACACGGTTCAAAGGACACTACAGATGTTTGTGCTGCTGCCAAACCATTTCCGCCCTGCCGCGCTTTCCAGCCACCTTCACTAATATACTCCTCTGGATCTGGTTTACCAATTTGCCTTGCGAAATCCACTAATAAATCATGCCAATGAGCATACTGATCATACATGTGAACTTTCGCTAAGAATTCTGACCACCCACCATTATTAGGGCAACACCAGCATCCGACTCTTGTCCAGCCAAGTCTATATGCCTGATTAAAATCTATCTTTGTTGTCAAAATATACAACCAAACATCATAATCAATCCAATCAATAATTGGTGAAACGACTGTTTGTTTTGAAATCTTAGGGCTTTCACTTTCCCTTTCATATTTGCTTCTACTCGCAGACTCACTATGTCTAATTCCTTGAAAACTCAAAATATTGTTTTTGTCCTTAAATGCAGAAGCAATTGTTTTCTGAATTGCCCCAGTTTTGAATACTGTACAACACCATCTCATCACTCTGCTTGGTGGACCTACCACTTGACATAAGTCCTCAAAATTCTTCTCACGATTCTTCGCAGTCAAAATCCTAATTCCTTTTGACTCCTCATTTTTATTAAAACGTTTCTTATACTCAAGAGTGTATGGAAATTCAAGTGTTGTATCTCCAAAGATATGAAGTACTTTATTAGTTCCGAGTGCTCGATTAACTAAATGAGATGTGACTGTAGAATCTTTTCCCCCACTAAAAGAAACCATCATATCTTCTATTTTGTATTTATCTTGATACTGCTGAATATAATTAACTGCCTCTTCCGTGATATAGTTATATCTATCTTTATTTGCCTTGATAAATTTTACAATATAATCATCAAAGAACTCATAATTTATGTCTACAACAAAATTCTCATACTGTTCCTTTATTATCCGTATATCTTCAATTGGCAATTTGTTTACTTTGGAAACAGAAAGCTTTATTTTTTTCCCATCTATAATATATGCACCGCTGCCATACCATACTGATGCGCACTGATATTCTTTTGGATTTTTCTTTAAAAGTATCGAGATTAAAGCATTTTCCTCCGGAAAAACAGGTCTAACATCTGTAGCAACATACTTACCTTCGTTTCCACAAATTGGACATACTTTCTCATATATTGGAATATTACAATCCTTACACCAATAAATTGTTGATGACATTTCAGTAGAACATCCACAATTAGGTTTTATACATTTATCTCCATTCATTGGAACCCTGCATTTAGGGCAAATACGCTCAATCATATTCTCACCACAATAATTTTTTAACACTAATTTCGGTTAAACTAATTTAAAATCTTATTACAAATTAATTTATTGTACCACGAAATAGAGTTGAAGTAAATTTTCTATATTCAGGTACTTTTCTATTTCTATATTCCTCTTTGATTCCTAATTGTTATTGCATATATTTCACCTTATGAAATGCCCGCTTCCTTCCGCATATCCCGCACGTATAATTCCGGTAATACTTCGTGAATTCGCACTGTTTTTTTCTTTTTATAATCTGTCCACAATTCTCGCATACAAAACAATATTTATAATCAAGTCTCTTAGAGGCGGTGTAATTCTCAACGCCCTTTTCCTCGCCGGAGGTGGTTCGCTTTATGTTATATCCATACCTCTTATTCATAATATTCGCATATACGAGCCACAATCCGGTATGTCCCTTACAGCCTTTGCAGGTATGTAGGATCTCATGGATCATAGTTTCCTTGCAGGCTTGTTCGGATATACGCTCATCCTCGATCAGTCTGGCAGCAATCTGTATAATGCATGTTCCATCCGGATTTTTCGTGCACATTCCCCATCTTGTTTTTGCGCGGCGGTTTATAATCCATGAGACAATATTTCCCGGCTCGATACCTGCGCCAAGAACTTCATCTATACACACCTTCTGCAGCATCTCAAAATTCTTCATATATACATCCTTTATTTCGTCGTTACACCATCTTTTGCGTTTCCGTTCCTGATATAAGAAATTCCCGGATATTTCCCTTACCAGTCCCCTTCGTCTCCATCCTCGATATCTTCCTCGATGGCATCATCCACACCGGTTGCATAATCGTCATCCCGGTCGTACCGGTCCTGATCATAATCGCCGTCCATATAGACATCATCGTAGCCGCTATCGTAAGAATCATGCGAATGACTGCTGTTATACTTGCTGCTCGAACTGCTTGGCTTGTAACTGCTAGACGATGAACCGGAATTCAAACTGCTTCCCGAACTATTTGATGTGGAACCGCTGCCTGTCGTACTGCTTGTTGTAGAATGACTGTGCGAGCTGCTTGTTCCATATGTAGCCTTTCTGCGCTTTCCTGGTGTGTTGTGCTGATAACAGTAACCGCCCTCCGTCGATACCGTGTTATCGCATCCTGCAAATGCACACTTCGGATCTTCTTTTTCGGTCAAAGATACGAAGAATCCGATTATTGCGAACACTATGATAACTCCAAGTATTGCATAACCTACTGATTTCTGATTATTATTTCCGCTCATAATGATAACCTCCGTGAATCTTACGACTCCATGCTTCTTTTTCCGTTTCTCTGTATCTCCATCCTACACAAAGCAACTGCCATAAATAAGTACTTGCATTATGAACATTAAATTATTATCTTCTCTTTTTGTAACATAAAGTTATATCACAACTCCGTTGCAATGATCCACTTCATGCTGGATAATCTGCGCCACCCAGCCGGAATATTTCCCATGCTGCTTCTTGAAATGCTGGTCGAGGTAATCGACTTCTATCTCCTGATATCTCGTACATGGGCGTGTCCCGTCGAGCGACAGACATCCCTCTTCCACCTGATACGCGCCTGTTTTCTTCGTGATAACCGGATTCACCATTGCGAATTGGAACGGTCCGCTTGCCACGACGATGATATTCTTCTTTACGCCGATCATATTTGCCGCCATGCCGACGCAGTGATCTAGATTCGCCCGGAGTGTATCCAGCAAATCTGTTATAACTTGTTTATCTGCTTCCGTTGCATCCACCGATTTCTGTGCCAGGAACAGCGGATCCCGCATAATTTTCTTTACCATATTTATCCTTTCAGTTCTATTACACATACAAAATTATTAGTCCCATGTCTCTCTTACAAGTACATTTCCTGCAGTCGCTTAATCTCTGATTTCATCATATCTACCGTGCGCTCGGGAGCCACGATCTTCACTCCCGGAATTGCCATGATCCAGCTAAGGAACAATTTGCTGACAGAGACCCGTACCCGGACTGTGAAATGTTCTGCGTCGGTCTTCATGAGTGGAATATCGGTTCCGAAACGGTCAATGAGCACATTTGCGGCATGGTTCTCACACAGAAGCGTTACTGTTTCCAAATTGCCATCGAACATGCCGAAAAGCCTGTTCGTGTACTCCGACATCTGCATTTTCGAGAATTCCTCTTTTCCTTCCCGCTCTTCATAGACCACGGATACATCTGCCATCTTATCGACACGGAAATGTTTGATCTTGTATTCTCTGTTGTCATATCCTACCAGATAGTATTTCTCGTCATCCCAGCATAGTGCCCACGGGCTGACACTATAGTAAGCCCCACCATGCTTCAATTCCATCTTCTTATCTGCCGTCCATGTGAAATATTGGAATTTGATCTGGCTTTCCTCATTTAACGCTTCGTGAATCTTATCCACGCTGTAATAGATGCGTTCGTTCATCGTCTTCACGCGTCCATTTACATTGACCTGACGTGCCAGCTTCTTCGCCTCGTATTTGCTTGCGTAGCTCTCAAGCTTCGCGATCAGCTCGTCGGATTTCTTCTCTGTGATGAATCTGGAGGACTGCACCGCATCTACGAGAAGCTTCAGCTCGACAAGCTGGAATTGCCGGCTTGCAACCTTATAATGGTAGGTCTTGCCATATTGCATGCCTATGATATCCAGACCAAATGTGCGCAGATTCTCGATGTCACTGTACAGGCTCTTCCGCTCTGCTGTGACATTGTATGCTTTCAGTTTCTCAACGATTTCGTTCAGTGTCAGGTCATGATCTTCGTCTGTCTCTTCGAGCAGAATCTTCATCAGATACATGATTTTTAGTTTCTGGTTGAGTCTTGGTCCCCGGACAATCTTCTTTTTTTCCTGATTTTCTGTTTTCTGTTCTGATGTGTTATCCATCGTGTTATCCCCTTCTTATA
>ERZ773258.950-NODE-950-length-27726-cov-3.761447_pt1 | contig 27726 bp, 30 predicted proteins | sample MGYA00511962_ERZ773258 | MGnify/ENA primary metagenome ERZ773258 (study PRJEB29015, sample SAMEA2737755) | human gut metagenome | biome: human gut; feature: human-associated habitat; material: faeces | place: China | collected 2012 ... | reverse complement strand
TGTCTTTCTTGCGTAAGGCCCTTAATTCCTTCAAAAGGGTAAGGCCGCTACCTCCCGGAAGCATGATGTCCAATACGATACAATCGTAATCATAATCATTTATTTTAAGAGAAGCTTCCCGGAAAGAGGAAGCGCTCTCTACCACATATCGTTCTTTTTCAAGAGAACGCCTGCGAAGGGGACGGCTTCCTTGATTTTGGATGCAGGCACGCCGCCGATATAATTGCCCTCTATGCTGTCCCGGTAAAACCGGGTCACCTTTCCGTCGCTGGCGCGCACCGTCACCGAACAGGAGAGGGGAGAGGGCAGCCCATTGAGGCAGATGGTTCCCGAGAAGCGGTAAGAGGCGGCGTCCAGCCGGCCGCTCCCGGAGGCCTGAAGTTCCACTGTCTCCAGCGGCTGATCCAGCACCCGCTCCAAAAACGCCTGGGCCGCCTGCCTGGCCGCCTCCTGGCTGGTGACCGGGAAGGAGGGCTGGAATCCCTCTCCGCTGGAACTCTCCCCGTTCTCCTGGAGAGAATACCTCAGCACCTTGCCCTCTTCGGTCGCCTCTACAACCAGGGTGTCCTCCTCCCGTGACCAGTTCAGGCTCCATGTGGGGGCAAGCTCATTTTCCCACAACTCCCCATAGAACTCCTCGTACTCGCTGCCGATGCCCAGCGTTTCCTTTACTCTGAGGGTAACCTGCGTCAGCCTGTCGTCCGCGCCTGCGCCCTCGCCAGCCGCCCCCGCAGGCAATGCCAGCCCGCATGCCAGCGCTGCGCTCAGTACTACTGTCAGCAGTCTCTTCATCTTTCATACCTCCTTTTTTGTCGGTCCTCAGCTATTACTTTAGACGAGGCGTCTTCTCTAAAAGTTTCCACACAACAAAATTTTTTTGCCGTGAACAGGAAAAAACACTTGCGAAACTCGAACATTTGTTGTATATTAATATCGAACACAGGTTCTATTATTTTTACACACTGCGGAAAAGTCCGTTTTAAGGGATACCGCATCTGTCATACTGAACCCATCTTGAAGAATAACGGAGGGACTCAGCATGGATACCACTTATTTCAGCATCGACGCCAAACGAATTCTGGTCCATCGTGCCGGGCAGGCCCAAAAGGCGGCCGCAGGAGGAACGGTGAGCACCTGTTATATGGTTGTGCCCCGCCGCAAGAGGCCCCGCCCCGCCCAGTCGGGCGTCGTACTGGATTTTGAGGCCTGCCGCCGTGCGCTGGCGGGGGAGAAGTCCGCGGTCCTGCCAGAGGAACATGCCGTCAGGCAGCCACGCGCGCCCCGCCCCTTCCGGCTCTCCATGCTGCTGGAGTGGGCGGCCACCGCCGCTGTCATCGGAATGGCTGCTGCCGCGATTTCCTTCTTTTTGCGGCTGTAAGCCTTGCCCGTAAATGAAATAAGAGACGGCCCAAAAGGTAGTTACTCATAAAACAGTATTAACTAACAAACTGAAATAGGGTAGTTGCCATACAGGGTGCAGAAAAAGGCGAGTCGGAAACAAAGAGTTTCTTACCCGCTTTTTTCATGCCCTTTGTTACGCAGTAGGCGGTCTTAACTCCTTTATTCATGCGGCTTTGCGAGTGCAAGACAGGGGGGTAAGGGTTTTATACCTTTTCCCTTAAAAACGCCTTTCTGCTGCGTAACAAATTTATAGCAATTATCCGAGAGAGTATATAACCACCTATCTTGGAAAATCCAATGCAATTAAGTAAAGATAAAATAATTACTGATTAAATCAATTACCCATTCCTTTCCTTTGGAGTAAAGCAAAAAGTCAGCGCTGCCGGAATGGAAAAGAACGGAAAAGAAGCAGCAATACAAAGAAATATCGTTTGCTATGTTATGCAATAGAACGTCATTTTTGAGGGTGGGAATATAAAACTTTACTCCTGTACCTTATCGCCGCTGTAATGCCGCTTAAATCAAGTGAAAAACACGCTCTATCGCGTAACATTCCATGATAAATTGAGAGCGCAAGCGGTTTATCCGATTGCGCTCTTGGCTGTCTAACAGCAAGGGCAGGAAACGCCGTCAAGGACGCTTGCGTTAAATTTATCCTTGACGGCGTTTTCGGGCTTTGCTACTTCCTACCTGAAACGGTACTTGAATAATGCCTGTATCAGTTGTACTTCCAATCTGTCTTGAATTTCGGCATTATAATGACCTTGAAATACAGACAGATGTTTGATGTACCCTCGATAATGCCATAAAACGGCATTTATCGCTTCCGGCTCTCCGGAAACCGCTTTTTCAATCGTTTCAAAAGATATCAGCTTTTCGTTCCTCATATTCTAATCTCTCCAATTCTTTTTTCAATCTCTTGAGCGACGACATCTTCCAATAGTTTGCAGTTGTGCGGCTTCTTCCGTATGCTTCTCCAATCTTCTTGTCCGTATAGTGGAAAAAGTAATACATCACCAAAACTTCCTGCCGCAGTTCCGGTAAACCGGAAAATGCTTTTGCTAATCGTTCATTTTCAATTTCGATTATCTCGCCGCACACAACAAATCTTGTTGGCTGTTCCTCGAAGTAGTTGTCTGTTGTAGACGGCATAAAATGCTTTTCTTCCATAAGATAATCAAGGGAAGTTTCCCACTTCTGCCGCCTGCCAATATCCCGATAAGCAGACAGCGCCGCATTGCGGAGAACGATTTTACAAAAGGCTGCAAAGGTGTACTCGATATGCTCCATGTATTGCTCTGAATAAATCATCTGAAATCACCCCCTTTCTTCCCAGTAGGGGGGTATTACAACAAACGCCTACGCAGCATAAAGCGGCATAGGCATTTTGGTAATATGAATTATTTAAGTAATCAATATGATTTATCTGTTCATCTTCATAGCCGCAAAGTCCCGTTGCCGGAAACAGGCTTTTTTTGATGATTGACGATAATTAAGGTTATAGAAAAAGGACATGGCGATACCTCCCAATGCGCTTTAGCATTTGATACCGCCATATCCTTAAAAATGGGCGACCTTAATACGCCCTCCATATTCACATTTTGAAAAAGGAAAACGGCGGCTCTGATTATTCATTTCAAACCGCTGTGACAGCGGTTATTGCTCATATCGAGAAAATTCTTCTTATTGCTGTACATTTTCCAACTGATGAAAAATTCTTTTTGAATAAAAAGAAATCAACAAGGCAGCAATCGCAGCACCGATTAAAACAATCCATGTATTTGAAGCAAAAACGTCAAACAAGATACCATAAATAGCTTGTCCAACAGGCTGCCCGCACATGGCAATCGAAATCAACGCTGCCATGATTTTTCCCACTAACTGAGGGGGGGTTTGTGTTTGTACCATTGTATAAATTTGTACTACAAACAAGGTAGACGCACCCATAACAGTAAAACTCATTACCGTAATTATCCAATAGGACATAAGAGCAGGAACATTCAGCATTAACGATATACCCATAAACGCAACGGACGCAGAACAAGTCAAAAGCAGCAGGTATAATTTTTGCAGTTTTAATTTTTCTGAAACTATCGCCGTTAAAAAGCCGCCGCATAAGCCGCCTAATGCAAGCGCGCCTTGTGAAAAACCGTACATGGTATCGGACATTTTAAGAACTTGTGTTATCAAAATAGGCGTTCCTACAATCATAACAGCACTCAAAACCAAATTAAAAATAGATACCAAAAATACTACTGAAAAAAGGATAGGCTTTTCGGTCTTTACAAACTGATAGCTTTCCTTCAAATCTTCCTTTGCTACTGCAAGTACGCTATTTTTTCTCGGACGTTTTTCGTGCGGAATATGGATAAAAATTTCCATAACAGCAGATACGGTAAAACATACAATGCTCAAAATCAAAATCGGATAAATACCCCACACTCCAAACATAATGCCGCCAAGAACAGGACCTAACAAGCCGGATAATGTATTTACTTGATTGATTACGGTATTACCTGTCATAAGTTTATCCGTAGTTACAAGTAGTGGAATACTCGCCTGTACTGCCGGTTGGTAAGTGCCGGAAATTCCATACAGTAGCATTAAGACAACAATAAACAGAGGGATTGTCGGCACATTCCCTAATGAAAAATAGAAAATGGCAATCAATATTGCTGTGCAAAAATCCAATACCACCATGATATTTCGTTTATTGATGCGGTCTGCCAACACACCGCCGACCATTGACAAGATAACCATAGGGGCAAAAGAACAGGCGGTAACAATACCAAAAAGCGTTTCAGAACCGGTTTCCCTTAGCAGATAAAGCGGTAAAGCGAAACGAAGTATTGCGTTACCAAGTAAAGAAATGATTTGCCCTATAACGACCAACGTAAAATCCCGCCGAAAAAGTTTCGTGTTCTGTTTCATAAAATAGTCCTCCTTTTGAACAATAAACCGACCGTCGGTTTGTAATATTGTTAAAATAAGCTGCTCTCTTTGGAGCAGTTTATTTTATGCTTTGTTGTGTCTGCAAAAGTTGATGTAGCCGTCTATCATTTCATCATCTAACAATGCAAAAATGCCCATACCGCGCAATAATTCGTTAAAGGTAGTACAACGGTTACGCATACTATCCTCATCAGCTAAATTGACAAGTGGATTAAGCCACACATTTGATAAAACCATAATCGCTTCTGCTAATTCGCGAGGATTATCGGTTTGAATTGTTCCGTCCTCTATTCCCTGTTGTAAAATCGGCTGAATGAACTTTGGAGCGACTATTTGATAAAGCTGTTTGATTTGCATTGCCAAAAAACGGGGATTGTCTAGCAAGCAAGGCGTAACGGTCAACATTAGACTTTGATTAGAATTAAACAGCGCCGCTTTGAAAATACATCTTAATTTTTCAAGTCCATTTAAAGAATCATTATCTCTTACCTTTGCAAGTTCTATCGTATTTTCTTCCCCAATACGGTTGATTATCGCTTCAAATATTTCTTCCTTTGACGCAAAATGATGATAGATTGCGCCTTTGGAAAGCTTCGTTTCATTGATAATGTCCTGCAATGAGGTAGCGTCATAACCTTTTTCTGTGAATAATCGGGTGGCAACTTCCACAATGAGTTTCACCGTTTCCTCTGGATACTTGTTTCTTGCCATGTTCCACCTCCATACAAACCATTGGTCTGTATAAAGAATAGCATAGAAAAAACTTTGTGTCAATAGCAGGTTTTCTGTTTCACATTTGGCATTTTGGAAAATCCACTGTCTTTATAAGTGAAGAAACTTTTTGAAAAATTTTCGCTCAAACTTTGGCACAATCGCCTTGCGCGGTGTAGTAGGTAGTGAAAGGAATTTCAGAGGGTTTGGGATACTTCCTAACAAACTAAAATGCAGGGCATTTTACGGAAAGGGTACCCCTTTCCTATGCTTGCTGCGTAACTTTATCTTTGAAAAGGACGGGAAAGAAATGGAAGGTCAACGAAAAATCAAGGACGGGCATATCGTTGTAAAAAATCCCCTGTATCAAGAACTTCCGAAGCATGAAGTCGTTATGAAATCAGGGAAAACGCTCTACCGATTTACAGGCAGCTATGACGGAGAAAGGAGCCTGCCCCACAAGGTTTTGCGCCTTATGGAGCAGGAAAAGGGTAAGAAAGATGTTGAATAAAAATGCCGGAACCGCTATAATGGCCCCAAGCAATCCTGTAATGGCAGACTGCCCGCCGATGAAAGGAGCAGAAACTATGTTAAGGCAGTCTGACAACAAACTGACCGCCCTTTATTGCCGCTTATCCCGCGACGATGAACTGGCGGGCGACAGCAACAGCATTGTGAATCAAAAGGCGATTTTAAGTAAATACGCAAAGGAAAATCATTTCTCAAACACCTTGTTTTTCGTGGACGACGGGTATTCCGGGACAAACTTCAACCGTCCGGGTTGGAGCGAACTTCTGGAACGGATTGAAAACGGAGAAGTGGCGACGCTGATAGTCAAAGATATGTCGCGGCTTGGGCGCGATTATCTGAAAGTGGGCTTTTATACCGAAGTCCTGTTTGTGGAAAAAGGCGTGCGGTTTATCGCTATCAACAACGGTATAGATAGCGCAAATCAGCAGGAAAGCGATTTTACCCCATTTCTCAACATCATCAACGAGTGGTATGCGAAAGATACAAGCAAGAAAATCCGCGCGGTGATGAAGTCCAAAGGCGAAGCAGGCGAATATCTTTGTACCAACCCGCCCTACGGCTATATGAAAGATCCGGAAAACAAAAAGCGGTGGATTGTGGACGAAGAAGCTGCCGGGGTAGTCAAGCGGATATTTTCTCTTTGTCTGGACGGATACGGGCCGTCGCAGATCGCCCGTATTCTGAAAGAGAATAAAATCATAACGCCGACAGTCCATTTCCAGCAGACAGGCAGAGCAATCCGAAATCAATTACCCAACAATCCATATCGTTGGAAATCGGAGACAGTAGCCGACATTTTGGAACGTCCAGAGTATCAAGGGCATACGGTAAACTTCAAAACTTATAAACAGTCCTACAAGAGCAAGAAAACCTGTTACAATCCTAAAGAAAAACAGCTTGTGTTTGAGAATACCCATGAAGCGATTATTGACGCTGACACATGGGAACGGGTACAGGAATTACGGAAGAACAAACGCCGCCCGACGAGGACGGGCAAGATAAATATGTTTTCCGGCATTGTGCGCTGTGCTGATTGCGGCGAAAAGCTGTATTACTGCACAAGCAAGAACTTTGAAGCAAGGCAAGATCACTTTGTTTGCTCAACTTCAAGGCTCAAAGGGAAAGAAGTTTGCCCTACTCATTTTATCCGCGCTGTGGTATTGGAACAGGGCGTACTCGCTCACATGAGAATGACGATTGCCTGTGTAGCCAATCATGAGGAACAATTTCGTAAAGCTATGGGAGCGAAGCAGAAAGCCGAAGTGAAAAGAGAACTTGCAGCAAAGCGTCGGCAACTGACACAAGCGGAACGACGGATAGAAGAACTTGACCGGCTATTCAAGCGTATTTACGAGGACAACGCCAACGGAAAATTATCTGACAGCAGATTTCAAATGCTTTCTGACGATTACGAACAGGAGCAGGAAGAACTGCGGGAAAAGCTGTTGCGATTGAATGAAGAAATTACAAAACAGGAAGAACAGGCAGAAAACATTGACAGGTTTATCGGCAAGGTACGGAAATATCTCAACTTGGAAGAATTAACGCCTACCATACTCAATGATATGGTAAAGGCTGTGTATGTTCACGCTCCCGACAAGTCAAAGGGATATAGGGAACAGCAGATAGACATTTCCTATGACCTTGTGGGAATACTTCCCGCCGCTATGTTGAACGACCTGCAAAACGGAGAAACGGCATAGCCGAAGCTACGCCGTTTCCCGAAAACATTCTTATGCTGTTTTATTGGTGCCGCCCTAATGGGCCGTCTCTTTCTGTTTTTATCGGTGTTCGCCGCGGCTGTAAGACACCACAGTACGCCTGTTTGGCTCAGTCCCGATGGAATAGGTCGTCACATCGGGATACTCCTGCAGTGCGGTATGGATGACATGGCGCTCATAGGCGTTCATCGGCTCCAAAGTGACATTCCGGCGGTACTTTACCACCTTCCCAGCCACCTTGTTGGCCAGCCGGATCAGGGACTCCTCCCGCTTGGCCCGGTAGTTCTCGGCATCAACATGGATACGTACGCGCTTGGCCTGCCCATGGTTCACAGCATACCCTGTGAGCTGCTGGATGGCGTCCAGCGTCTCGCCCCGCCTCCCGATCAGCGCGCCGAGCCCCTCGCCCACCAGCTCCACCTGGTAGTTGCCCTCATCGTCGATTTGGATCACAGGCTTTGCCTTTGCCCCCATATGGGCCAGCAATCCGGTGAGAAATCGCTCGATCTGAGCGGCCTTTTCATCTCCGCTCTCCGGCTGCTGTGCGGCGGTACGTTCGTCTTTCGCCTTGGCCGGTGCCTTTGTCCTGTCCTCGTCTTTCCGCTCAGTCCTCTCGGCTGTCCGCACTGCGGGCGCCGGGTTCTCCGGGGGAGCTGGTATCTCCTCGTCGGGTACCTCGTATGTCACTTTTACTTTGGCGGGACAGCTTCCGATGCCCAAAAAGCCGGTCTTTGCCCGCTCCAGCACCTCTACAGATACCTCGTCCCGATCCAGCCCCAGCCTGGTCAGAGCGGCCTCAATCGCGGCGTCCTCACTCTTGCCGGTGCTCTCAATCCATTTCAGCATAGGTACCTCTCCTATTTCTTGTCGTCTTCATCGGAAGAGGCAGCTTCACCCTCTGCTTCAGGCGCATAGGCCTCCTCCAGCGCATTTTCATCGGTGGTCTCCTCATCCTCAGGCTGTCCGTCCTGCTCTTCCCGAATCGCCTCGATGATCGCCTCATCGGCATCAGCCTCTGCCTCTACGACTTCACGCAAATCGGACTCCTTCTCCAATTCCTTGGAGGCAGAGGCCTTATCAATGGGCTGTCCAGGTTCGTAATAGGGCGTCACTGTATAGCGGTTGGGGTCGTATGCCCGGCCGCGGGCATACTGCCTCATTCCGACCCGGCTGGCCTCTTTGACCGCAGCGGGAATCTTCTCTTCCTCCTCGGCCTTGGGCTTTTTCTGCGCCGGCTTTTTCTTTCCGCGGTTCTTCTTTTCTTCCTCAATGCGGCGAGCCCGCTCCTCAGCGGCCTCCCGCCTGCGCCGCTTTTCTTCTTCCTTTTCTATGCGCTCCTGTTCTGCCTTTGCAGCGGCCGCCTTTTCATAGTCCTTCTTTAAAATCTTACCGGAGACCCACTCCTGCACCATAGAAAGAAGGTTATTGGCAATCCAGTATACACACAAGCCGGCCGGCATGGAGAAACCGATCCACAGAGAAATCAGCGGGGAGACAAACATCATCATTTTGCTGCTGGGGTTTCCTGCGGCACTGGCACTCTGCTGATTGACCGCATTTGTCTTCATAGAGAGCCAGGAGAAAAGAAAACCGGTGACAGCTGAAATGACAGGCAGCAGGAACAGACCGAACCCGCCGGCAATCATCCAGAATTTCAGTTGGGGAATATTAGCCAGGTTAATGCCAAAAAAATCAAAGTTGATGGCAAACAGCTTACTGCCCGCCTCGCCGAGGGCTGCTTTGACCACATCCAGATTCTCCGGGCGAATGAGAGAAGCCAGATAGAGTTGGTTATACCCAGTATTGGCAAAGCCGTCAGCCGCCGTTTTGATCCAACCGTTGGACAGAGCCTCTGCTCCCCAATTCACCGCGTCCGCTATGGTGCTCATTGCCGACGCGTCCAACCCCATCATATACTTCAGGGGCTGACGAATAATGGCGTACAGCGGGAACAGGATAATCAGGGGCAGGAAGGACCACAGACAGCCGCTCATGGGGTTGATCTTCTCTTTGGCATAGAGCGCCTGCACTTCCTGATTGTAACGCTCTCGATTATTGCCATAGGCCTTCTGAAGCTGCTGCATCTTTCCTGAGAGCATATTCATTTGGATCATGCCCTTTTTCCCCTTGAGGGAAAAGGGAAACAAAATCAATTTGATCACGATGGCAAAAAAGATCAGCGCCAGACCATAGCTGCCGAAAATGTTGTAAAACAAGGTCAGCAGCGCTACGAAGGGAGACAAAATAATTTGCCAGATATCCATTTGTGCGCCTCCAATTACTTTTAGGATAAGAGTCCGCTTTCACACGGACTCTACGGCACGGGGTCGTACTCCACCGTCTTCTGTCGGTGGAAAGGATGGCATTTGAGTATTCTACGCACCGCAAGAAGGCCCCCCTTCCATGCGCCGTACTTCTCCACCGCCTCAAGGGCATAGGCAGAGCAAGTGGGAATAAACCGGCAGCAGGGAGGTCTCATGGGAGAGATAAACCGGCGGTAAAACTGGATGCAGGTCAGCAAAATGCGCTTCAAGGCTTGTCCTCTTTCTTTACCAGTACCCCCAGCTTTTCAGCCATACGCAGCAGGCTCCGCTCCAGTTCATGATAGGGCACATGGGCGGCCTTGACGCGGGCCACGACAACCAGATCAAAGCCAGTACGGAACTTTGACTCGTGGACGCGGTAGGCCTCCCGCAGGCGGCGCCGGACCTTATTGCGTACCACTGCTTTTCCCAGCTTTGTTCCCACAGTCAATCCCAACCTGCTGTATGGCCGTCCGGTCTCCCGGCAATAGAGAGCCACACAGGGGCAGACTGCACTGCGTCCCTTCCGATAGAGGCGCTGAAACTCGTGATTTAATTTCAGAGATACGGTATGCTCCACCGTCGTTTCATGCCCCTTTTCTGCGTATGCTACGCAGGGGCGGCAGGATTGCTCCCTCCGCCCCTATCAAAATGCCATATTCCGTTTCGCGTTCACGATTAGTGGGTGAGACGGGCGCGGCCCCTGGCACGGCGGCGAGCCAGCACCTTGCGGCCATTTGCGGTTCTCATGCGCTTACGGAACCCGTGCTCCTTGGAGCGCTGACGCTTCTTGGGCTGATAGGTACGAACCATGTCGGTACACCTCCTGTACTTTTTTCAGCGGCTTTTTTCATCCGCCCACCACAACGGCTCCGGCAGGGAAGCGGAACCGCGGTTGTCAAAGAAAATAACTTTACACCGATTTGGTATATGGCGCAGAATGTATTATATCCGATCATAAAAGGCAATGTCAACACTATTTTTGCCCGGCTTTCCGCTTTTTCTTTACACTCCGCTTTTCTCTACCATATCTGGTGTTTCTGTTTGAAATGCCACCTATTTGACCAATATATATTTATAAAGGTATATCGACTAAAAGCGTTGCCTCAAGGCCCTTTTTTTGATATAATTAGTAAGTTACAAACCGACGAAAACGAGGTGGACACCACCATGAATGTACCGGCCGATATCTGGGCTAAAGTTCTCTCCTTGATGGAGAATGACATGACAGCCACCACCATCAATACCTGGTTCGACGACGCTCGGGCCGTGGCACTGGAGGAAAACCGATTTATTCTGCATACACCTTCCAACTTTAAACGGGATATTATCCTTTCAAGATACCTCCCCGCCGTACAAAAGGCTCTACATGAGCTCTTCTCTGCTGATTTTGAAATCACCGTGCTGGGAGAAGGTGAGTTGGAGAGCTATTCGAAGACAGAAGACACCAGCTTTCTTCCAGGAACAGAGGAATATACCTTTGAACGCTTTGTCGTGGGCTCCTCCAATAAATTCGCGCATGCTGCCGCCGTCAGTGTCGCTGAAAATCCAGCCAAGAGCTATAATCCGCTCTTCATCTATGGAGAGTCCGGACTGGGAAAAACACATTTGCTCTATGCCATTGCCCACCGCATCCACCATGACCACCCGGATTATCGGGTCCTCTATATCAAAGGCGACTCCTTTACCAACGAACTCATCCAAGCGATTCGTGAGGGGCGCAATCAGGAGTTTCGGGAGAAATACCGCTTTGCCGATGTCTTCCTGATGGATGACGTTCAATTTATTGCCGGCAAGGAGAGCAGCCAGGAGGAGATGTTTCATACCTTCAACTCTCTCTATGAGGCAGGCCGACAGATCGTCTTTACCGCAGACCGTCCGCCAAAGGAAATGCTGCGCCTGGATGACCGTCTGAAAACCCGTTTTGAATGGGGTCTTCCCGTCGACATCCAGCCGCCTGACTATGAGACGCGGGTGGCCATCATCAAAAATAAAGCCATCCGGCGCGGAATGAATCTGCCCGATCCGGTCTTACAGTACATTGCGGAAAATATTACCTCCAACGTCCGTCAAATAGAGGGGACCGTCAACAAAATCCTCGCTTTTCAGGAATTGATGGGAGAGAGCGTGGATGTGGACACCGTCATCCGAGCAATGCGGGACATGCTGAAGGACAAAGCAGATTTTCTGCCATCCTCAGATGTCATCATTGAAGAAGTGAGCAAATTCTATGGCATTGAGGCAGACGCCATACGAGGACAGGGCCGAACAAAGGATACCGCGCTGGCCAGACAGATCGCCATGTATCAGATCCGCCGCATCACAACCCTCTCCCTGAAGGAGATCGGCAGGGAATTTGATAACCGGGATCATACCACCGTCATGCACTCCATAGAGCGAATTGAAAAATTGATCAAAACCAACCCGGAAATAGCAGAGGTGATCAAGGATATCAACGCCAATATCAACGCTCGGTATGAATAAATCAGCCGGTCCGTTTTCCACATAGTTATGTGAATATCCCCCACCTCTCTCTGTGGAAAACCATTCAGTTATATGCTCGCGTGGAAAAACCTCTTCTTTTTCCACACGCCCTGTGGACGCGCAATTCCTTTTCTCTCAACTGTTTGCGCCTGTTTTCCACATTATTTTTCCCTACGACTTACTATTACGATCTAAATTACCTCTCCTCTCCTAATGGAGCAAAAAAAGAGATATAGAAAGGCTGGTGTCAATCAATGAAATTTTCCTGTGAAAAGGCGCTTCTTCAATCTGCAATTTCTACAGCCTCTCGCGCTGTAGCGCCTAAAAGTTCTATCCCTGCATTGGAAGGAATCCTGCTGGAGGCGGAAAAAGAACTGCGCCTCACCGGCTACAACTTGGAAACTGGAATTCGCACCACTGTTCCTGCCGATATCCAGTCAGGCGGTACGCTTGTGTTAGGGGCCCGTCTCTTTGGAGATATCATCCGCAAGCTCCCTGACGATATTGTCTTTTTTGAAACAAACGGCTATACCGTTCATATCAAATGCGGACTTAGTGAATTTAATATCCTAGGCACAGATCCGGATGAATTTCCTGAACTGCCTGCCGTAGAATATCAGAATTCTTTTTCTGTACCGCAAAATACACTCAAATCCATGATTGCACAGACGCTGTTTGCGGTCAGCGACAATGAAAGCCGCCCGATTCACACAGGTTCACTCTTTGAAATTGACGACACCGGTCTTACCATCGTCTCGGTAGACGGTTACCGCCTGGCCTTGCGCCACGAGGTAATTGATAGTAAAGAAGGGGCCTCCTCTTTTTCGTTTGTCGTGCCAGGTGCTGCCCTCTCCGAGGTGGAAAAAATCTGCAGCGATGTGGACGACACCCTCACAGTCACACAGGGCGCCCGCCATATTATGTTTAAAATTGGCACCACCATGTTGGTGTCCCGCCGCTTGGAAGGAGAATTTCTGGCCTACCGTCAGGCTATTCCCAGAAACAACACCATCAAAGTTGAGGGTGACACCCGATCACTGCTCTCTTCCATTGATCGTGTCTCTCTTATCATCAGCGATAAATTAAAAAGCCCGCTGCGCTGTGTATTTGGCGACCAGGTACTGCGTATCAGTACAAAAACCGCCATCGGGGACGCAAACGACCAATGTGAGATTGATGGAGACGGCGGTGGCCTCGAAATTGGCTTTAACAACAAATATTTGATGGATGCGCTCAAAGCAGCTCCTGCCGACCGGGTTCGGCTGGAGCTGACTACTGGAGTGTCTCCCTGTGTCATACTTCCTGCAGAGGGAGTAGAAAATTTTCTCTATATGGTGCTTCCTGTCCGTTTGAAGGCAGGCGAATAAAAAACAAGTTGAAGCGAGGTAACTATGAAAATAAGACCCTATCTCCGTTCTCCCCACTTTTATGAGACCGACGGAATGAATATCGTTCATCATGCCAACTACATCCATTGGATGGAAGAGGCAAGAGTCGATTTTATGAGTCAGATGGGGTTTGGATATGACAGAACTGTGGAAGAGGGCATTGATCTCGCCCTTGTCTCTCTATCGTGTCATTACTGCTCGATGACACGCTTTGGGGAAACGGTGCGGATTCAACTGTCTATTGACCGGCTGACCCCTGCACGGGTAACGGTATCCTATCGGATGGAAGATGCCGCTACAGGAGAATTACGATGCGAGGCCATGAGTGAGCACTGTTTTTTCAGTCGTGCAAAGGGTCGGCCTGTTGCATTGAAACGGGACCTGCCGGAACTGTATCAGAAATTTCAGGCGCTCTGTAAACAGCAGAAGGAATGAGAGGAATCGTGATGGAGAGCAGACATATCCAGATCAGCACTGACTTTATCAAGCTTGACGCACTGCTGAAATTTGCCGGCATCTGTGAGACCGGTGGACTGGCTAAGGAAGCAGTTCAGGCAGGAGAAGTATTTGTAAACGGGGAGCTGTGCACCATGCGGGGCAAAAAAATAAGACCCGGCGACAAGGTGGATATTTCAGGAATTCAGTTGGTCGTGACATGATAGTCAACGAAATTATGTTGGATTTTTTCCGCAACTATGTCCACCTGGAGGCGCACTTTTCCCCCGGTGTAAACTTAATCTATGGGGAGAATGCTCAGGGGAAGACCAACCTGCTGGAGGCGATCGCGTATTTGTCAACGGCTGCATCCCACCGCGCCCGTTATGATAGGGAGCTGATTCACTTTGGGGTGGATCACGCTTTTGTAAAGGGAGAGGTCGTCTCTCGAAAGAGAAATTTTTCGCTGGAGGCCCGTCTGTCAAGGGGGATACGGCGTCAGCTTTTTGCAAATGGGGTAAAGCTGAAGACGGCGGAAGGGCTCTCTGGTATCTTGAATACAGTCCTCTTCTGTCCTGAGGATCTCTATCTGATTCGAGAGGGGGCGGCGGCGCGGCGCCGGTTTTTGGATGAATGTATCTGTCAGCTCCGGCCGAAGTATGCAGCCGCGCTGACGGAATACCGCAAGCTTTACGACCATAAAACCCGTATACTGAAAGATTGGGAGGAAAAGCCGTCTCTGTTGGATACCCTGGATGAGTTTAATCTCCGCATGGCACAGACTGGGGCGGTACTTATTCACTATAGAGCACATTTTATTCGCCGTTTAAAGGAGACGACGCCACCCATACACCGGGCGTTCTCCGGCGGGCGTGAAACGCTGGAGCTGACCTATGAGACAGTAAAGACGGTGCATGACCCAGAAGCGCCGCCGCGGGAGATCTTATCTGCCCTGTTGGAGCATCAGGAAACCCACCGGCGAGCGGAACTGGAGGCCCGTCAATGTCTTACCGGTCCTCATAAGGACGATTTAGCGGTGATAATTGACGGACAGAGCGCCAAAATGTTTGCATCTCAGGGACAGACCCGTACGGCGGCCCTCTCGCTGAAGCTGGCTTCCCGGGAAATTTTTCAGAAAGAGACCGGTGAGTGGCCGGTTTTGCTGCTGGATGATGTGCTGTCTGAGTTGGATGAACGCCGGCGTGCGTTTGTTTTGAGCCGTATTGAGGGAGGACAGGTATTTATTACCAGCTGTGAAGCGGTATGTCCTGATGACCTTGGTATTGGAAAAAAAATATGCATTCATAATGGAGCGATTGCCACATAGTCAGGAGGTCGGCCCATGCCAATTATAATTGGCCTCATCTGCCTGTTTCCACTTTTAATAGGCATCGTTGTTCAGTATCTTGTGCAGCGCCTGCTTCAGAAAAGGCTGCTGCGTCTGATTCCAACCGGCTGTGGAACTGCCGTAACGATACTGGTGGCGGTTGCACGTTGGCATATATGGACGTCGGAAGAAGTATCGCCGCTGACGCAGATTCTTTTTATTCCAATGCTGCCGGCAGTTTTTTATTTTGTGGGGCTGTTTCTGGGGCGCAGACTATATAAACGGCTGTGGGATCCCAGGGTGGTGAATGAAAAATAGAAGGAGTATGGCAATGGATAAAAAGAAAAAGCGCCTCATTGATCTTTGTATCGTGGCAGTCATTGTTGTGGTTGTAATAATCCTGGTAATCTCACTCCGGCCCAAAATTGAGACAGAGACCATTACCGACAGTGCAGTGATTCTCGCCGAAATGCCGGACTTGGCTCTCTCAGAAGCAGATCGCGCAATGGCGGAATCACTTTTGGAAGATCCGGAGATAAAGGAAATTCTGACTGATGAGGAAGAGGCCCAGAAACAGGTTGACTTGGAGACTGCATTGGGACAAAAAATTTGCGGGGATTATCTGCCTGAAGGGGCGGAAGTAACAGCCCTTGCCGTACAAAAAGAGACCGTATATCTTTCTTATGAGGAGGGGACAGAAAGAAGGACCCTTATGGTAGTTGGGACGAATGGAGAGATTTACAAGGCAATTGGACTATACGAAGTGGATGAAGACGGCAGCGCGTCTGTGAAAGCTTTGTATGAAAATCAAAATGATGAGGAGTATGCCAAGAGTGCAGTGGTAAAGGGCTAGGCGGAAAAAAGAACGCTTTATCCAGATACGGGCTGAAATCAAAACCAGCGCAGAAGCCGTCTGGAGGGAGAAACTTGTCATCATCAGGAGCAGCGTGTATATGTATCTGCATTTAGGTCAATCAGTTGTGGTTCCACAGAGAGACATCATAGGTATTTTTGACTTGGATACGACAACGGCCTCTCAACTGACCCGCCACTTTTTAGAGCGGGCAGAGAGAGAGGGAGGTGTGGTGGATGTGTCAATGGATCTGCCAAAATCCTTTGTTCTGTGTCAGTCGGAGCTGGGTATGCTGGTCTATCTGTCTCAGCTTTCCGCCGCTACGCTGCGGGGACGGGCGGAGAACAACAGTTTTGAATAAAAAAGACAGGGGACGTGGCGCTGGCGGTATCTGGCCGTGCGCCGGTTCCAACGGAGGGTAAAGCATTTATGGAAGCGTTTGAGAATCATCCAACCCAGGTGGAACACGAGTATGGCGGGTCGGAAATTCAGGTTCTGGAGGGACTGGAAGCCGTCAGAAAGCGGCCTGGCATGTATATCGGGTCCACCTCTACCTCCGGGCTTCACCACTTGGTATACGAAATCGTGGATAACGCCATTGACGAAGCCCTGGCCGGGTATTGTGATGAAATAAACGTCATCATCAAAGAGGGTGACGTAATTACTGTCACAGATAATGGGCGAGGGATCCCGGTGGATGTTCAGCCTCAGACCGGGCTTCCCGCATTGGAGGTCGTCTTCACGATTCTCCATGCCGGCGGAAAATTCGGCGGCGGCGGCTATAAAGTGTCCGGCGGACTTCACGGGGTAGGCGCCAGTGTGGTAAACGCCTTGAGTGAGTGGCTGGAGGTTCAGGTACACAAGGATGGTAAAATCTATGAGATGAAGTTTGCCCGGGGAAAGGTAACCCAGCCCATAACTGTGGTGGGGGAGACCGAGAAGCATGGAACCGTGGTTACCTTTAAGCCCGACCCTGAGATGTTTACCGATACTACGGTATATGATTACGAGATCCTCCATACCCGAATGCGGGAAGAGGCATTTCTGAATGCTGGGCTGCGGATCCATACCATTGATGAACGGCCCGGTAAGGAGCAGCACGACGATATGTGCTATGAGGGCGGCATCCGGGAGTTTGTGACGTGGGTAAACCGAAAAAAGACGCCCCTTCACCCTCAGGTAATCTATATGGCCGGACAAAAGGACGGCTCAATGGCAGAGCTTGCGCTCCAGTACAATGAGGACAGCTACAGTGAGATGATTCTCTCCTTTGCCAACAATGTGCATACTCCGGAGGGAGGTATGCATGAGGAGGGGTTTAAGCGCGCCCTGACCGCCACGCTAAACAACTACGGCAGACAGAAGGGAATACTCAAAGAGGGAGACGAGATTAAGGGCGAGGATTACCGGGAAGGCCTTACCTGTGTCATATCGGTGAAACTTACCGACGCCCAGTTTGAGGGACAGACCAAAGCCAAGCTGGGCAATAGTGAGATCCGCACCCTGGTAAACGGCGTAGTCTCCGATAAGCTGGCAGAATTTTTAGAGGAGAACCCAGCAGTAGGTAAGGCAATTCTCGATAAGGCACTCACGGCATCCAGAGCGAGGGAGGCCGCGCGAAAGGCCCGGGAGTCCATCCGCAGAAAAACCGCGTTGGGCGGAGCTGCTATGCCAGACAAGCTGAGGGACTGTAATGAGGCCAACCCTGAACTCACCGAGATTTATATCGTCGAGGGTGATTCGGCCGGAGGCTCTGCCACGCAGGGCCGTGATTCGCGCTTCCAGGCCATACTCCCTCTGTGGGGAAAGATGCTCAATGTTGAAAAGGCGCGCGCTGATAAGGTCTATGGGAATGACAAGCTGCAGCCTGTGATTACAGCCCTGGGCGCCGGCATTGGAGAGGAATTTGATGTTAACAAGCTTCGCTATCACAAGATCATAATCATGGCCGATGCTGATGTGGACGGCGCGCATATCAGAACCTTGTTATTGACGTTCTTTTTTCGCTTTATGCGGCCCCTTATCGAGCAGGGCTATGTCTATGCGGCTGTACCTCCTCTTTATAAGCTGACCAGGGGGAAAACGACACGGGTAGCCTTTTCTGACGAAGAGCGTGATCAGGTTTCCGCTGAATTGAGAGGCGATAATCCAAACGCCAAGGTGGATATCAGCCGTTATAAGGGCTTGGGTGAGATGGATCCTCACGAGCTGTGGGAGACGACCATGGACCCTGAAAAGCGTACCCTGAAGCGGATTGAACTGGACGACGCCGTTTTGGCCGACGAGACCTTTACAGTCCTCATGGGCGAGAAGGTGGAGCCCCGGAAGGAGTTTATTGAGAAAAACGCCAAGTACGCTGTCAACTTGGACTACTAGAGGAGGCGGACAGTGCAACAGAATTCCGCTCTGATAGCCCTCGGCCTGACACTGGCTCTCAGTCTCACCGCCTGCGCTGGCGAGGCCGGAGAGCTGGAGGCCCTGCGCGGAGAAAATGAGGCCCTGCGGCAGCAGATTACTGCCCTGACGGAAGAGCGCAACGCTCCCGTACCGTCGTCTATGCCTTCCCCTGTGGCGAATCCAAATCCTGCATTTCTATCCCTCGCCCCGATGACAGAGGAAAACGCCGGAGCCCGGCAGGCCTTCGCTGCCGCCCTGGAGCAGGTGGTCCGGGAGCAGATCATGCCAGATGGCTCTGACTGCAGCGGCGACGGGTATCCCAGCATGGAGAACAACCAGTTCGCTGTCTGTGATGTGGACGGGGACGGAGAGGAGGAGCTGATCCTTCTCTACACCACCGCCAGCACTGCTGGGCACCGGGGCTTCGTCTGCTCCTGGGAGGAGGCCACCGGGGCGCTGGATATCCAGCTGGACGCCTATCCTCTCTTTACCTTCTATGAGAGCGGGGCGGTTCAGGTAGGCTGGTCCCACAACCAGGGGAAGGGAGGGGCCTTCTGGCCCTACGACCTCTACCGCTATGATTCCTTCCTGGACACCTATGTAAACGTGGGCGCGGTGGATGCCTGGGACGAGAGCCTCCCCGTGGAGGGCTACCCCAGTGAGGTGGACCAGAGCGAAAGCGGCTTTGTCTATTATATTGAGACAGACGGTTACTTCGACTGGGAGGATCCCCTGGACGCCGCCGTCTATGAGGCGTGGCGCTACCCCTATGTGCGGAACGGCCGGGAGGTGCAGCCGGAGTATCTGTCCCTGACGGAAGAGAATATTCAGCGCATTCTGGCGTTCTGAACGGCGCATGTCTTCCGCTGACAAAAAGAAAGGCTGTTTGAGAATGAGTAAAAAACCCCAATACGACCCCGAGGAGATCCGGTATCCGGACCAAATTGTCGTAACTTCTCCGCTGGTGGAGGAAATGGAGAAATCCTATATTGAGTATGCCATGTCGGTTATCGTAGGGCGGGCCCTCCCTGACGTGCGGGACGGCCTCAAGCCCGTCCACCGCCGGATTCTCTACGCCATGTATGAGGATAACCTCACCGCCGACAAGCCCTTCAAGAAGTCGGCCACCTGTGTGGGCGATGTTCTGGGCCGCTACCATCCTCACGGCGACCAGTCGGTCTATGATGCGCTGGTACGCCTGGCTCAGGACTTTTCCATGCGCTACCCCCTGGTGGATGGGCATGGCAACTTCGGTTCGATAGATGGAGATCCCCCGGCTGCCTATCGTTATACGGAAGCCCGCATGGCCAAGATTGCCGATGAGATGCTGCGGGATATCGAGAAGGATACTGTGGACTGGGATCCCAACTTTGATGAGAGCCGGAGGGAGCCGCGGGTCCTGCCGTCCCGTTTTCCCAATCTGCTGGTCAACGGGTCTGCAGGTATTGCGGTGGGTATGGCCACCAATATTCCTCCTCATAATCTGCGTGAAGTGATCAACGCCACCATCTGTGTACTGGACAATCCTGAGGCGGAACTTTCCGACCTGATGGAGCATGTAAAGGGACCTGATTTCCCCACCAAAGGCATCATTATGGGGCGCTCCGGCATCCGTGCTGCCTATGCCACCGGCCGGGGCAGAGTCTGTGTCCGGGCCCGCACGGAGTTTGAAGAGTTCGGCAAGGATCGTATCCGCATCATTGTGACGGAGATACCCTACCAGGTCAATAAGCGGATGCTCATTAAGAATATGGCCGACCAGGTGGAAGACAAGCGGCTGGAGGGTATCTCCGATATCAGGGATGAGACGGACCGCAATGGCATGCGGATTGTCATTGAACTGAAACGGGATGCCAATCCACAGGTGGTACTCAATCGTCTGTTTGCGCAGACTCAGCTGCAGACGACTTTTGCCATCAACATGCTGGCGCTGGTGAATAACCAAAGTCAGCCGAGGATTCTCTCTCTGCGCCATATTCTGGATGAATACATTGCCTATCAGGAAGAGCTCATTATCCGCCGGACCAGGTATGACCTGAAGAAGGCGCAGGAGCGTGCCCATTTGCTGGAAGGCCTTCTCATCGCGCAGGACAACATCGATGCGGTAATCAAGACGATTCGTGAAAGCTATGATGACGCCAGAGAGCGCCTGATGGAACGGTTCCAGCTGGATGAGGTTCAGGCCCAGGCCATTCTGGATATGCGCCTGAAAGCGCTCCAGGGACTGGATCGGGAGAAGCTGGAGAGTGAATACAAGCAGCTGGAGGAGCGGATTGCCTATTATAATGAGCTGTTGGCCTCCGAGACGATGTTGAGGCAGGTGCTCAAGGATGAGCTCGTGGTTATCCGGGATAAGTACGGAGATGACCGGGTGACTGAAATTCAGGATGTGGAGGATGAGATCGACATTGAGGATCTCATTGAGGAGGAGGAGTGCGTCTTTACTTTGACCAGGGCGGGTTACATCAAGCGGCTGCCCACCTCTACCTATAAGGCACAGAGGCGGGGAGGCAAGGGAATAACGGCCCAGGCTCTGAAGGAGGAGGACGTGGTTGAGACTGTCTTCACCGCTTCTACGCACGACTATATCCTCTTTTTCACAAGCAAGGGACGGGTATACCGCAAGAAGGGCTATCAAATTCCTGAGGCGGGTCGTACCGCCAAAGGAACCAATATCGTCAATATCCTGCAGGTTGAGAGTGATGAGAAGGTAACCGCCATGATTCACCTGCGGGAGTACCCGGAGGACCGCTATCTCGTTCTGGTCACACGCAACGGGACAGTCAAGCGGATTCAGCTTTCCGCTATCGACACCGCACGGAAGGCGGGAATTCGCTGTATTACCCTGGAGGAGGGAGACGATCTCATCTGCGTCCGGGAGACCGATGGGAAGCAGTGTATTCTGATCGCAACCCATGACGGGATGGCGATTTGTTTCCTAGAGACCGATGTACGATGCATGGGCCGCGACGCCTATGGAGTGCGGGGAATCCATTTGAGAGACGGCGACTATGTGGTCGGCGCCGCACGGGCAAAATATGATCACCAGGTTCTGATGGTCACAGAGAACGGATATGGAAAGCGGACCGAGATGGACGAGTATATCCGTGCTGACGGTCCGCAGAGGCGGGGCGGATTTGGTCTGAAAGGCTACCAGTGTACCGAAAAGACCGGCAAGCTGGCCGGTGTGAAGGTGGTAAACGACGGGGACGATGTACTGGTGATTAACGACGCCGGTGTGATTATTCGAATGGCGGTCGCCGGCATCTCTACCTATGGCCGTGCCGCCCAGGGCGTCAAGCTGATGAACCTGGATGACGGGGTTAAAGTGATTTCAATCGCTCTCACCGACCATGAGGGGGAAGAGGAAGAGCCGGAAGCGTTGGTTGCCTCTGATCCGGAGGGATAAAGAGTGCGCTTGCCGGCAAGCGCATCGGGCAGGGAACGCCGGCAATTTTCCATATGCAAAAGGAGCACCTAATGAAGCAAGTGACCATCTATACAGACGGCGCCTGTTCCGGCAATCCGGGGCCAGGCGGCTGGGGGGCCATATTGCGGTATGGTAAATTTCAAAAAGAACTATCGGGCGGAGAGGCGCAGACTACCAACAACCGTATGGAGTTAACCGGCGTGATCACTGCCCTTGAGGCCCTGAAGGAGCCCTGTGAGGTGGAGTTGTATTCGGATTCCAAGTACGTGATAGACGGGCTGAGCAAGGGCTGGGCCAAAGGATGGCGTGCCAGGGGATGGGTGAAGAGTGACAGAAAACCCGCGCTCAATCCAGACCTCTGGGGGCGCCTGCTGGACCTGTGCGACTACCATAAGGTCAGCCTTCACTGGGTGAAGGGCCACGCGGAAAACAAATGGAACAACCGCTGTGATGAGCTGGCGGTGGCAGAGAGCAAAAGATTTCAGCGATTGTGAGATGATATGTGTGAATGTTAGGCCTTATCTCCCCGCTGATCTTCCGGCCATGACGGTGGTATGGAATCAAGTGGTGGAAGATGGCATTGCCTTTCCACAGGAGAAGCCGCTGGACATGATGACTGCTTCCGCTTTTTTTGCGGAGCAGACGGTCTCTGCTGTGGCAGAGGAAAAGGGAGAAATCTGGGGCCTCTATATTCTGCATCCAAATAATGAGGGTCGATGTGGACACATCTCCAATGCCTCTTACGCAGTGCGCCGGGATTGCCGCGGCCGGGGGGTGGGGGAGGCCTTGGTAAGGGATTGCCTGGAGCGGGCAAAGACCTTTGGCTTTCGTTTGCTGCAGTTTAACGCTGTGGTATGTACGAATACGGCGGCCATCCACCTTTATAGGAAATTGGGATTTGAATCGCTGGGAACGCTGCCCGGCGGATTTCGGGACAGAGACGGGAACTATCAGGATACCAAGCTGTTTTACCATTCACTTTTATAGAAAAAGAACCCCCGGCCAATGGTTTTTCCTGTTGGCCGGAGGTTCTTATTGGAAAGATGTGATGCCGCACAGCAGAGGTGCGTCGGATAAGGCCGGATAGAAGCGGGCCGGGCGCACATGAGAAAACTGAGAAAACGGCTTATTCTGCTTTGGGAGGGGCCTTCTGACCACTGTCGCCCTTTGCCTTGTTGCGGTAGCGGCGGCGGCGGTGAGTTTTTTTCTCTGCGCCCTCTGTAATGGGTGCATTGATTTCTGCACCGGCAGATTCTTTGATGCGGGGCGTCTCCCTGGCCTTGCGTGGTTTGGACGGTGAAACCTGCTTTTCACCGGCAGGTTCTGCGGTTTTCTGCCTCTGCCCCTCAGAGGCAGACTGTTTGGTGCCGCGGTTTCGTCCTCTGCTCCTGCGGCTGGACCTGTCTGTGTCGATGGAATCCTGAACAGGGGGGTCGGTTGCGGTTCCCTTCATGCCCAGCCCGGCCAAGGCAGTGTCCAGATGTGCTGACAGCCGGAGAGAGGGATCTTCAGGAGGAGGGGTGACTTTGCGCAGCTTGGCCAGTTCTTCGGGCGGAGGTGGAGTGTACCCCTCAGGCCGTCTGCCCTTGCCATTGCGTACCACGCAGATTTCACAATTGTGATAGCATCGGGGCGTGTCCGGCTGGTCGTCCAGCCGGACCTTTACGGTTTCACGCAGCAAATTGACAGAAGAAACGGTGCCCACTCCATCAGGAGTTTCCACAAAGGATTCATTTTTGGGAGAACGTTTGAGAATATCTTCGTAGGCATCCTGTTCATATTTCAGGCAGCACATCAGGCGTCCACAGGTGCCTGAGATCTTCGTAGGGTTGAGAGAGAGGTTTTGCGTTTTTGCCATCTTGATTGAGACAGGCTGAAATTCATCCAGAAAAGTGGAACAGCAAAATGGTTTCCCACAGATGCCCAATCCGCCCAGCATCTTGGCTTCGTCACGGACGCCAATTTGTCTGAGTTCAATGCGGGCGTGAAAGATACTCGCCAAGTCTTTCACCAGGGAGCGGAAATCCACCCGGCCCTCACTGGTAAAAAAGAAGAGAATTTTATTGCCTTCAAAGGAGTACTCCACTTCAACCAGCTTCATATCCAGGCCATGTTCCAGAATCTTTTGCTGGCAGATGGTAAAGGCCTTTTCCTCCTTCTCCCGGTTTCGGGCCACGGTCTCCAAATCCTTTTCTGTGGCCAGCCTGACCACAGGGCGGAGGGGCTGGACCACCGCTTCATCCTCCACTGAGGTGTTGCCCTGGACACATTCGCCGTACTCCAGTCCCCGGGAGGTCTCGAGAATGACCCCTTGGCCTGGCTCTACAGCAAGGCCGGAGGGGTCAAAATAGTATTGCTTGCCTCCGCTCTTAAAGCGGACGCCAATGATTTCAATCATGAATTGGTCCTCCGAATGTTAGGAATCAGAAAAGAGAGCGGCACACAGCCAGCCATACAGGTGTCCGTTTCCTACATAAAAGGAGGCGGCACTGCGCAGCTTTTTGAGAAGGTCGACGGCGTGCAGTATCCTGGGGAGTTGAGCGGGGTTCTCCCTGGAATACTTGACAAGGGCGGCGGCGGTTTCATCCAGCAGAGCGGTAAAACGTTCCCGGTCCAGCTTTTCCAGGGAAATACCGTACTCCAGGACCTCCCGCTCCGTGCCGCTTAAGAGCAGCCGGGCCAGCTTGTCCGCCTCATCACCGCAAGGGGCATCGCCAGGGGGGGGGACGAGAGAAAGAATCTCACAGCGGGACCGGATGGTAGGCAGCAGCATGCCGGCGTTGTCGGCCAAGAGCAGAAATGCGGCATAAGGCGGCCCCTCCTCCAATACTTTGAGCAGGGCGTTCTGTGCGCTGGGATTCATGGAAGGAGCGTCGTCAATGATGTACACTTTCCGGGAGGCCTCGTTAGGGCGGATGTATGCATCGGAGCGGAGGGAGCGAATCTGATCCACAACAATGTCCCGTTTTCCCTCCCCTGGTGCTGTATGCACCACATCTGGGTGAATACCCGCCTGGACCTTATGGCAGGCATTACAGGTCAGGCAGGGCCGCGGACCTTGAGAGGTGCAGACCATGGCCTGGGCCAGCAACATGGACAGGGCGTGCTTCCCGGATCCGGGGGGCCCGGAGAGAATGTAGGCGTGAGAGAGCTCCTCACGAGAGGAGAGCTGTAGTCCGACGGCTTCATTCCCCGTCAAAACAGATAAGTTAAACACGCTCAAAGCGCTCAATATCCACGACAAAGATGGTGGCGCCGCCTACCACGACCTCTACCGGCATAGAGGGGTAGTACCCATAGCTCATCTCGGTGGTGGTAGGGATCATCTGCTTGCGGCTGTGGGAGTGCTCCCGGATGATGTCGATGACGGTTTGTACCTTCTCCTCATCCACGCCGATAAGGATGGTGACATTTCCGGCCATCAGAAAGCCGCCTGTGGTGGCCAGTTTGGTGGAGGAAAAGCCCTTCTTGGTCAGGGACTGGGTGACGGTATTGGCGTCGTCATGGTTGATGATGGCAAGGACGAGTTTCATACGTATCCCTCCTTAACGAGGCGGCGCTGTGCCGGGCAACACACAAGCGCCGGCACGGACAACCTCTATGTCTTCTAACATATTATAACCGATTCCCTCAAAATATGCGACAGTTTTTTTCTCCACCAGTTCGCCGGGGGCGACGACCGGTATGCCGGGGGGATAGGGAGCGATCTGCTGGGCTGAAATTCGGCCTGCACATTCCCGCAGGGGCAGGTACTCTCTGGGTGCGAACAGGGCTTCTCTGGGGGTCAGAACCGCCTGTGGTTGGGGGGGGGACAGGACGCAGGCCGCTGGCTGAGGGTCTGTCGACATCAGCTCTGTCAGTATCTCCGCCAGCCGTGTAAAGTCGGCGTCTGTGTCCGCGCAGGTGCAGATAAAGACCACGTGACCCTTGTCAGCCATCTCGGGGTAGATCCCACGCTGCTCCAAGGCAGTCTGAAGGGCAAGGCCGTCTGCTGTGTGTACCACCAGACGGCAGGGGTCCAGGGGGTTACAGTTCTCTCTCAGCGTGGGAAACCTGTCCCGCAGGGCTGATACAGAAACGGCGGTTTTTTGATAACGCTGTCCGCCCTCTCCCTCTAGAAAGGCGCGGGCTGCATCAAGGGAGGCCATAATCGGATAGGACGGGCTGGAGCTGCCATAGAGGGATGCCGCGCGGCGGAGCTCCCTTTGAGGATACTGAGGCCCAGCCAAGAGAAGCGCGCTCTGCCCCAAGGCGGGGAGCGTTTTATGAGCGGAAATTACCAGGATGTCGGCGGCAGATAGGGAAAAGTCGTCTAAAAAAGGGAGATGTGCGCCATGTGCACCGTCTACAATCAACGTGGCTGAATGTCTGTGGGCCGCCGCAGAAAGAGCCGGAATATCTGATAATATACCGTAATATGTAGGAGATGTAATACAAATAGTTTTTATATCTGGAAAGAGAGAGAGGAGACGGTCGGCTTCAGCTGGGACTACAGGACCGCAAAGCCCCTCCTCCAAAAGCCAGGGCCGGTTGAGGTAAACGGGTTTTAAGTCCAGCAGGGCCAGAGCATTGTAGACCGACCGGTGGCAGCTGCGATCCAACAGAATTCGGGACCCGGGTGAACATGACAGGGTCAGGGCGGCGAGCATTCCCTGAGTGGAGCCGCCGGTAAGGAACAGGCAGCGAGCCATATGAAAGGTTTCCGCCCATAGTGCTTCCGCTTCGCCGATGGCTCCGCCCCCTGCGAAGAGATCTCCGGTGGGGGGGAGCTCGGTAAAGTCCAATGGGGAGAGGGAAGAGGCTTCCGTAAGGGGAAGCACCCTTCCCTTATGTCCCGGCATGTGCATGCGCAGAGGGTGTTGTGCTGCAAAGGAGCGCAGCGCGTCGCAGAGCGGGGTGGCGGACATGAGAGGGGTCTCCTTTCTGGGGAGCAGCGCCTGCGCGGGCCGGCTTCCGTCACAGAGCAGGGGTTGTGGTTGGGGGGGTCATCTGCCCGGCCCGATGACGGCAGGGGCGCGCTTAGGACCCACAGCTGAGTGGCAAGTACGGAAGGACCGGCAGCGTAGCTCCAAAGGGGGGGACAGGAACTGCTGTGCGCTTTATTCCTCGTCCAGCTTGAGGACAGCCATAAATGCCTCGGTTGGAATTTGTACGCTTCCCAGGGAACGCATCTTCTTTTTGCCTTCTTTCTGTTTTTCCAGCAGCTTCTTTTTCCGCGTGATGTCGCCGCCGTAGCACTTGGCCAGCACATCCTTGCGCATCGCTTTCACTGTCTCCCGGGCAATGATCTTTCCGCCGATCGCGGCCTGAACGGGCACCTCAAAGAGTTGGCGGGGAATATTTTCCTTCAGCTTCTCACACAGCCGCCGGGCCCGTGGGTAGGCCTTGTCCCTGTGGGCTATGAAGGACAGGGCGTCGACCTGGTCGCCATTAAGCAGCATATCCACCTTTACAAGCTCAGAGGGTTCGTAGCGGTCCAGCTCATAGTCCAGGGAGGCATATCCCTTGGTACGGGCTTTCAACGTATCAAAAAAGTCATAGATGATTTCTCCCAGGGGCATGGAGTAATGGAGCTCGGCTAGGTTGGTATCCAGGTACTGCATGTCTTTGAAGACGGCCCGCCGCTCCTGGCACATGGGCATAATATTGCCCACATAGTCGGGGGGCGTTACAATAGACACTTTGGCATAGGGCTCCTCGGCTGTGGCGATGACAGCGGGGTCGGGATAGTTATGGGGATTGTCCACGAAAACCACCGTACCATCGGTCTTGGTGATGCGGTAGATGACCGAG
>ERZ773258.933-NODE-933-length-28200-cov-11.159176_pt1 | contig 28200 bp, 34 predicted proteins | sample MGYA00511962_ERZ773258 | MGnify/ENA primary metagenome ERZ773258 (study PRJEB29015, sample SAMEA2737755) | human gut metagenome | biome: human gut; feature: human-associated habitat; material: faeces | place: China | collected 2012 ... | reverse complement strand
GCTGCGCGTCGCTGATGTGCCATAGCTTCGGGCTGCGGTACGCTACCGTCGCGCTGACGTTCTGCGTTTCTCCTGCCGCAATCACCGCCGACGCATCCGCCGTGCCGACTTTCGCGCCGTCCGGGTCGTACAAATCTACCGTGAACGTCGCCGATGCTTCCGCACCTGTCTTGTTCACCGCGTCGAACGCAACAACCGTTTCGCCGTTGGTCAGGTCACTGTCCAGCTTCGGGGTCGTTACGCGAATGTTCTCCATGCGAATCTGGTCATCCAGCAGCGTTACCAGCTCCACCGGGCGAATCATTCCGCTGCCGGAATACCAGCGCGACGACGGCTGCTCATTGCGCACGAACACCGCAATCGTGTTCACGCCGCTGACCATCTGTTCCGTCGCATCCACCGCGAACGGATTGTAGCCGTAATAGTTCTTGTGTACCTGCTGCCCGTTGACGTACACGGTCGATTCCATGTACACGCCGTCAAAGCACAGCACATACCGCCGCCCACTCTGCTTGTCCACCGAGACGGTCGTGCGATACCAAGCGTCGCCGCCATCCAGATAACCGCCCTCATACGTCGCCGGACTGGACGCATTGAAGTCCAGCTCCACCGACCAGTCGTGCGGCACGCTGACCGTCCGCCAGCTTGCGTCGTCATAGGACGGAACGGCTTCGGCGGTCGAGGAATACGCCGTGTTCGCCGTCGCGGAAATCAGGTTGAACTTCCACGAATCCAGCGGAACAGCGGATACAAGCTGGTCGGCGGTCGTAACCGTAATGCCGCCTGCTTCCAGCGTTGCAATGCGAGCCTGCAACTGTGCCAGCACAACGTCAAGAGAAATTCCGTTCTCATCCATAACCGCCTTGGGATGCGTAACAGGCATAATCTGCTGCCCGTTCTGATACAGTGTTTTTATTTTTGCCATGCCGCTCACCCCTTCATCGCCTGGCATAATGTCGAAATTTGTGCGTCAGTCAGCGCCGTTTCATAGATGCGGAAGTCCTTGATTTCGCCCGTCATAATCTGATAGGTGTTCCCGTCTTCGACGCGCCCGAAGAGGTACAGCGGTTCGTCCGTGTAGTGGTCTGCGGGGATTGTATAATCCAGAGCCGAGTTATACGCCTTGCCGCCATCCATCCAGAACGTGTACAGTCCACCCTCTTTGCGGATGATTGCATCATGGTAGCCATCCGTCAGCGCAACATAGCCGTTGGACTGCTCCGGATGGAAAGAGAATGCCCCGAACCCACCGCCGAGAGAATACGAATAACTGCCGTCGTTGTTCGTTGTTCGGCGCAAATAAGCTACGGTGTCTTTTTTGCTTTCTGCGCCAGAGAAATGTTTCCGAGATTCAAAAATACAGCCAAGCGTACCGGCTTCCGCCGTCGTAATCATGTTATCCGCAAATCGGCAAGCAATCGTCCAATTCTTTTCTACGTCATGCGGTTTGTAGCCCGTATTGAAAATGCTGCCCGTTCCTGTCTTCGGGCGTATCAGCTTAAAAGCATACGCGCCGAAATCGTCCTCGCCGTCCTTGACGTAGCCAACATCGACCGGAGGCGTCGGCGTATCGCCGCCAGAACTTCCACCGCCAGTTTTCATGAGCTGCCCAATCTTCTCCACAACCATTTTGCCGATGGCTTTGTATCCATATGCGGAAAAGTGAAGTGTATCGAACTTGTTCTCCGTGTTGCCACCGGATGAATACATCAGCAGCGGCGCATTCTTCTTGATGGCATCCGTCGTTGTCCACGCGGATGTGTCCGGCACATTCGCACTCGCAGCGACGCCAGCCAGCGCATAGCCACGCCGAACCAGCTCATCCGGCAGATAGAGCAGATGGCACGTCCCGTCCTCGTCCGTCAATGCCTTTTCGATGCTGTTCGCGTCCTCGAAAACCCATTGTTTGACATATTCGCGTGCGATTACAACAATATAGTTTTTGTAATTGCCGTATGTAATCATGTCTTTCAGTTTTTGGATATACGCCGTGTGCGAGTTGACCGCGCCATTCGCGCCCATCCAGATGACGGCAACGCCATTCCGATAGTTGCGCATGGCATAGGTTTCAATCTGTGTGTTTGACGGCACAACAGTTGCTTCTCCGTCCTTCAAACGATGGAAGCGGTACGCATAGCGTCCATCCGAATCAGCAGTATGATCGCGATACAAAATACCCTCAATACCGGCAATAACACACGGGTTCACGCCAGCTTCGGTTTCCTTCAATGGCTGCGCCACATCTCCAGATTGTGTCGCAATTCCAAGGCGGTTGCTGTCGTAGTATCTGCCGCGTAGGTAGCCGACGACGACATTTTCATCCGCTGATGCCGGAATCGTAAAGCCGCCAACCACCATCGGGTCAGAACCTTGCCGTGCCATGATGGTTTGGATTGTTTCACCACGACAACCAAGATTGACGCAGGGATACGTTTTCGCCACCACATCGGGGTATGCGCTCACGATAAACCGCTGGATACTTTCCTGCGTTGCAACGTCCCCGCCAACGCCCTCCGTCAGGCTGTCGCCCCAGCAGTACACAACATCCGTATTGCCACCTTTCTGTGCTGATGCATCCAGAATTTCGTCGCCCTTCTTCTGAAGCAGCGCAAGCAACCCATTTCCCTTATCCTCAATTGATTTCAGGATGGATTCTACAGAAGACTGGACATCGGCGGATAATGCAGGCTCTTCGGCGGTAATCATGTTGGTTTCGAGCTTTGCAATGCCCTCTTCCATTCGATTCAACTGCTCCGCCGACAGCACTTCCCCATCGCGGAAGTTCTGCTTTTGGTATGACATTTTTCTCCCCCCTCAACTGTAATTCAAACGCATTTTCCCCAAAATCGCCATTCCAAGAAGCGCCGTCTCGTTTGTCGTCGGCTGTTCCGGCTTATTATAAGTATCGCTCAGCACCGCACCGCGTGCATACAGCACCGTCACTTTCTGATTTTCCTGCTCAAGGCTAATCGTCAGCAGGCAACGTCCCGGAACTGCATAGCAGAGCTGCGGCAGCAGAACGCTGATTTTGTCCTGCGCCACAGTTCCCGTGATATTCATTGTTTTTCCGTCCGCTCTGGTAAAGGTAGCAGACACCCTGGCATCGTTTAGTGACACATTTTCGTTTGCCCCGCATTGTAGCACAACTTCGTGCGCCAACGAATCACCTGAAGCAAACACAGGCAGGAGTACCTTCTGCATCCCGCGTCGAAGGTTCAATTGATAGGCAAGCCGTGCTGTAATCGTCACGTCTTTTCCCCTTCTCTCTTCTGTTTCTCCTGCTGAAGCCTGGAGATTCCCGCCGCCAGATAGTCAATACAAACCGTCAGTAAACGTACATTCCCTGCCGGTTCGTCGCTGACGTGCAGCCGCCGCAGTGCATCCAAAAGTCGCTGCATTTCCTGCTCATCCATTCAATTCACCCCCCTGTTTTACGCAAACGTAAAGACTTGCTGTTTCGTCTTGCCGTTACTAATTTTAACGGTCACGCGAACCCTGCCCGTGTCAGCACCCGCACTAATATCTACGCAGGTGATTTCGCCAATGGTCACGTCGCTGCGACCCGCGCTGTACGCACCAGACGCATCAACCGACACCTCATGCTGGCTTGTCTCTTTGTTGCTCAGCGTGATGTCCAGGTCTGCCACGACCGTCTTTGTCGCTGCATAGTAGCTTTCTCCGTATGCTTCCAGCGCTTGCACATGCACCGATGATGCTCCTTCTCTCCTCGCGGCATCCAGAGCATCATCGTAGCCCGGCATGTCGCTCAGGTCAAAAGTTGCATCGGCAGGCGCAAAGAACTGGCATGATGTTCCCCCGATTGTCAGCGTATGCTGCGCAACCGCCGTTTCTCCGACATGCACCGCACCGAACCACCCATTGTCCGCGTTGATGGATTTCGGGCCGGAGACAGCATCAGCCACCAGCGTCCCCACTCTCAGCCGGTCAATCGTTGCCGTACCCGATTTTATGCGATCCAGTTCGCCGGACAGTGCTTTGAAATCACTCATCGTCGTGTAGCCGGACAAGTCGATTCTGCTGGCATTAATGACCGCTCCGTCGCTGCTCAAATTGATGGCGCTGATGATTCCGTCTTTGCTGACTTTCAGGTCAATTGCCGCATTCGCCGCATCAATCGACGCTTCTGCGTTGCTCATGCGCGTCGCCAGCCCATCGACATACGTCTTGCTGGCTTTCAGTTCGATTGCGCCGTTCGCGGCCTTGATGGATACCTCCGCCTCCATCAAGCGAGTGCCCAGCGTGTCTGTCACTTTCTTGTCCGCTTTCAGCTCGATAGCGGCATTTGCGCCGTCAATGTTGATTTCCGCCGCATTCAGCCTGCGCAGGGCGTCGTCCATGTCGTTTTGACTGGCTTTGAGCTGTATCGCTGCTTGCGCTGCATCAAGATTCGCTTCCGCAAGGCTCAGCCGCTGGTTCATGCCCTCGACAGTTTGACTGCTCGCTTTCAGTTCGATAGCAGCTTCCGCCGCGCCGATGCGTACCTCTGCCGCATTCATCTTGTCCATCTGCGTGCCGAGGTCGGATTCCAACCTTGTCGTCCGAAGGTCGATTTCTGCCTTTGCTGCATCCAGCTTGATTTCGACATCCGAGATTTTCTGCCTGTTGTCCTCTACCGCCACGGCATGGCGCTTCAGCATTGCATCGAACTGCTCCTGCGAAATCGTCAACGCCTGCATAGCGGAATCATGCTGGCTTGATGTAACAAAGCTGTCCTTGCCGCCATCCGTCCACGGATCGCCCAGCTTCAATTGCGTATACCGCTGCCCCAGCACGTCCCAGGTGTACCCGCTGACCTGTTTTTTCAGCCGAAATCCAGTCAGCGCGTTCTCGACCGTGATTTGCGCGTAGAGAAACGCATCTTGCAGACGAAAAAGAGTTGCGAACTGCTCCGTTCGGCTCAAGTCGATGTATTCGACCATCCCCGACTGCTCTGGCGCGCCTACACCGGCATCCAGTTTCTCCTGCGCTGCATCTCGAAGCAAGTCATAAACCTGCTCCAGCGTCAGCGCTTCCTTCGTGCCATCGTCCCGCGTGCGCTCCTGCCCGACCCGTGCGCCCGACACCGCCCATGTATACACACGCGGCATTGCGTATTCGTCAATTTCCGGCGCGTCGACGTTCTTCTCCGGCAGATAAATCACGTCGCCGTTTGCGTCCTGCCCCGTCGGAATCAAGCGCGTGTATGTTTCCGTCGTGTCCCGGTCTACTGACAGCGCCGTCAAATTCACGTCGCGCCGGATAATTAGCCCGCTGTCCAGCACATCCGACGGCAGCAGGTAGATGTCCTGATTGTCTCGCAGCAGCCGTGCCCGCGCCTTGCGCACGAATCCGCCCGTTTGGTCAAGCAATGCACGGATGACGTTGATTCGTCCCCACGAAATGCGCAGCTGCTTGTCCATCTCGATGTGCAGGGCAAACGCGCCAGCGCCACCCTCGATGGCGTTCCAGAGCTTTTCGCCTGCTTCCCTGGCGGAAATCTTCTCCGTCGTTTCTTCTTCCTGATGCAGAACATAGTAACTCAGGTCATAGGTAATATGACGCGCCTGAATTGCAATCGTCAAGCCGCCGTCCTGCACCGTTGTCGCATGGATGCGGAAGCGCTGGCGCTTTCTTGCCGCTCCCACCGGCACAGTCGCCACAATCTGCCGATCCAGCAGGGCAAGCTCCCAGCCCGTACCGTCTGCAATAGGAATGGCAGCCGTCAGCACATAATCCCCGCCCGCTGCCTCCGTGACTTCGCACTCCGTTGGGCTGATGACACCAAGCCCTGCTCCTGCACAGTCGGCATCACGGGCATCGTATACTCGAATCACATCATTCATCGCTTGCCCCTCACACCCAGCGCGTTCGCACGTCCATCGCGCCGCCTGTCACATTACCGCTCAGGGACAGCTTCCATTCGCCGACCGGCAGCGTCAGACGGCTTCCGCTCATTTCCCTCGCAATCGGCGACGGCGCTCCGGTTTCATCACAGACAACGCCGGTTTCCATATCCAGCACAAGATTCCCTGCGCCGCTCACCTGCACACGCAGCGCGTTGCCTGCAATGGTGAGCGTGACCTCCCCCGCTTCCGGAATCGCCAGCTCAATTCGCGGATAGGCGGCAATGTTCCCCTGATTGAACCCCGCCGCACCCGTTGGAGAAATCTCCAGCATTGGCTCTGCAATCGCACTGCGCCGCAGCGGATTGCAAGTGAAGATGGGCGTGAAAATCGTATAGCTGCCGGGATGCCCTTCTGCCAGCGCAGAGCAGTCGAACGCTTCTGACAGCTCCGCGTCGAAAACGTAATCCAGCATACTGCCGAAAATCACCTCGCCGCGCCCGCACAGCCACGCCCAGACGCTTTCGCAGTCCGCCTCCGGCACGATGGCACATGCCGGTGCGTAGACAACATCCTCATAGGCATCGTTCCCCAAAAGGCGCAGCGTCCCCGACCTGCCCGGCACAGTGATTGCCTCCCTGCGCAGCGCCGGTCGATGGTACTGCGCCTGTTGGGTGACGATAACGCCCATTTGGCTCGCCCAGATACCTTTCCAGCAGAAATCATCCGTCAGTTTTCGTTCCCTGAACATCGCTCTTCTCCCCCTTCCTGCGCAGCCATTCACGCCCGTACCCGCACAGTTCCGGACAGGCGCTGCAATCCTCCAGCCGGTGTCCGTTGCGGCAAATCATTTCCCGCAGCCGCTTTTGGCTCATCTGCGCCGGGTCATACAGCAGCGACGTGTCGATTCTCGCCGTCTGTTCGGCTCCCGCCATCTGCCCGCGCATCCGCTGCGGATTGTACGCGGCGCGGTACCTGCTGCAATCTCCTGCCATACGCATCCTCCCCATTTCCTGTTCATCATAGCGTCTGCACCATCCATGCACGCAAGGTGTTTCTTCATTTGCCCATGTTTTTTTCGTGCAATGTGTTGCATTTTTCGTGCAAATTGCGTATAATAGTATTGTCAGAAAGGAGCTGCATCAACATGACCACCACCAACATCAACATCCGCATGGACAGCGACCTGAAAGCGCAGGCGGACGCGCTTTTCGGGGAACTGGGAATGAACCTTTCCACGGCGTTCAACATTTTCGTTCGTCAGTCCATCCGCGACGGCGGCATCCCGTTTGAAATCACCCTCAACCAGCCCAGCAAGGACACCATTGCCGCCATGCTGGAAGCAGAAAGGATTGCGAAAGACCCGTCCGTGAAGGGCTACAATGACCTTGACGAACTTTTCGCAGAGCTGAAAAAGTGAAAGGAACGAAGCTGACTGTCAAGTTCACCTCTGCCTTCAAGCGTGATTTCAAGCTCGCCATGAAGCGCAATCGGAAGATTCAGCTGCTGGAAAACATCATCGCCTTGCTTGCCAACGGCGAAACGCTGCCGCCTGAAAATCGCGACCACGAGCTGACCGGCAATTGGGTTGGACACCGGGAATGCCACATTCAGCCCGACTGGCTGCTGATCTACCGCATTGAGGACGACGTTTTGGTACTGACGCTGGCGCGGACAGGCACACATAGCGACCTGTTCAGCAAATAACCGCACACAAAAAGAGGATGGTTCGCAGCCATCCTCTTTCTGTGTCACAGGTCGGTTCGCTTGTCTTCCGCTTCCCAATCTACTTGGAAAGTCAGCGTTCCCTTTTCAGCGTCAACCACTTTTTTCAGGATGCGGCTTTTTCCGTCAGGACGGATGAACCCTGCATCCCGCGCTTCTTTGCTGCCGACCGTCGCAAAGTAAGCGGTGATGTGACCGTCCGTGCGCTTTCTCGGTGTCAGTCTCATTGCTTCTTGTAGAGCTTGTAGACCAGCACAACGAGAACCGCGGCGAGGACAACCTGAATCACGTCCAATGCGATTTCCATACTTGCCACCAATGAGCGATTGTGGTATAATTCAGATAGGTGCGGGGGCTTGCGCCCCCGTACCCGGCGAATCTGTTACCGATTGAGAAGCTCAGAAATCAGCTTCACAACGGCGGCGACCAGATTCACCAGCGCCGTAGCGAGAACCAGCTTTGTGGAAGTGGCGTTCTCGCTGCGGCGTTTCTGCTGCTTGCGGCTCATTGGCTTTCCCTCCTTTCCTGCTTGATGATTCTATTATAGCATGGTGTTACACCATTGTCAAGAGGCTTTCTGAAATTTTGTCCTGCAAAAATAGTTCTTGACTTTTTGCAGGACATGAATTATAATGCAGTTGTGGAACACAGGAGGTGATTCGATGAGTCCACGAACCGGGCGTCCTAAGTCCGACAATCCCAAGTCTGACCGTTACTTTGTTCGCACCACTCCCGAAGAAACAAAAAAGCTGGAAGAGCTGTCCAAACACTTCGGGAAAAGCAAATCCGAGGTCATTCGTATAGGGATTGAACGACTTTATGCCGAAATAAAAAAATAACGCAACTGCCACCCCTACCAAGAACGACAGTCACGTTATCCCGAAAGTCACAGCGTCCGAGGACGGTATGAAATCCTTTTCCATCATACCATCCCGGACGCAAAAAGTCAAGATTTTGCGAACATAGGAGGGTATTTTCATGATGGATACGAAACAGATTCTTCAAGAAGTTGACCTGATTGGCGAAGCGCTGAATATCATCTGCCAACGCAGCAACTTCCAATCGAAAACCGACCGCATCGACGACGCTTTGCTTCTCGAAATCATCGAAAGCACCGGGCGACTCAAAGAAATGCTGATTGCAGAGCAGGCAAGCTAATCACCGGAGGGACGGAATGCCGCCCCTCTTTTCTTATGTCACGCCATACCCCGCCAGCTTCGCCCGGTTGAGCGCCGACACCTGTTCCGCGAACACTCAGGGTGTCGTCTGGCTCTGGAAGTTCGCGCTGCGGATGACCACGTTGGTGGAGAAGTCCGTATTGCCGCCCACATAGGTCGTTGACGGAAGAAGCCCGCTGCGCTGAATCAGTCCTGCGCCCGGCAGCGTCAGCGTCCCGCTGAAGCCGATGCCCGCCAGTGTGCTGTTGACCGCATCGCGGATTTCCGCGGCAGCCTGCTGCGTCATTCGCTTCGAGGACAGAATGCCCGCCGCCAGCGACACACCGACCGCCTTGCCTGTTTTCTCCTGGTTCGACAGGTCATCCAGCGTTTCCTGTACCGGCGCAACCGCATCCTGCGTCGTTTCCTGCAGCCCCTGCGAACTCTCTGTGATGCCGCTGCCGATGGCTTCCATCGCGTCCGAGCCAAGCGCATCGACCCCGTTGTCTGCAAAGAGCATCAGGCGTATGTAGTCAGCCAGCGTTCCGGAAGCCATGCCGGCGTCAATGTTCTCCACGCTTCCATCAAACGCTTGCGCAATCAGTGCGTTCATGTCTGCCAAGCCGCCCGGCGCTTCAGAATCCATCCATTGCTCGTAGTCCGCCCGATAACCTGCCTGAATCGCGCTAAAGGCAGCTGCCCACTGTCCCATCGGCAGCAATTCAGGGTTCGCAATATATGCCTGCACCTGATTCCAATCATTCCACCAGCCGTTCAAGCCGTACTGCGTGCCATAGTCCGAATAACGCGCCATCATCTCCGGTGTTAAGTTCTTCCGAAGCCAATCTTCCTTGTCGTAGTCCGACCCACTTGCCGCCGCATATGCAAGGCTCGACATTCCTTTCAGCACTCGACCGCCCTCAGTGATATACTGGCTGGTTTCCTTATCACGAAGCGCAAGACCGTCCAGCAAGGTTGCAACGTTCGACTGATACTCCGCTCTCAGCACAGCTTCTTCTTGGTCAAATTCCGCTTGCCGCTCTGCTCGCGCCACGTCAGCCGCATCAAGTTCTTCTTTGCTTGCGCCGTTTGCCTTTGCCTCAGCCTGACGTTCGTCCGAAATTGCAATTTCAGCTTTACGCTGGGCTTCAATTTCCGCCATCTTCTGCTGGTAGACGCCAATCGCGTATGCCGCTGCGGATGCGACAGCCTCCTCCGAGCCGTGCCCACTCGCTACAAGGTCGAAATACGACTTGTAGGTGGATGCCTCCAAGCTCTCCGTTTCGGCTTCCAACCCCATCATCTGGTTGCGCAGCGCCATCACGCGATCCAGCGCCGCCTGAAGCGCGTTCAGTTCTTCATCCGTCGCAGAATTACCTTTGCGGTACACCGTTTGAAGCAGCGCGTTATAATCCGCTACTGCGTTCTGCAACTGCGTAGCGACTTCCCGGACACCCACGTCGTCGCTGGTTGCGCCGTCATTTGCTTCTGCCATGATGCGCACACCGACCTTGACGGACAGATCCGCATACTCCGAGGCATCAATTTTCCCGTCCGCCACCGCCGAATCGAACGCTTCCTGAACCTGTTTTCCGATGTCCGTCCAGACGTTGCTGGTCAGCTTGATTCCGTTCTTGTATTCCAGATTGATTTGGTCGAGGTTCTTCTGAATCGCGTCCTGCATCGAAACCGCATCCGGTGCCTCAAAATCCAGTTCGAAGGCATCCGCATGTCGGCGGAACTCCTCTGCTTCTGCACCGGCCGCCTTGATAGCCAGTGTCAGTCCGCCGCCGATCAGCGCTACACCCGCCGCAGCCCAGCCAAACGGGCCGGTCATGACGCTCGCCAGCACCTTGCCTGCCGTAATCATTTTCCCAATGCCCGTCAGCGTCGGGCCGAGTGCCGCCGCCATCAGTCCCAGATTCACGATTGTCTGCTGTGTGCCTGCGTCCAGCTGTCCAACATAATCCGCGACGCCGCCAATCGCGTTCGTAACAGCATCGACCGCCGGATACAGATTCTGTGCAAGCTCCACACCGGTATTTTTGAGTCGGTTCATCGCACCTTCCAGCTGTGCCGACCGGCTGGAGACGCGCGTCTCAAACGCTGCATCCAGTGTGCCGGATGCGCTGGTCATTTCCGCCAAAATGCTGTGATACTTGTCCGCCGCCGTTGTGCCAAGCATCATGACGGCGTTCAAGCCTTCGACGCTGCCGAACAGCTTGCCCAGCTTCTCCGAATCGCCTTCTGTCACCGAAGCGATTTCTGCCAAGAAGCCGGTGAACCCCTTCGCTTTCAGTCCGGCGGCAGAGAAGTCGATGCCCAGTTCCTTTGCCATTTCTGCCGCTTCGGATGTCGGCTTGATAACAGCAGACAACACACCGCGCAAGCCCGTGATGGCACTGGAAGTAGACAAGCCACCTGCCGTCAGCGCCGCGACACTCGACAGCACTTCCTCCATCGACAAGCTCAACTGCGGCGCAAGACCGGACACCTGACCAATCTGCGAGGACAGCTCGCCGACCGTCGTTTTGCCCAAGTTCTGCGCCGTTATCATGCTGTCCAGAATGTGATCCAGACCGCCGCTCGCTTTCGCACCCCACGCATTGTAGATGGAGGACGCGCCATTGATGACCGTCGAAGCGTCCGAACGACCTGCCTTGCCCGCCATAGCCGCCCGCTCTGCCCAGTACACCGCATCCTCCGGCGCAACACCTGCGCTGATGGCATCATAGGTCGCGCTTGCCAGCTCCGTCGCCGCTGTGTGCGCATCATTGCTGGCATCTATCAGCTCATCCGTCAAGTCTCGAATCTGCTGCCGCTGCTCCTGCGTGCCGCTCAGCACACCCGGAAGCGTCGCCACCTCATAGACCGCATCTTCCAGCTCCATGCCGTATTTGACGCTTGCTGTTCCCATGCCGACAATCGGCAGCGTCAGCACCTTCGTCAGCGCCTTGCCCGCCTGCGTCGCGCCTTTCGCCAGCTTGTCCAGTGCCTCACCGTAGTGCTTCGCATTTTCCGCCGCACTGCGCTGCTGGTTTCCGGCTTCACTGGTTGATTCCGCCAGATTTGCCTGTGCGGATGCTGCATCATCCGCCGCCTGTCCCGTTTCCTCCGTCGCATCCCCCAGCGCCTGCTGCTGTTCCTGCGCCTTCTGCATCGCCGCATTGCATTTCTGGATTTCCGCCGTCAGCTTCGCTTCATCCGTCTGCGATTTCAGGATTTTCAAATCCAGCTGTTCCAGCTTGCTTGCATCCGCACCGGGCGTCTGTGCATAGGCATCCCGCGCCTGTTGGAGCGTCGCGGTTTTCTTGCGCTGCTCCTCCAGCTGCTTCGTCAGCAGTTCCGACTGCTTGCCAAAGTAGTCGCTGTTTTTGGAATTGGCATATGTCGCTTCCAGCAATTTCATTTCCGCCGCGTTCCGGCGCATTGCCTTGTTCGCCGTGTCCAGCTGGCTCGCAAACTGCTCTGCACCTTCCACGCGCAGCGTAATGCCGCTTACCCTGATTGACATCTTCTCACCTTCTTACCAGCCAATTTCGTCTGCGAATTGCACTTTGCGCGGCGCTTGCTCATTTTCACCGATCGTTTCTTCCAGCAGTGCATGAAACACAGTCGGTGTCAAGTGCCAAAATTCATCCACTGTCAGCCCAAGCACCCTCTTCGCCGCCAGCAGAATCATTTCCCAGCGCCATTCACCGGCGTCGTTTTTTTTTGCGCACTGCGCGGCATTTTGCCGACAATCTCCACCTGCGCCGCCCGCGCCAGCAGCGCAAATTCCCGCATATCCAGCGACATCAGCGTCTTCGCCGAAATGCTCTGACCTGCTTCTTCCATCAGAATACGGACAATTTCCGCCTGCTCCGAAAGTGGCAGCGACTGCGGCTTGCCATTGTCATCCTCTGCTTGCAGCATCATCAGCACTGTTTCCAAGTACGGGCGTTTCAGGCTTGCTTCCATCTTCATCGCCGCCTGAAGCGTGAAGAACAGGCGCACATGCGCCCCGGCTACTTCAATCTCCGTCGGCACATATGCCGTCGCAAACTGCACACTATCCATGCTTTTCCTCCTATTTCATTGCAAAATGGAGCAGCAGTCCCGAAAGGCTGCCGCTCCATTCATCTTATTCTGCCGATTCCGCGCCGTCCAGCGCCATAACCTTTTCCAGCGTATTCGGCTGCTTCGCAAAGAACTCCTGCGGCGTCAGCGGCTTCGTAACGCCGTTCGTGTAATAGCGCACACGCCAGATGCCTTCATCCGTCGGCATGATGCCCACCGTGCGCCCCACAGACGGGTCAACCGGCGCATTGGTGCGCGTCTGGTGGGTCTCATCGTCGCTGTAAGAGAGCTTGCACCGCGGATGATAGTAGTACGTCTTGCTGCCGTCACTATTGCCGCACCAGTATCCGCAGGCGAACGTCGGCTTGATAGGCTGTGCAACATCCGCCGCAGCGCATCCCTTCTTCACCGCACCGTCCGCACGGTCGGTGAACTCGCGCGGCAGTGCCACACTGGTCAGGCTCAGCGTCGGTTCAGTAACCGTGCTGACCGTATCATAGACGACACCCGACGCATGGATCGTTTGCTTCTGTTCGCCCGGCTTGACACCGATAGACTTGACAACCGGAAGCTGCAAGTCCAGTGCCTCGTTGCCATTGTCATCCGCATCGAAATGCACAAAGAAGTCGTAAACCGTCAACTCATAGGGCGGTTTGATGCGTGTCGTTGCCATTGTTTTTCCCTTTCTGCCGCATTGCGGCTTACATTCCCGCTTCACCAAGCGCCGATGCAATGGCGCTGTCAATACGCTGTTCCATCGCGCTCAGTGCCGCTTCTTCGCTTTCTTCAAAGCCCGGCTCAAAGTGTCGCAGGACGCGTTTCGACGAATACTCCAAGATACGCCCGTAATCGTCCGTTGAACGCACCGCACGGTTTCGACCATGATTGCGATAACCGGCGCGCGCTACGGCAATCTTTGCCCACCCCAGCATTGCACCGGATGATACTTCATTGCTCCACGAACGATAGGTAATAGAAGAAAGCAACTTGCCCGTCGGGTTCTTTGCTTGCGAAGAAATCTGCCCCTGTACAGCCGTGCGCACAATCTCTGCGCCCGCTTCTGCCGCACTGCGCAGTACATCTGGCGAAGCCGCCGCCGAAAGATTCAGCTGCCGCTGACTGCTGTCACCCTTGCATGAGTAGCGCATTTTCAGCCTCCTGTATGCCAAATCACACTGATGCTCTGCGTGTACACCCTGCGCTTCACCGTGTCCACCCAGACGCCTTCCTGCGCCTGTGCGTGTGTGATGCCGGTGACATGCTCCTCCAAATCGCACTGCACATCGAAGGCAAACATCAGCGCGTGACGGAGCTGTCTCCACGCTGCCGTCTGTTCCTTCGTACCGGCGCGCGGAATCCAGATGGACATTTCCATCGTGTAGCACACAGCGTACAGTTCCCCGCTTGCATAGCGCGGTTCAATGCCCAGCTGCCGCCATGTGATGTATACAGCGCTCTGCGCCTGCTGGCGCTTGACTTCATCCGGAGACAGCGGCTCTTCGCAGGCAGGGCAAGTGATACCAGCCGCTTGAAGCCGTTTGGCAAGCCATGCGTTCACATCAAAGGTCATGCACACCACTCCCCACCATTTCCATCAGTACACAGCGCAGCTTTGAGAATCCGCGCCGAGGCGTATCCGGCAGCACTTCTGTTACCTCATATGCCCCGCCATCATACACCACACGCAGACCCGGCAGAAGGCGGCATTGCAGCGGCGTTCGCAGGATGACGCTGAGCACCCCGGAGGAATATTCAGCGCCGCCTGCTGCCAGTGCTTTGTCGCTAAGATGGTAGACCTCTGCATAGCTCTGCCACAGGAATCCATAGTCCACTTGTCCGTCGCCTGTGTCGATATTCGCTTCACGGCGGTAGAGCTGCACCACACGGTGCAAATCGCCTGTTTGACGCATCGGCTACTCCTCCGTCTTGCGGGTTTTCGGATGCTGTGCAAGGATCGCGTCGATGCCCTTGGGAATGAGCATCGCCGACCCGTTTCCCGCAATGATTACACCACGGTTGTCATACCAGTGCGTTGCCAGCATCATGCAAGCAAGGTCGTACAGCGAGTCACTTTCGCCTTCTGCCGGTTCAACCAAATCTGCATCAAAGAGATACTGTTTCGCCGCCCGAAGGCAGATGTCCATCAAGGCCTGCTGCGATGACTCAGGCGTGAAGTAGCCATAGTCACGCAGCAGGTCTGCCGCCGTTGCCATGATTAGCCGCCCGCGCCGGTCGGCTTGACCGTCGCAAGGCGGAAAGCCGCATCCATCAGGCGCTTGATGTCATACACGCAGTCCTCCGTGAAGATGGTGACGCCCGTTTCCACGCTCTTGCCCATGTCCATGAACGGCGCGCAGTCGTAGTTGATATGCAGATAGCTGAAATCACCCACAACCGGCACGGTCGCCTTGTCCACGAAGTCCACCGGATAGCCGAGAATCTGCGCAGGCTTTCCAGAGAAGAGGCTTTCCGACCCGTTCGCCAGTGCCATCATCAGCGCATAGTAATCCTGCCGGCGCATCGCAATCGAAGCGTTATCCTGATAAATGTCCTCCAGGTCGCCGGCGGCCGCCACAATCGCGCCGAGCAGAGATTCCGCTTCCATCTGCTTGATGATGTATCTGGAACTCTTCTTCGCGTAAAGCGACATGCCTTCTTCGCCGCTGACAGGAGCCGTTGCAAAGATGCTGCGCAGTTCGCGGAGCGTCATGGCGCTGTCCAGCCCGCGCAGCACTGCGCCCTGAATGTCCAGCGGAGAGGAACGCAGGAGCGTCGTGGAGACCTTGCACATCAGGTGCATCTTGTGGCGGCCGAAATCAACCGTCTCAGCTGCGCCCTTCAATTCCTTCGCAGTTTCGCCATCCTTCGCCGCATACGAATCATCATCAATGGTGAATGCCAGCTTCGGCAGGGACAGCCCCGTCACGTTGGTCACGCCCATGCGGCTGCGCAGCGGGTTGACCTTCTGCGGCTGGAGAAGCAGACGTTCAGAAAGCTTCTTCGGCAGAAGCGCAGAGCCATTGCCTTGATCCTCGCTGCCCGCCGGAATCGCGCCCAGCTGTTCATACGCCATGCTGGTGATTTCGCTCTTGCCGCCCGTCGCCAGATGACGCAGGTACATGCCTGTCGCCTGCTCAAACGTCATTTCTGCGCCGCCCTGACCGCCTTCACGGGCAGCACGCGCACGAGATTCCGCCGCCACGCGGTCACACTCTTTCTGGAGAATCGCACGGCGCTCCACGAGGTCGCTCACGCGCTGCTGGCAGGCACGAATGTCCTCCATCTTCGCACCGGCATCGCTCGCCATGTCAATGCCGTTCCGGCGCTCCGTCGCAATCGTCCGGTCGAGATCGGCAATCTGCTCCTGAAGTTCAAACATCGTAGCCATTTTCTTTTCCTTTCTGCCGTTTCCGGCTATCGCATCATTTGATGCCTTCAAAGAAACGCAGGTACTCCTGCCGCTCTTTGTCTCGCTTCTGCGCCTCTGCGGCAGCCTGTGCCATGCGCAGCGTCTGCTCATGCGATGCTGCCATGTACACCTGCATGAGTTCGTGGCTCATCTGGGCGCTCTCTGCGGGTTTCGCGATGCTCTCTGCAAAGCCATTCTCGACAGCGCTCGCTGCCGTCATCGTCGTTTCCCGCGTCATCATTTCGGAAAGCTCTGCCTCTGATTTTCCCGTTGCTTCATGATAGGCAGCAAGCACTGCCGTTTTGATAGCTCGCAGGAAGCGCACGCTCTTGTCCAGTTCATCCGCCGTACCGCTGACAGAAGTCGCCGGGTCGTGAATCAATATCGTCCCAACCGGCGAAATCATCCTGTTTCGGCGCGGAACGGCGCATAGCGGCAGCGTTGCCGCCGAATATGCGCGCACAATGTGGCAATGCGTTTCGCCCTTGCGATTTCGCAGCGCTTCATACATAGCGATTCCCGCCGCCACATCCCCGCCGTTGGAATCAATCACGACAGTCAGTTCTTCGCCTTCCAGTGCCTTGAGCTGTGCATCGAACTCTGTACTGCAAGCGAACTGCTCTCCATCCTCCGACCACCACGGTCTGCTGGTTACAATCGGGCCGGTCAGCTCCAAGCGATGACCGCCGCCCTTCATGGTTGCGAAACGGAAAAAGTCATCCATCTGCTTCTCCTCCTAAATGGTCTTCCAGCGGGTGCAGGTCGCCGGAGACAAAGGTCACATCGCCGCCCTTGACGGGCGGGAAGCCGTTGCGCTGCTTGCCCTGATTGATGGTCATCATGCCCGATCGGACAAGCATCTGGTCAACCGTCGCGCGTGTCTGCGCATCCGAGATTGTCAGACCAGAGGAGTCAATCTCGATTCGGTAGCCAGCCAGAACATCCTGATACGTCAGCAGCTTCATCTGCATTTCCGCCTCATACATCTTCGCGGTCGGGATCAGGCGCTGAAGGAACTCCAGCTGTTGCTGTTCCTGCGAAGAATAGCTGCTCTGGCTGTAGTCGCCCAATTCAGCCGGAGGAATCCCGTAGACACGCGACGCACGCGTGACCATCATCCGGTCAACCTCCAGCATTCGGCCTTCGGAGATGGTGCGCTCCACGCTGCTCATTTTCGCACCGCCGCCGATAACCGCCAGCGAATTGTTGCTGCGCGCGTAGTTTTTCAGGAATCCTTCCACGATTTCCTTGCTTCGTTGGTCGCCCGGATTGCCCGGCACTTCCAGCACCAGCACACCCGCAATTCCCTTCGCCTGTTTCAGCGAGAAATCGCGCATCTGTACTGCATACTCCATTGAACCGGCAAGCACCGACAGCGGGTTAATGCCCTTGTCGGCATTATCTGTCACATGCCGAACGTGCAGCATCGACCGCTCCGGAATATAGATGGTTGGCGCATCCTTCGCAGGCATGTAGCGATACCACAGGTCGCCCGTATCACGGTCGCGCATCGGCTCAATTTCTGCCGGATTGAGCAGCTCCAGCGACAGCACATTGCCACTGGCATCCCGCGAAATGTAGGAATATGCATTGCCGGTTGCGTTCCGGCAGACCTCCATCCCCTGCATCCATGTATAAGGCGTATAGCCAGACGCCGGACGGTACGTCAGGACACGATGCAACGGATGCTCTTTCGCCTCTTCCCAGCCCTTGCGAATTGTCATAGGCATGGCGGCGAACGTGTTCGCCAGAAGCGTCACCGCACCGAAAACCGCTTCACTGTCCTGCATCTGCCGTGATGCCGTTGTTTGCCATGATGGTTCAAGCCGGAAAGTTTCCCCCGCTTTTCGTGGGGAAAACTTTGATTTCAGCCGTGCCATTATGCCCACATGCCATCACCTCCATTTTCCAGCAGTTGGTCAAGATCGTAGATTTGCACCGCATCCCCTGAATCGTTTTCCATTCCGAGCGGCGGGCAGTGCCGCAGCCAGACCGTATGTGCATCCAGAAACGCCATAAATGCGTCTATTTTGCTGTACTTGTCCGCTTTTTTCGGCGCATAGTTTTCATTATCCCGCGTCGAAAAGTCGTTCCGCAGCTTGACATTGTTCAGATACCACTCGAAGAGCGTGTTTTGGTCGTGAACGATCATTCCATCCGTAAACAGCTCTTTGATGTGCTTCATCGGCGCATTAAGCGTGATTGCGCCCTGTCTAACCGGTTCGCAAGCGAACATTGTTTCCAGCGTTTTGACCAAAAGGGTTGCGTTCGCCGGGTCATAGCCGATGCAGCGGATGTCGAAAATCTCGCCCATCTTCCTGAACCAGTCGATGATGCAGTCCTGCTTCACATAGTCGCCTTCCACTATCGTCAGCCGCCCCTGCATCGCCTCGCCGTAGTAATCCAACCGCTCTGCATTCAACTCTGCCACCTTGCGCGGCACAAACGTATGCGGGATGACATAAAAGCGACCGTCATCCAGCGGAATTTCCAGCGCCGTCGAGCAATGGTCGCCGCTGACAGCCACGTCGAATCCGCCAAAGGCCTCGCGCCCTCTGACTGCCTCCAGGCCAATAACATCCCGATTGCGTTCCACCAGCGAAAAGTCCAAGAAGCTCGCATTGGTCGCCCGCGTGAACACATTCAGCGTTTTCGTCAGGAAGTCAATACGCCGATCTGCAATCGCCCGGCCTTCCTCCCAGCGCTGCTTCAGCTTGTCCAGATGCAGGAGTACGCCCAGCGATGGGTTTGCCTTCACCCACTTGCTGGAATCCTCCGGCGAATCCTGTTCGTCGATTTCATAGATAAGCGCCAGTTCGCGGTCATTCACCGCCGCATTGCCGCTGCCTTTGAGCATTTGGTCAGCAAGCCGATATTCGCTGACCAACACACCGTCCAGCACATACCCCATCGTGGACATCATCAGCAGCAGACCGTCCGAGGCTTTGTCCAGCGACCGGCGCATCTGCTCGATGGCATCATAGGTGCGCATCTCATGCAGCTCATCCAGTACGCCCCACGTCGGCCGCAGACCGTCAAGCAGCGACGCACGGTTTGACATTGCCTGAATCACGCTATCCGGCGTTGCGCTGCGTCCCTTGTCTGACTGCCCGTCCGCATAGTATTCCGCGCAGGAGCGCAGGGCGCGAAACTTCTTCGACAGCGCCGTTGACGCGCCGATTGCCGCATTGACATCGTGCATGAAAATCCGCGCCTGCGGTTTGCTGTTCGCCAGGACGTCGATTTCGGCGTTCTTGATACCTTCCTGGCTGACGCTGTACAGCGCCGCGCCCGCAATCATCGGCGTTTTGCCGTTGCCGCTGCCGACAATCAGCAAACATTTGTTGTGCTTGCGTGTCCCGTCCTTCTTGCTGACCCAGCCGAACAGCGCCGCGTAAAAGGCGCACTGCCACGGCATCAGCGTCAGGCGGTCATAATCCCCCTGCGGTCGGACGAACTTTTCGACGAACCGAATCGGCTTCGATGCTTTTTCCGCGTCGAACCGCCACGGGAAATCGCCCTCTTCTTCGTGCATCAGGTCACGCACAAATCGCTCATAGGCAAGCCGGACTTTTTGACACGCCAGCACGCGCCCGCTAAGTACATCGTCAATGTATGCCCATATGCGCGGGTCAGCATCGCCATGCAGACGATTCCAGTCCGCACAAATGCGCTCCTCTGCTGCGGCAATATGCGGGTCAATAGTCGTCCAGGTCGTCGTCCTCATCCTCGCCATCACCTGCCTCATCAGGTGCAGCTTTCTTTGTGTCCAGCTTCAGCGCGGCAATGAGCTTCGTCAAGGATGCCGCTGCCCGGAGCGCCTGTTCATACGCGACATTCTTGCGCACGACGCGCTGGCGGCCGGACGCGTAGCTTTCGCGCAGGCCGTTCGTCGCCACGTCGTCCACTGCACGCAGGCGAAGCGCCTCCGTCTGCTCGTAAGCGTCCAAAATCGCCTGCTGATGCGGCAAAATTTTCCCATATCGGCTGGCGACCTCTTCTTCCAGCAGCATCCGCGCCGTATGCGCCCGCTCTCCCGGCAGCTTGTATCCCGTTTCTGTCCGATTCATGTTCTCCCCTCACTTGATACTAATAACCCGGATGCCCGTCAAATCGGGCTGTTCTTTCGGATTTTTGCTTGCACCCTTCTCCGGATGCACCTGTTCGTGGCAGATCACGCAAACGCTTTGCAGGTTGTCCAGCTCCAATTCCAGCGACTGGTCAACCGTGCGTGGAATCAGGTGGTGGACAATCTTCGCCGGTCGCTTCTGGCATCGTTGGCACCAATAATGGTCGCGCTGCAAGGCAGCCACTCGAATCGCCTTCCAAGGCGGCGACAAATAAAACGGGTCTGCCTGTTTCTTCGACAATATGCGCGCCTCCCGTCCGCAGAAGGCGCGCCCGCCGCGCTCATCCCCTAAGCCCAGATGAGCAGCCACCTTGTCAGCGTCATGCTGAGGTGACGCGAAGTGAAGGAGGCACACACGCTGCGGTCAACCGCATTCGGCGGATGGGGTACGCCCCACGCGCAGATTGTCGCACCAACACCACCCGTGCAGTCAAGGTGAGAAAAAGTTTGCAATTTTCCTGAAAAAACTTCATTTCCCCTCTTGACATACTACAATTAGTATGTTATAATATATGTGTCAGCAAGAGCTGACAGAAAGGCGGGTGTCAAACATGAATCAAAACGAAAGAGAGGAATCCCAAATGACCGATTACCAGTTCCGCTTCATCATGCGCGAATTGCTTGCTTACGCAAAGCAAGCTCCTGACAAGGAAACCATCGTCAAGCATCTGGAAGAACTTCTGAACGACAACAAAAAAGCCTAAGCTCCGCAACAGCTTAGGCTGACACACGGGGAAGCGGTAAGAGGATACCCGCCGCCGCTTCCCTCCTCTCTCATTTTACACGACGGCGGGTAAAAAGTCAAGGGGGATTTGGGACATGAGTGAACCGGAGAAGCAGAAGCGCAAGACACACACCTCGACCGACGTCAAACGGCGCTACAATGAGAAGGTATATGACCGCATCAGCCTGAGCGTGCCGAAGGAAATGGCAGCGGCATTCAAAGCCAAGTGCGCTGCCGAGGGTATCCCGCAGGCGCAGGTTCTCAAACGCGCCATCGAAGCGTTTCTGGCGGAATAACATGAAAAGCGTGCCGTTCCAATGAGCGGCGCGCCTTTTCATTACAATGATTTAAGTTCGTAAGAAAGATAAGATTTTTTCATTTTCCCTATTGACACAATGGAATCATTGTGCTATAATGAGAAACGAAAGGAGGTGAACTTGGTGAGCAAGAAAGGCAAGAAAAATCGCCGCAAGCTGGAACTTGCAGCGACGATTCTGCTGATTATCCTGAAGGTGCTTGAGCTGGCTCTCGAAATCCTAAAGGACTAATCAGTCGGGCGCGGGGTGGCGCGTCAAAGCGCCGCCCTCGCTTGCCTTGATTATATCATAATCCGCTCACCAATGCAATATGAAAATTCTTGAATTGCTCATCAACCTTGCGGAACTTGGCATCCTGGTCTATCTGGCTGTGTTGCTGACAAAAGACATTCGCAAAAAGTGAAAGGAGGTGTTCCCATGTACCCTTCCAATCCGCCGGTAGAGAGCATTCCAGCCCTCATCAAGGAAAAACGCAAGGAGAGCGGCCTGACACAGCGCGCCCTCGGCGAAGCGTGCGGCTACACCGGCGCAAGTGCTGAGCGCGTCGTCCAGTTGTGGGAATACGGCAAGCAGTCCGTTCCCGTAGAGCGGATGCGCTCCCTTGCCACCGCGCTGGGCATTCCCGTTGACCTACTCATCCCGTAACCAGCAGAAGGCGTGCCGTTCCAATGAGCGGCACGCCTTTTATGCGATTTCCTCAAGAATTTTCCGAACATCGTGCACGAATCCCGGCATGTCCTCGAACACGATTTCTTCACGCGATTCGCACCCCTTCCCGCATCACCGTCCGGTAAAAGTCGGATTCGCGGTTGATTTCGCGCAGCTCGAACGCATCAACATCCTTGTGCGTCAGCTGCCGCAGCTCCTCCCCGAAGGCAAAGACATCCCGTGCGCGGAAATGCGCCCCGCCGACCAGCACCACGTCAATATCCGAGTTCGCATTGGCGGATTCACGCGCATACGACCCGAACAGAATCGCGTAATCCGCATGATATTTCCCCAGCAGACCGCGAATCGCCTGTTCTACTTCCCTGCGTGACAACATGCTGCTGCACCTCCGTTCTCTACGATTCCCTATCTGTATCATACCATTCGCGAAAGAAAAAGTCAACAGAAGGGGTTGATTTTTTGTCACACGGTTGCTATACTTAATGCGTGGCAAAAAAGGAGGTGTGCGAATGCCATCAAAAATGGGTAGACCGAAAGCAGACAACCCGAAAGACATCCGTTACAGCATCCGTCTGGATGCTCAAACGGAACAGAAGCTGCAAGCCTACTGTGCCGAACACGGCATCACCCGCGGCGAAGCAGTGCGTCGAGCCATCGGGCTGCTTCTTCAGTCAAAAAAATAGAAGATGCGCCTTGCCGCCTAAAGCACCACATCTTCTATCCCAGCATTTCACCGCGTCCGAGGACGGTATGAAATCCTTTTCCATCATACCATCCCGGACGCAAAAAGTCAAGATTTTGCGAACATAGGAGGGTATTTTCATGATGGACACAAAACAGATTCTTCAAGAAGTTGACCTGATTGGTGAAGCGCTGAACATCATCTGCCAGCGCAGCAACTTTCAATCGAAAACCGACCGCATCGACGACGCTTTGCTTCTCGAAATCATCGAAAGCGCCGGAAGACTCAAAGAAATGCTGACCGCTGAGGTCAAGTGACTTTCCCCCGCGCCTGCCATACTCCCAATACGGCAGGCGCTTTTCTATGTCACCACGGGCAATCGTCCGGTTCTGCCTGTTCCATGCCGCTTTCCGGGTCAACCGGCGCAGTCGGCGCGTCCTCCTGCACCGCCCGGCGCGGCGAAAGATACTCCAAGCGCGGGTCGCTCATTTCCAGCGCGGCGCGGATCGTGCCGTCCTTGCCCTGATAGCCGCGCGCCGTCAGCCGCCCCTCGACCAGAATCTTGTCGCCCTTGTGCAGCGTTTCCGCCAGCTTCGTGCGCTCCTCCCAGAACGAAATCTGGTAGTAGTCCGCCGTCTGCTGGCCATCGCGGCCTACGCGGTTGCAGGCAATGTCCATCTGCGCCACGCGCTTGCCGGAAGAGGTCATCGAGATTCGTGGGTCACGCGTCAGGTTGCCGATGAGAATCGTCTTATTCATCCTGCGCCTCCTCCGGCACTTTCATGCCCAGCGTCGCCTCAAAACACGCCGGACAGAGTTCCTTCACCACATGCGTCTGCAAGTGTCCCAGCCATGTGATGTAGACCTTCTCCCCCGCCTTTTCCAGTTCCTTGCCGCACCGATCGCAGGTGTACTTCGTCGTTGTCGCCATCGTTTACCCCTCTTTCTGCGCCAGCTTCGCCAGCGCGTCCGATTTAATCTGCTTGACCATGCGTTCCCGCAGACCAAACGCTTCGCCAATTTCCCGGATTGTCTTGCCGCAGAGGTAGTAGCTGTGCAGGACGCACTGTTCCCGCATACTCAGCCCCCACATGCCCGCCGACGCAACCGTCTGATAGCGCCTCGCCCGGTTGTGCAGCATTTCCATCACGATGCTGACCTCCCGCGCTTCCATCAGCGGCGCGTCCTGCCCTTCCAGCAGCTTGTCCGATGCCTTCATCACGTCCTCCATCTGCTGGATTGCCGTCAGCGTGTTCTTGCTGGCGGTCAGCGCTTCAACCGTCGTCATCCGCATTCGCCCCTTTCCCCGTCAGAACGGATTGTCCGGCATTTCGTCGATTTCTTCCATGCCCAGCTGATGCCCCTTTGCAAGCGTTTTCGCCTGCTCCGGTGTCTTTTCGTCGTCCAGAATGCTGCGTGCAACCACAAGATAGCGCCCATGCACCCCACCGCGGCGAATCTGCTGGAGCGTTTCGCCCTTGGTACTTCGCTGGCTGATGCCTTCCTCTGCCAGCTGGCGCAGCAGCGTGGTCTTGCCGACCGCCATCGTCGCGCCCTGCACCCGCAGGCTCTCACAGACCGCGCCGTAGGCCGCACCCGGAATGAAGTAATACTTTTCCGCATCACGATAGCCAATCATCCCGATCGGCGGCGTTGTCGGTTGATTCGCAATGCCCATATCAAGCACAACGCTCTTGCCTGACATGAGCAGTTCACGCATCGTCGCAAGAAAAACCTGCGTCGGTGCCTGACTGGTCATGGCTTCGCGCTGCTCCTGGCTGTTCGCGCTGACAGCATCCCAGTACGGGCGCATGACCTCCTCGAAGTCCGTCACGCCGTCCAGCACGCCGCCCGGCTGCGCCATGTACTCCACCATCATCCGTACACCCAGCATGATGTACGCGACTGCCGAGGGCAAGCGTGCATGTGTGCCAGAAACGCGCCTGCTGGCTTCGTCGAACATCTCCCGGTAGAGCGCATCAAGGCGGGCTGGCAGCTTGTCCGCCTGCCCCGCCAGATACGCAATGTAGCCCCGCATACTCTCGTTCAATGCGCCCTCCTTCGCCAGCCGCCAGAGTTCCTGCATCTCTGCTTTCCGCTCCGGCGCGGCATCGCTGGTTGGCAGCGGCACGTTCCCCGCCGCCAAGTTGATGACGTACAAGCGGGCAATGTTGCTGTCGCCGGTCTCGCTGGGCAATTCTTCGCCCGTCTGGATGCACAGCCCGCGTGCCGGATAGTCGTGCTGTGCCGTCATGTCCGCCGAGATTCTGCTGCGCTTCAATCCGTCGCAGACCATGCGGATGATGTTTTCTTCCAGCGCCCGGCGCGCCGACATCTGCCGCGCATCCGCCACCGTCTTGTAGTCATCTACCAGCAGCGGCAAATCTTTCAGGATGAACAGCTTTCGTTCCATTGACGCGATGGAATCATTGAAGCTGCCCGGCTGATCGCCCTCGAAGCGGAAATCGTAGCCGAAGTGGTTCATTGCCAGCGTGACGATAGACGTTTTGCCCATGCCGGTTGTCCCGCGCACGAACGGCACGACGCTTGGCTTCCGGCCGACTTTCCGCAGGAAGTGCGTCAGCGGCGACAGGAACAAGTACCCCACAAGCGGCACACCGACCCGCAGCGTCGCCACGTCCATCAGGCGCAGTGTCGCACTCTGGCACAGCGGCAGCGCCTTTTCGCGCCCCATCGTTTCGAGCCATTCCCCTTCGCGCAGCCCGTCCAGCCTGTACCGCCCCAGCCGGAAATCCAGCTGCACGTCCGCCTCAACGTCGCCCGCCGCGCTGATTGCGCCGCCGCCGTGCAGGAAACAGACCTTCCCGTCGATTTCGCGCCAGCCGGTGTGCGAATACATCGTGCGCTGAATCGCGGCGGCAACGCCTGCACTCTGGATGATTCGCCGGAGCTTCTGCGCCACGCCGTTGCCTTCGTAGATGACGGCGTTCAGCCCCCAGCCCTCAATCGCCCAGTTCATCTTCGCGAACGATTCCGCCGGGACTCGCAGCGCTTTGAGCTTCATGCCCGTGCTGCTCCATCCTTCGATGACAAATTCCTGCCGCAGCTGACCTTCGCCGTCATCGATGCTCACCTGCTCCACCGGCAGTGCGACGAAATTGCTCAGCGGACGTTCATCGCCCTCTGCCGTCGGACTGAAAATGCAGCCAGAGCGCACATGACACCCGCTGACGCCGACGAAATAATCTTCGTAGTCACCGCCGCCAATGTTCCGCGCCAGCACCGGCGAAAGCGCAATCAGATTTTCGAGAACGCCCTTCGCTTTTTCCGCGCCGAGTGCCCCCGCCAAATCTGAAATATCCCCCTTAGGGGGGAGGGGGGTGGCCTTTTGCCTTCTGAGGTTCACGATGCGGATGCTTTTGGCGTCGTTCCGCAGTTCGCGCAGGATGAGCTTCGCGTGTTTTTCGCCCGGCTCATCCATGTCCGGGATGATGACGACATCCGCGCCCTTGAAGTGTTTGGACAACTCCTCGCTCCACTTGCCCGCGCCGCCCTTGTTCGTCGTGGCAGCGTAACCGAGCGTCCGGAGCGTCTCCACGTCCTTTTCGCCCTCTACAATCAGCACTTTTTTGCCGTCTTGCACCGCTTTGACCACTTCCGGCAGGTGATACAGCACATTGTGTCGCCCGCCGTCGCCCCAAAACCACTTCCCGCCGTCGCAGTGAATCGTCGGGAACGACTTCTTGTCCGTCCGGTACACGCGCAGTAGCGGCGCGCCGTCGGCATCGGTGTACTCATACATCGCCGTGATGGTTTCCGGCGGTGCGTCCTTTTGGGCATATGTCCCCCCGATTTTGAGCCGGTTGAGGTCGGCAGGAATCTTTTTCGGCGGTTTCGTGGTGATTTCCGCTGCGGGTTTGGTGGATTTCTGCGCCTTCTGCTGCGTTTTCGCAGCGCCTGCCGGATGCGCCGTCTGCCACTCGCGCTGCACCTCATCCGTGCAGAGGTCGCGCCATGTCACCCCAACCTTGCGCAGGATGTCATCAGTCTTGCAGTCTGAAAAGCAGTGCAGCACAATTCCCTTGTCGCCCATGCCAATGGACAAGCTCGCTGTTTTATCGTCATGACAAGGGCATTGGACCATGTATCCCCCGCGGACCTGCTTCACGCCCTTGAATTTCGACAGGAACGTTTGCATATCAATCATGCGTTTATCCCGCCCTTTCTGTGTTTCTCATCGGTTTCACCGCTGCTGGTTCGCCAGCGCCATCCGTCCCCGCTGCAAGTCCGGCATGATGGGGATCAGCGCCGTCCTGCCCGTCACGCTGTCTTTGACCCGCGTTTCGATGCCCGTGAACAGCAGGCAGTCGCGCGTTCCGGCCTGAATCCCCTCGTCGCACATTTCCATCTGCCAGTCCGACGCGGCAAAATCCTCCAGCGCCAGCGGAAGCCGCTCCGACCGCGCCCAGGCATTGTTCGCCACCAGCATCCCGCGCACCGTCCACAAATCATCCTGGCGTACGACGATGTAGCGCAGTTCCAGCATATCCGGCCGGAAGACGCAGTGCCATCGTCCGCTGTGTTCCGTTGCGCGCAAGGCGCGTTCGATTGCCTGATTCAGTTGCATTCCTGTCTCCCCTTCCGTCACAAATCCAGCACATGCCCGCGCCAGCGGACGCAGACAAGGCAGTAGCCGTCTTTCGGCGTTTTGCCGATGAGGTTCGCACGCCACGTTGTGTACAGCGGCGCTTCGATGGCGGCGTAGCACAGACACCAGTCCTTTGCACGCAGATCCGCCAGCGTCAGCGCCGGCGTGTCGCGTGTCTTTGCGTCGCGCCGATGCCGGTCGTAGATGACGCTCAGCTCTTCGCGCTTCGTGACGACGAAGGCGCAGCCGCGCGGGTCATCCCGCCGCCGGATCGCGACCGCAACCCGCCCGCCGAGGCTGACCACGCTGATGTGCCGCGCATGGTTGATGGCTGTCCGAACATCCCGCGTCGTCAGGATGCGGTTCGCGCCTTCCTCGCCCACTTGGAGGATTTCCGCGATCAAGCGGCTGTCCTCCCAGGTGCAGAACTGCGATTGCCGCTCCATCCGCTGCAAGGCGGCCTGATGCCCGTCCGCGCTCATCCGCCACATCGGCAGGATGCCGCTCTGCATCTCGCACATCCGCGCCATCATTGCGCCGACCTGCCGCTTGCTCATCTTCCTGCGCTTGCGCGCTTCCCGCAGGTATTCCGCGCTCGTCATCATTGTGCTCTTTCCAGCCGCCGTAGGGCTTCTTCAATCCTTCGGTGCGTGTCGTCATTACCTTTTTTGCCGTTTAGCACCGTCGAAAGGTAACTTGCAGTGTACCCGCTTGCCGCTGCCAGCTGTTTTCCAGTGATACCACCAACGTGCATACGTCCAACGACGTTCGCTATCCACCTGTCTTTCTTCTGCATAGACTCCCCGCCTTTCAATTTCAGTTCTATAAACGAGCAAATTCCAAAAGGGAACCAAAAGGATAGAGACATTTCCTCTCT
>ERZ773258.931-NODE-931-length-28264-cov-3.543763_pt1 | contig 28264 bp, 36 predicted proteins | sample MGYA00511962_ERZ773258 | MGnify/ENA primary metagenome ERZ773258 (study PRJEB29015, sample SAMEA2737755) | human gut metagenome | biome: human gut; feature: human-associated habitat; material: faeces | place: China | collected 2012 ... | reverse complement strand
CATCTGCCCCTAGCACCTCACAAGTTAAGGACTTCAGCGTTTCTGCCGGTATTTTCTTCGCCGGACATTCCGCCTTCCCCTTGGTCTGAAATGTGGTGCAGTTCCAGAAGCGCTTTCCACGGCAGGTGACGCGCTTATAGGTGCTGCCGCAGAGGCCGCAGCGTATAAGCCCGGAAAATGTTGACCGCTGGACAGCTTGAAGAATTCAAGTGGACGGCTGAACAATATGTGAAAGCCGCACAGCGGGCCGACCTTTCCCCGGAGTGGATCAAGAAGTTGGAAAACGCGTCAACCCGCTTCCATGTCAGCCGCCTTGAAGCAATCCAACTGCAAATTCAACAGCAGATTGAACTTTTGTACGGCAATCAGGTAGATGGGATTGATGATCTTCTGAAGAAGCTGGTTTCCAATGGGTACACCCAAGGGGCCTTTGAAATTCAAAAGGGCATTGGCCTTGGATGGGATTTCACCGCCCTGAACCAGAAGAAACTTGAAGCCTTACTTTCAAAACCGTGGACAACGGACGGGCGGACTTTTCGGGATCGCTGTTGGCTGAACAAGGCTGATTTGGTGGACACCGTAAACAAGGAACTGATTCAGGGAATGTTGCGAGGTGATCCACCGGCCAAGATTATCACGGCCATTCAAAAGCAGTTTGGAACTTCCCGCTATAAAGCAAGGCGGTTGGTTCATACGGAAACCAGCTATTTCAATGCTGTTTCTAAAATCCAAATGTATAAGGATTTGGGAGTAGATCAGATTGAAATTGTGGAAACGCTGGATTCCCGCACCTGTTCCACCTGTCAACCCCTTGATGGGAAGGTGATCCCGCTTTCCCAATATGAACCCGGTGTAACTGTTCCGCCCTTCCACCCGAATTGCCGGGGAACCACTTGCCCCTATTATGGCGATATGGATGGCGAAAGAGCCGCCCGCACCGCTGATGGAAAGGTGTACTATGTCCCGGCCAACATGAAATATGCCGATTGGAAGAAGGCTTTTGTGGATGGTGTGAAGGATGATTTGACGGTCGTCATAGCGGGAAAGGTATTGAAGCGGGTTCGGGATTATGAAAGTGAGTTCGGCAAGAAATTTGGAAAAGAGCACTATGATGAAATCAGGGATCGGGTAGATGCCTGTGAAAATGCAGACCTTCAGAAAGTGTGGGACGCTTATGAAGGCAAGATCACGGTTGCTGACCCTCACCATAGGGGCGGCGCTTACTGTTCCGGTAACAACATCTATGTGAACATTGAAACTGACGCAAAAGGCAAATCGTGGAGTTCTCCCTATGCAACCACCTTCCATGAAAGCGGCCATGCCATTGACGGCCTAACGGCCCACTTTGGAAGCACAAACGGACAATGGCACCTTTCTTCCACCTATAAAGATGGCCTGTTCCCCAAAACCATCAAAGAAGAAGTTGGTGATTTGGTGAAATCCATTCTTGCCGATATGAAAGACCACAAAGATGATTTTTCCTATTGGGTGCAGAAAGGTTGGATGAGCCAAAACACGGCAGATTATTACCTGAAGTATGGGGGCTTCAAAGTCAAGAAATCCTATGCTTACGCCGCCCTTCAGAATGAAATCAAGAGTTTGTCCCCATTGCAGTACGGAGATCTTTCTGATATATTGGAAGGGGCCACCCGTGGAAAAATCCAGTGTGGTATTGGACACGGAGGCGGTTCTTACTGGACAAATCGAACTTATAACGGGGTTGAATGGGGGCTTGGAACGGAAGCCTTTGCTGAAATGACTTCTGCAACCATGACTTCCCCAGAGAGTTTGGAAACCATCAAGAAATATCTCCCCAAATCTTATGCCATGTATGAAGATATGCTGAAACTGATTGCCGGTCAAATTTAAGGGGGTGTTTTCCATGTTTGAATTGATTGAACAATACACTGAAAAATTCAATGAGAATTTCCCGTTATTCGCCCTGATGGGGGTAGATGATGAAGAAATTGAAGCTATTCTTCAGGAATGTTTGGATAAGGGAACCCCTTACCGGCCACCTGATCTGGACGAAAAATCTTTATATTGATGATCTGACCACCACCGGCCTTCTGGTCGGCGGTGGTTTTTTCATACCTATTCGCCGTTTCTCGGTTGTGGGCGGAAAACAGAGCCGGGGGAAATCGTGGTTCCTGGCCCACGGTAAAAAAGGATTTTATGATGGAGGTATCACACTATGACGAAAGAAAAGCTGATGGAGTGGGGCTTGACCGAGGAACAGGCCAACAAGGTTATGGAAGGGCTGAACGGTTCCTTTGTGACCAAGAGCCGGTTCAATGAGGTGAACGAGGAAAACAAGACCCTAAAGGCCAAAGTTTCTGAACGGGATGGGCAGATTGAAACCCTGAAGAAGTCCGCTGGTGACAATACGGAACTTCAGAACCAGATCACCGCCCTTCAGGAGGCGAACAAGCAGAAGGACAAGGATCACGCCAATGAAATCAAGGCCCTGAAGATCAGCAATGCCATTGATGTGGCCCTGACTAATGCCAAGGCCAAAAATAACACCGCTGTAAAGGCGCTGTTGGCTACATTCTTGGAGAAGGCGGAACTGGCTGATGATGGTACGGTGAAAGGGCTGGATGATGAAATTGGCAAGCTGACCAAGGGCGAGGACACGGCTTTTCTGTTCGACACCAGCGGCAAGGCCAAGTTCAAGGGGGCTAAGGCTGCTGAAAAGAGTGACCCCCACAACCAGCCCACCGGGGATGATCTTTCCAAAATGTCCTATGACGAACTGTGCAAGTACATGGAGGAAAACCCGGATGCGGTTTTGGAATAACCCACACAATTTGACTACACAGAAAGGAAGTTTGAACGATGGCTAACAGCAAGTTTGATGCAAAGTCTTTCAACCCTGAAGCGTTTAAGTACATGGTTGGCCGTGTGCCTAACTTGACCCTGAACGCCCTGAAGAAGTCCCGTGCGCTGGCCGGGAACCCTGACATTCGGGCGGTGTTCACCAGTCAGAACGGCACCGCTTACGCCCGTCTTGCCATGCGTGGCCTTTTGGATGGGGATGCGGTGAACTATGACGGTGAGACCGATATTACCGCCACTTCCACCAAGACCTTTGAACAGGGCATGGTGGTTGTTGGCCGTGCCAAGGCATGGACTGAAAAGGACTTCAGTTATGACATTACGGGCGGCGTGGACTTCATGGGCAATGTGTCCGCACAGGTTGCGGAGTACAAGGACACCTTGGATCAGAAAACCCTTCTGTCTATCCTAAAGGGTGTTTTTGCTATGCCCACCAGTGATGCCAAGAACAAGGAATTCGTGGAGAAGCACAGCACCACGATTTATGCCCCTATGAGCGCCACCACCCTGAACAGCGCCGTGAACAAGGCTTGTGGAGCCAATAAGCAGAAGTTTTCTTTGGTGTTCATGCACAGTGATGTTGCCACCAACCTTGAAAACATGAAGCTGTTGGAGTTTATGAAGCAGACGGACGGTGACGGCATTCAAAAGGATTTGACCCTTGCTACTTGGAATGGCCGCACCGTGGTTGTAGACGATGATCTTCCCGCCGTGGCCGGTTATGGCGATGCCGATGCAGAAACCCCCGGTGCTTTGAAGATCGTTGCTTCTGGCGGAGACAATAGCACCACCATTAATCTTGCAAGCGCCACCCCCTACTTTGGCACCCGTACCCTTGCGGCCGATATGTATGTGGTTCCCGCTACGCAGTACACCACATACATTATGGGTAACGGCGCTATCTCCTATGAAGATATTGGGGCCAAGGTGCCTTATGAGATGGCCCGTGACCCCAAGACCAAGGGCGGTGAAGATACCCTGTATATGCGTCAGCGCAAGGTGTTCAGCCCCTATGGTATCAGCTATGAGAAGAAAAGTCAGACCAAGCTGTCCCCCACTGACACTGACTTGGAGAATGGGCAGAACTGGACGCTGGTTCACAGTGGTGAAAGCACCGCTTCCCAGCGCACCTATATCAACCACAAGGCCATTCCCATTGCCCGGATTCAGTCTTTGGGCTGATGGAATAATGGTGGTGATTCCCGTTGCGTGAACAGGTTATTGCAATGCTTACGGCCCTTGGCGTAACGGGGGCCGCTGTTGATCCGCTGTTGGACATGGTGATTACTAATGTCCAATGGCGGATCAAAAATTTGACCAACCTTCGGGAAGTCCCTGAAGGGCTGGAAAGTATGGCCGTATCTATGGCGGTTGGTGAATATCTGAACATGAAAAAGGCCAATGGGCAGTTGGAAGGGTTTGACCTTGAAGCGGCGGTAAAACAAATTCAGGAAGGCGATACCAACACGGTTTTTGCCATTGGGGGTGGTAATTCCACCCCAGAACAGCGGTTGGACAGCCTGATCAACTTCCTGATCAATGGCCGGATGGATGAAATCTACCGGTATAGGCGGTTGGTATGGTGAACGCCCAACGCAAAGCCCTTGAACGGTTGTGGAAAGACCGTTGCACCGTCTATAAGCGGGAAAAGGTGAAAGACCCCACAACCAAACTAACTGATTTTGTGGAAACGCCGCTTCTTCAAGATCAGCCCTGCAAACTGTCCTTTGAAACTTTAACTTCAAGTTCTGGTGATTCGGTTGCCACCGTAGCCCAAAATGTGAAGCTGTTTCTTTCCCCTGATGTGAATATTCCCGCTGGCTGTAAGATCGTGGTGAAAAGGTTCAATGACCTTGAACGGGAATTCACCTATTCCAAGAGCGGTGAAGCGGGGGTTTTCACCAACCACCAAGAAATCCAACTGGTTCCGTTCAAGGGGTATGCCTAATGAGTAAGTGGGGGAAATGCGATTTCAAGCAACTGCAACGGCTGAACAAAAACATGGAAAAACTGATGGGCGCTGACTTGGATCGGTTTTGCCGCCAAGCCGCCAAAGACCTTGCGGGGCGGTTGCTGAACAAGGTTGTGAAGCGGACACCCGTTGTATATGGAACCTTGCGGGATGCGTGGGCGGTGATGCCCGTGGGCCACCGGGGAACCCATTACACGGTTGTTGTGCTGAATAACCTTCAATATGCGTCCTATGTCGAATACGGCCACCGGCAAAAGCCGGGGCGGTTCATCCCCGGTTATTGGGAAAGTGACCGCTTTGTTTATGATCCCGATGCGGAAGGCGGGATGGTGCTGAAGCAGAATTGGGTGAAGGGGCACTATATGCTGACGATTTCCACACAAGAGTTGGAACAGCAAGCGCCCGCACTGCTGGAAAAGAAGCTATACAAGTTCCTGAAGGGGTGTTTCGATGCTTAATGAGATTATTAAAGGAATTTCAATGGCGCTGAACACCGCCTTTGGGGATGGGTATGAAATTTATCAGAACGATGTGGGGCAAGGCTTGAAAGAGCCTTGCTTTTTAATTGCCGTTCTGCAACCGGAAATCACGCCCATGCTTGGAAGGCGGTCAATCTGGCGGCACTCGTTTGATATTCAGTATTTCCCGACTGACCCCAGCAACAATGCAGAAATGTTCACCGTTGCGGAAACGATGATTGGGGTATTGGACTTCATCACGCTTCCGGGCGGTGATCTTCTTCATGGAACCAGCGTGAATTATGAGATTGTGGACGATGTACTTCACTTCTTTGTGAACTATAACTTGCCCATGATCCGCCCCGCTGAAGAAACCTATATGGAAACTTTGGAAGCCGAGGTTGGAACTACGAAAGGATAAGTGTTCATGGCAAAGAGAAAAACCACTGTAACAGTGGAGGTTGAAGCCGTGATGGAACAGAAACAGGCCCCGCCCGTTTCCAAGGCCCCGGTTTTCACCAAAAGAAATATCCTGACCTTCCAGCGATACGCCAAGCGGCGTGATCTTCTGTCCGTTTTGCTGGAAGATGGAAAGGAATACACGATGGAGCAGGTGGACAGCTTGCTTCAAAACTTTTTCAAGAAAGGCAAGGTGAATTGATATGGCCCTTGGCGGCGGCACTTTTTTGACGCAGAACAAGATTCTGCCCGGTGCATATATCAACTTCATTTCGGTTGCGAATGCAAGCGCCACCCTCTCTGATCGTGGTATTGCGACCATCCCCCTTGAAATGAATTGGGGGCCTGAAGGTGAGGTTATCACCGTTGAACTTGGAGAGTTCCAGAAGGATTCCCAAAAGATTTTTGGTTATGCGTACACGGCGGATGAACTGAAGCCTATGCGTGAGATTTTCAAACACGCTAAAACGGTTCACTTTTTCCGCCTGAATTCCAGTGGCGCAAAGGCCGCTTGTACCTATGCAACGGCCAAATATCCCGGCACCCGTGGGAATGACCTTCGCATTGTCATTGAGGAAAATGAAAACAGTCAGCCGGAAAGTAAACTGTATGATGTTGCCACTTTCCTTGGCACTGTCCAAGTGGATCAGCAGAAGGCCATTTCTAAAATGACTGACCTGAAGCCCAATGATTATGTGGACTTCAAAACAGAAGCAAGCCTTGCTGTGACCGCTTCCACCCCCCTTACCAGCGGCACCAATGGGAGTGTGGAGGATGCGGCTTATCAAACCTATCTGGATAAGATGGAAGCCTATACCTTCAACGCTATGGGTTGCCCCACCAACAAATCCACCATTGCTGAACTGTTTTCTGCCTTCTGTAAGCGGATGCGGGATGATGTAGGCAAGAAGTTTCAGGTGGTATGCTTCCGCAAGCTGGCCGACTATGAAGGCACCGTGAGTGTGAAGAACACCATTGTTGGTGAAACCGATGATCCCGCCCTGATCCCGTGGGCAACCGGCGTGATTGCGGGAACCGCCGTGAATAAGTCCGCAACCAATATGGACTATGACGGGGAATATCAGGTTGATACTGATTACACCCAAACGGAATTGGAAAACGGTATTCTGGAAGGTTCTTTCATGTTCCATCTGGTAGATGATGAAGTGAAGGTGTTGGAGGATATTAACACCTTCATTTCCGTGACGGATGAAAAATCTGGGGACTTTTCCAGCAATCAGACGATCCGGGTTCTGGATCAGATTGCCAATGATATTGCTGTCTTATTCGGCAAGAAGTACATTGGCAAGGTTCCCAATGATGCTTCCGGGCGGATCAGCCTGTGGAACGATATTGTGAAGCACCATCAAGAACTTCAGAATATCCGGGCCATTGAGAACTTCACCAGTGACAATGTGACGGTTGCCCAAGGCGACACCAAGAAGGCCGTTGTGGTTTCGGACTATGTTACCCCGGTCAACGCTATGGCCCAGCTTTATATGACTGTCTATGTTCAGTAAGAAAGGGGTGTAAGAGGATATGGCAACTGTAATGCAGGCCAAGGACGCTATTTCTGCTCCTTTGGCGGAATGCTTTGTGACCATTGGGGACAATCGTTATAACTTCATGCAGGCTATCAACCTTGAAGCCAACATCGAGAAGAACAAAACGAAAATTCCTATTTTGGGCAAGACTGGAAAGGGTAACAAATCCACCGGTTGGAGTGGTACAGGTTCCGCAACTTTCCACTATAACACCAGCATTTTCCGCCAAATGATGAAACAGTACAAGGACACCGGCGAGGATGTCTATTTTGACATTCAAGTGACCAATGAAGATCCCACTTCTTCTGTGGGCCGTCAGACCGTGATCCTGAAGGATTGCAACGTTGATGGCGGTATTCTTACCAAGTTTGACGCTGACGCGGAATATTTGGATGAAGATATGGATTTCACCTTTGAGGATTTTGAAATGCCTGAAACCTTCGCTTTGCTTGCGGGAATGGAGTAACACGGTCAAAACCCGCCCCATTTTGTGGATGTGGGCGGGTTTTTCTTTTTTCAATTTCAAAATAGGAGGATTTTAACAATGAGCCTTTCTGCATTTTTGACCAAGAACACTATTCAAGTGGATAATGTAAAGTATGTTGCGTCCAAGCGGTTTTTGTCTGATAACCATGAACTGGATGAACGGGGGAACCCCATTGTGATTGGGAAAACCGTAGATGGCAAGCCTATCCACAAAATGAAGCCTATGGAGTGGGAGATCAGGGCTATTACCGGCACGGAAGATGAGGCCCTTCGGAAATCTTGTGCCAAGCGGGTTCCCATTCCCGGCAAGAAGAACCAGTATCAGAAGGAAACCGACTATGATATGTACCTTGGGAAGCTGGCTGTGGCCTGTACGGTGTTCCCAGACCTGAACAACAAGGAACTTCAGGATGATAGAAAAGTGATGGGCGCTGAAGCCCTGCTGAAAACCATGCTGACCCCTGGCGAATATACTGATTATTTGCAAAAGGTTCAGGAGGTTTGTGGATTTGAAACCACCCTTCAGGACGAGGTGGACGAGGCAAAAAACTAATTGAAGAAGGTGATGGTGAAGCGAATATCGCTTACTATTGCCTTCACGAACTGCATTTGACACCTTCCCAATTTACTAACCTTGAACGCCAAGAACGGGCCTTCATCATTGCCGCTATTGAAGTTCGGATTGAACGGGAAAAGAAGAAGCAAAAAGAGATTGAACGGAAACAGCGCCGGGGTCGCAGAAAGTAACTGTTGGCCCCGGCCTTCTGCTATGGAAAGAAGGTGAACCCCTATTGGCAACCATTAGAACGGCAATCGCTCTGTATGATGGTGTAACTTCCCCGCTGAAATCCATGCACAAGGCCATGAACATTGTGCTGAACAGCTTTGAAGCCATGCAACGGGCTTCCGGGAATTCTGTTGATGTTTCGTCCATCCAAGAAGCCCGTGAAGAACTGGCAAGAGCCGGGGCCGCCTTCGATTCCATTGAACAGAATATCCGGGACGCTGGCAACCAGCAAGACCGCTTTAATCAGCGGATCAGGAATGGCGCTACCGCCGCTGATGGCCTTTTGAGCAAGCTGAAGGGCGTTGCGGCCACGGTGGGCGGATTAGCGGCAGTAAAAAAGATTCTGGATATTTCGGATCAATTTTCAAACGCCAACGCCCGGTTGAATAATGCCATGATCAATTTTGATGATGGCGGTTCCCTTGCTGACCTTGAAAAAAAGGTGATGGCTTCGGCGCAGCGATCCAGAACGTCTTATATGGATGCCGCTTCTTCCATTGCAAAATTGGGCTTGAATGCCCGTGATGCCTTTGGAAGCATGGATGAAGTGATTGCCTTCCAAGAACTGATTAACAAGCAATTTGTAATTGGCGGTGCAAGCGTCCAAGAGCAACAGGCCGCAATGGTTCAGCTTACCCAAGCAATGGCTTCCGGTGTGCTTCGTGGTGAAGAACTGAACAGCATTTTTGAACAAGCCCCTGGAATTATTCAAAGCATTGCAGATTACTTGGGAGTTTCCATTGGTGAAATCCGAGCAATGGCCGCAGAGGGCCAAATTACCGCAGATGTAGTGAAAAATGCTATGTTTGCGGCGGCGGATGATATTGAAACCAAGTTTTCAAATATGCCCAAAACATGGGGGCAGATTTGGATTGGGATGCAGAATAAGGCCCTGTCTATTTTCAACCCCATTCTGACTAAAATCAACCAGATTGGAAACAGCGAGAAGTTCCAGAAAGTGACCACCGGCCTGATGAACGGCCTTGCCGCTGTTGCAAATGTGGCTTCTTCGGTGCTGGATATTCTGATTTCCGTTGCTTCGGTGATCGTTGATAATTGGAGTTGGATTCAGCCCATCATTATGGGCATTGTGGCCGCTATGCTGATTTATAACGGCGTGGCGCTGGTGACAAACGCCATTATGGGTATTCAGGCAATAGTCAAGGGCGTTCATGCGGCCGCAACTGCTATGGAAGCGGGAGCCACTTTTACCGCTACTGTGGCCCAGAAGGGCCTGAATGCGGCTTTGTTGGCTTGCCCCCTTACATGGATTATCATTCTGATTATCGCCGTTATAGCGGCAATTTATGCGGCTTGTGCGGCCATTGCAAAATTCACCGGAATTGCCAACAGCGGATTTGGTGTAATTTGCGGCGGTATTATGGTGGTAATCGCATTCTTTAAAAACCTTGGCCTGTCTGTGGCGAATATCGCCTTGGGTATTTGGAACGCTTTAGGGGCCTGTGCTTCCAATATTGGCACGGCTTTTCATAATGTAATTTCAAATGTTCAGGGGTGGTTTTATAATTTGCTTTCTACCGCCCTTACGATTGTAGCCGGTATCTGTGAAGCCCTGAACAAATTGCCCTTTGTGGAATTCGATTATTCCGGCATTACCAGCAAGGCAAGTGAATACGCCGCAAAATCGGCTGAAGCCTACGGGAACATTGAAGAATATAAAAGTGTAGCGGATGCTTTTCGTGAAGGTATGTCCACTTTTGACACCTTCCAATCTGGATGGGCTTCTGAAGCCTTTGCTTCCGGTTCTGCGTGGGGTGACGGTGTAGCGGACAAGGTTTCCGGACTGTTCGACTTTTCTGCAATGGACAGCATGGGAGCCGCTGATGGGCTGGATGCCTTCAACCTTGGCAATACCCTTGACGGTATCTATGGCAACACCGGGGACACAGCGGGGAACACCGCCGCCATGAGTGAAGCCCTTGATATTGCTGAAGAAGATTTGGCCTATATGCGGGATATTGCGGAGCGGGAAGCCATTAACCGGTTCACCACCGCTGAAATCAAGGTTGAACAGCAGAACACCAACTATATCAGCCAAGATACTGATTTGGATGGGATCATGGACGCTTGGGCCAATGATTTTGCCACCAAACTTGATGTTTCGGAAGAAGGGGTGCATGAGTAATGGCGTACACAATGTACTTGGATGGTGTACTAATGCCCATCACCCCTTCCAAGGTGAAGGTGAAAATCAACAACCAGAATGAAACCCTGACGCTGATCAACGGCGAGGAAATCAACATTTTGAAGGCGGCGAGGTTGACCGGTGTTAGTTTTAACCTGCTTTTGCCCCAAGTGTCCTATCCCTTCACCAATGGCGGGGCGCAATCCGCAGATTATTACCTTTCCCTGTTTGAACGGCTGAAAACGGGCAAGAAACCGTTCCAATGGATATTGAACCGGGAAAAGCCCAATGGGGGCCGGTTGTTTTACACCAACCTGACTGTGGGGCTGGAAGATTACCAGATCACGGACGATGCGGAAGAAGGCTTTGATATTACAGTGACCGTGAGCCTGAAGCAATACCGGCACTATGGCACAAAAACTGTGACCGTCCAACCGGCCCCAACCCCCGCCGCAAAACCCACCGCCACGGTGGAGCCGCCCAAGCGGGAAACCAGTCAAGCCCACAAGCAATCCACCTATACCGTGAAATCCGGGGATTGCCTTTGGAATATCGCCAAGAAGTATTTGGGGGATGGTTCCAGATACAATGAGATTTACAACCTGAACAAAGATAAAATCAAAAACCCGAACCTGATTTATGCCGGTCAGGTTCTTACTTTGCCTTCCTGAAAGGGGTGATTCCGCTTGTCCATTGAACTTTTGATTCAGAATGGTTCAACAATTTATTATCCAGTTGTTGAAGAAGGGGTTGCGCTGACCTTGGAGCGGAAAGGCACCCCCGGAAAACTGGAATTTACAGTGATCAAAGATGGGGTTCTGAACTTTCAGGAAGGCAACCCGGTAAAGCTGACGGTGGACGGAACCACCATGTTCTATGGGTTTGTATTCACCAAGAGCCGCAAGGCAAACAGCGTGACCATTGATGTTGTGGCCTATGATCAGTTGCGATACCTGAAGAACAAGGACACTATCACGGAAGAAGGGCTGAAGGCTTCTGACCTTCTGAAGCGGCTGGCGGCGGATTTCCGCCTGAACCTTGGGAGCGTGGAAGATACGGGGTACATCCTTGAAACCATCGTGGAGGAAGATAGCACCCTGTTTGATATGATCCAGAATGCCCTTGATGAAACCCTGATGAATACCGGCCAACTGTTCTGCCTTTATGATGATGCCGGGAAGCTGACCTTGAAGAATGTCAATTCCATGAAGCTGAATTTGCTAATTGATGAAGAAACCGGGGAAACCTTTGACTATTCATCCAGCATTGATGAACAGACCTACAATAAAATCAAACTTACCTATGACAATGAGCAGACCGGCAAGCGGGAACTGTATATTGCGCAAGACGGGGAGAAGATGAACCAGTGGGGTGTTTTGCAGTATTATGAAGAACTTCAGACTGCCACCGGAGCCGTCGCCAAAGCCAATGCCCTGTTGAAGCTGTATGATCAGAAAACCCGGAAGCTGACGGTGAAAAATGCCTTTGGTGATGTGCGGGTTCGGGCCGGTTGCGCCGTGGTAATTGCTTTGAATTTGGGGGACATTATCACCAACAACTATTTGATGATTGAAAAAGTTACCCACAATTTCAAGGGAGATGAACATTTTATGGATTTAACCTTGATTGGGGGTGAATTCATTGCCTAAACCGACAAATGCGGTGGAACTGGTAAAAAAGGCCGCTGTGGAAGCGGTGGAAGCCGGGAAGCCAGTCAACCTTCTGTTTGGTACGGTGATTTCTGCTTCTCCCTTGAAGATTCAGGTTGACCAGAAGGCCATTTACACTGAAAAAATGCTGGTGTTGACCCGGAATGTCACAGATTATGAGGTGGATATAACGGTAAGCCAGCAGGGGCGGAAAAAGCTCACAGTTCACAATGCACTTGTGGTTGGGGATTGGGTACTTCTGGCCCGGATTCAACGGGGGAAGAAATTTGTGGTGTTGGATCGGATCAAGCCGCACCCGGCATTGAAGGGGGAATAGGTATGATTCCACAGGTTCAAGACGATTTGAAACAGAACTTTACCTTCACCACCCTGCCAAGCCGCACATTTAGAATGCGGCACAACACTGAAACCATTACCGGCACCATTGATGACGTGAAAGCTGTGGAACAGGCGGTTTTTCTGATCCTGAATGTGGAACGGTATGAATGGCTGATCTATTCTTGGAACTATGGTTTTGAGAAGAAAAGCCTGATTGGAAAGCCAGTGGATTTCTGTATTCCAGAAATTGAGCGGCGGGTAAAGGAAGCACTGCTTCAGGATGACAGGATCACCGCCGTTGAAAATTTTCAGTTTGAAGTGAACAGGAAAAAGGTGCTGGCTACTTTCACAGTAGTCAGCATTTTTGGCCCCATTTTCACAGAAATGGAGGTGGAAACCTGATGTATGAAGATATTACCTATGAACTGTTGTTGAACCGGATGTTGGAAAAGGCCCTGTCCATCAACAGCAATTTGGACACCCGTGAAGGTTCGCTGGTATGGCTTGGAAATGCCCCCGCCGCCGTGGAGCTTCAAAATCTGTATATCCAGCTTGAAACCGTCCTGAATGAAACCTTTGCGGACACAGCAAGCCGGGATTACCTGATTTTGAGAGCGGCGGAACGGGGCCTTTCCCCTTATGCGGCCACCCCCGCTGTGCTGGAACTGTCTATCACGCCAACTTCTTTATACTTGCCGATGAACACCCGGTTTTCTATTGGAGATTTGAACTATTATGTTTCCGCAGACCGGGGAAATGGAAAGTATGAAATCACCTGTGAAACGGCGGGAGAAGCCGGAAATGATTATGGGGCCACGGTTATTCCCATTGAGTATGTGGGAGGGCTTGAAACCTGTACCATCACCGCTTTGCTGATCCCCGGTGAGGATGAAGAAGATACCGAGGTTTTCAGACAACGCTATTTTGATAGCCTGAATGCCCAAGCCTTCGGCGGCAACCGGATTGACTATATCGAAAAGGTGAACGCCATTCCCGGTGTGGGTGGTGTGAAGGTTTACCGGGCTTGGAACAGCGATATTCGCCCCGCTGAACTGGTGCCCCCTGAAGGGACAAGTGAATGGATCAGCGGCCTTTCCGGTGTGCCTGAAGCTGTGAAATCTTGGCTTGATGCCGTGTATGCAGCCGCAAACAATAACAAGCTGACGGTGGGCGGAACGGTCAAACTGGTGGTGATTGACAGCACCTTTGCGGAGCCTTCAGCCTCATTGGTGGAACTGGTGCAGACCACCATTGACCCCCTTCAGAATGCCGGGGAAGGCGTGGGTATTGCCCCTATCGGCCATGTGGTGAAGGTGTACGGGGTGGAAAATGAAACTGTGAACCTGTCTTTTGATCTTACCTATCAGCAGGGGTGGAATTGGGAAGATGTTTCCGCCTATATCACGGAAGCAATCAACGGTTACTTCTTGGAACTGGCGCAAAGTTGGGCGGATCAGGAACAGGCCCTTGTGGTTCGTATCAGCCAAATTGAAAGCCGGCTGTTGGGAGTAAGCGGGATTTTGGACATTGCCAATACCAAAATCAATGATATAGCGGCTAATTATGAACTGGCCCTTGATCATATTCCGGTACTTGGAACCATTACCCCGACAACCAGCGCCCAAAGCCTATAAGGGAAGGTGATTGAATGGATCGCAAACTAATCAATTACCTTCCCTATGTTGTCCGGGACTATGCGGAATTTCAGGGGATCACCGGTGCCGAACAACCGGAATTTGAAACCGCTTGGGCGGCGGCGGATGATCTTCTTGCAAACCAGTTCATCAAGACCGCTGGCAACCTTGGGTTGTCCCGGTGGGAAAAAATCTTGGGTATCACCCCCAAGGGAACAGATACCTTGGATGATCGGCGGTTCCGTGTGCTGGCCCGGTTGAATGAAGAACTGCCCTACACCTTGCCCCAGCTTCGGGTTATTTTGGGAACCTTGTGCGGAGCCGGTAATTATTCGGCTGAAGTGGTGGAAGGAACCTATCAGCTTATTGTGAAAATTGGTTTGGCGGCAAAGAACAACTTTAGTGATGTGGAATCACTGTTGGATCGGGTGGTTCCACAAAATATGGTTGTGAACCTTCTTCAGCTTTATAACACCCACGCTGGACTTGGACGGTTCACCCATGCTCAGCTTGCCGCACATACCCATGATCGATTAAGAAATGAGGTAATGAACTAATGCCGAATAAAACCGCATACTATGACCTGACCAAACCCCTTGCTTCTGAATTTTATGATGTTGAAGTTCAGAACGAGAACATGGATAAAATTGATGCCCAACTGAAGAACAGGGCTGAATTGGGGGAAGATGGGAAGATTCTCCCCGAACAAATGCCCGATATGGACTATGATCTCGCAGGCACAGCAGAAAATAAGGTGAACACCCACAACGAGAACCAGAGTGCACACCCATATTTGTTGGAGCAGATTCAAACCTGTATGACAGCGACGCAGAACGCACAGGATGCGGCAGATGCGGCCTTGGAAGCTGTGTCCGAGTTGCTCTATATCATTAATGTAGCCCCCACCCAAAATGGAACCCTGACCTATAATGGGCAATCCCAAAGCCCATCGTGGAACAGTTACAACCAGGAAGCCCTGACACTTGGGGGCGTGATCAGCGGCACCGATGCGGGGGAATATCAGGCTACATTCACGCCGAAAGGCCAATACAAATGGAGTGATGGCACTCAAGACCCCAAACAGGTAACATGGAGAATTGACCGGGCTTTTATGGTGGTGCCATTCCAAAGCGGAAGCCTTACTTATACCGGAAGCCTCCAAAGCCCTACTTGGACGGGCTATGACAGCGGGAAAATGACCCTTGGCGGTGATACCACCGGCACCAATGCTGGAAGCTACAACGCCACTTTCACCCCCGGCGCGAACTATAAGTGGAATGATGGGACTACCGATATTAAGACGGTGCCTTGGACGATTGGAAAGGCCGCTGGAAGTCTGACTTTGGGAAAGTCCAGCATGACACTAAATGCTTCCAAAATGAGCGACACCATTACTGTGACCCGCATCGGCAACGGCACCATTTCCGCCGTTTCCAGTTCTGATAGTGTGGCAACGGTTCAGGTTTCCGGGGACACTATTACGGTAACGGCCAAGGCCAAGGGAAATGCTATAATTACCGTTAGTGTGGCCGCTGATGCCAATTACGCCGCCCCCGCAAATAAGACTTGTTCTGTCACGGTTACACTTCCCACAAGCACCTTGGAAGATAATGATTGGGCGATGATCAGCCAAGTCAGCAATTCTGGTAAGGGGTCTTCTTATTGGGCGGTTGGCGACACCAAGACCATCACCATCAACGGGGAAGTAGGAAATTTCACGTTCTCCAACCTGTCCATTGCCGTCTTTATCATCGGCTTTAACCACAACAGCCGCTGGGAGGGCACCAACAAGATCCATTTCCAGATCGGGAAGATCAGTGGTCGTCTGGTGGGCCTGTGCGACAGCAGCCACGGAAAAATGATTTCCTCCACCGGCTATTTCTCCATGAACTCCAACGGCACCAATAGCGGCGGGTGGGAGAACAGCCAAATGAGAACTACGGTGCTGGGCAACGGCGGGAGCCCCACCAGCCCGACCTCCAACACCCTGATGGCCGCCCTGCCCTCCGACCTGCGCGCCGTGATGAAGTCCGTCACCAAGTACAGCGATAACACTGGCGACGGCTCCGACACCGCCAGCTATGTCACCGCCACCACGGACTATCTTTTCCTGCTGGCGGAGTTCGAGTACCACGGAACCAGATCCTACGCCAATAGCGCGGAGCAGAATTACCAGGCCCAGTACGATTACTACAAGGCGGGCAACAGCAAGAGGCATTACAGGCACAACAGCACCGCAGCGGGGGCCGCCACTTGGTGCCGTTCCGTCCATGCCGACTACTCCGACATTTTCTGCCTTGTCGGCACCGGCGGCACGGGCGGCTACTCCAACGCCGCCTATTCTTGGGCGATGGCCCCCGGCTTTGCCGTCTGAGCCGCTGCGGCGTATCACTGCCCAGAAAGAGGGGCCGAGCCGGGCAGGGAACGATCTAGGGAAAATACTATGACGGGCAAGGCGGCTATATCATGCTATCTTTTTCGGAGGTGCGAAATGTATCGGATCATCAAAGACGGGGCCAACATTGGCTTGACCGAAAATCTGAACTACATTAAACAGGCCGAAAATGGTTGCTATGTCCTTTGCCCGGAGCATGATGCTTCGGGCATTGTTTTTGCCGGGACTGTGTACCATTTGTTGGGCCGGGAAACGCTGGACGGGGTGGAAACCGTCAGCTTGGAAGAAACTGATGCGGGAACAGAAATCACCAAATCCAATGAAGCTGGCGGGATCGTGTTTGTGACGATGGCGGAAGCCGGGAGCATTGACCCGGTAACGGCGGCGGAACACGCTGATTTGTTTGCTGAATGGACTTACCCGGTCAACTATAAGACCGGCCAAATCCGCCGCTATAAAGGCAATCTTTACAAGTGTGTGAAAGATCATACTTCCCAAGAAGATTGGGCACCTGATACCGCCCACAGCCTTTGGAGCCTGACCGCCGATCCTTCGGAAGAATGGCCGGAATGGATTGCCCCGATTGGGGCGCATGATGCCTACCCCTTGGGGGCCAAGGTAAGCCACAAGGAAAAACACTGGACTTCCACAGTTGCAAACAATGTGTGGGAGCCGGGTGTATACGGATGGGAGGAAGCCGCCGATGGAGTATAAAACCTATTTCGCCCGGAAGAGGCTGAAGAAGTTGGTGATTTGCGGCTATGTGAACATTCCCTATGGAACCACCGTAACCAATGAAGGTGGAATTCTGATGTGGAACGGAAAACCGATATGTAGTACCGTCAGCCAGGATGCCTTTGACTTCTTCAGTCAGAACGATGATGGCCGGGGCCGGGAGCGTGGGGAACTGGTTTCCGCTATCCTGATCAAGCTGGCAAAGCAGGACAACCAGAAAGAGCGGTGGGGCCCTATTTGGGCGGATTCCCTTTGCCAAAAGTACAAGCGCCCGGAGTATGAAGATTTCTGGATTTGGAATTATGACTTCTACAATGCGCCGGTTGAAGATTTGCGCTATATCCTGAAGTTGGTGGAGGGGTGACGCAATGACGGTGTATCAGTGGCTTTGCTTGCTTGGGGTTCCCGCCCTGATTGCGGGGGTGTTCAAATACCTTCACACCCTGATCAAGCGCAATTCAGATGATAACAAGGCGCTGAAATTGGGGGTTCAGGCCCTTTTGAGAAGTCAAATGATCAGTGACTTTAACAAGTACACTGAAAAAGGGTTTGCCCCGATCTACGCAAGGGAAAGTTTTGAAAACTGCTGGCGGCAGTATCATTCATTGGGGGTGAATGGGGTGATGGATGATCTTCATGAAAAATTCTTGGAACTTCCAACGGCCCCGGTAAATGAGGGCTAAAAAGCGGGAGTTTTCCAAAATCATCTTAGGGTGTGTGGGGGTCGTTACATTGATTGTAACGGCCTTTACTCTTGCCGTTGTTTGGAGAACCGGGGACACTTCACCCCTTGCGTATCTGATCCCGGCCATATTTGCTGAACTGGCAACGGCAACCGGCTTTTACTATTCCAAAGCCAAGGCGGAAAACCGGATCAAGTTGCGGAAGCAGTATGGGCCGGAAATCTATAACGATACCAAGGAACTGTGACCCCCGGCCAAAAATACAACATCAGAAAGGAAGAAAAACATGAGCGCTGAACAGATTGTTTCCCTGATCGTTGCCATTCTTGCTGGCCTGTCCACCTGTATTCCCTTGGCCTATAAGCTGGTGCAGTATGTTCAAAAGGCCACGCAGGAAAAGAATTGGGCCGCTTTGTTGGGCTTGCTGATTGAGTTGATGGAGGAAGCGGAACAGAAGTTTGTCGATGGCGCAACACGCAAGGAATGGGTGATGGCTATGGTGCAGACTTCCGCCGAATATATCAACTATCCTGTGGACACTGAAGCCCTTGGCAACCTGATCGACAGCCTATGTGATATGACCAAGATTGTGAACTATGAGGAAATCCCCGCCCCTGATCCCGTAAAGGAGGAAACCGGCAATGAGCAACAGTAATCTTGTGACCGTCACCCAAATTTCCCCCAACAAAAACAGCCCCCGGAACCACGCCGTTGACCGGATCACTATTCACTGTTTTGTGGGCCAAGTGACCGCAAAGCGTGGGTGTGAGGTTTTCCAGCCCACCAGCAAGAAAGCGTCCTGCAATTATGTCGTGGGCTATGATGGTTCCATTGGCCTGTGTGTGGAGGAAAAGGATCGTTCTTGGTGCAGTTCTTCCAGCGCCAACGATGACCGAGCCGTAACCATTGAGGTTGCAAGTGATACCACCCACCCCTACAAGGTTACGGATCAGGCATATTCCGGCCTTCTTGACCTTGTAACCGATATTTGCAAGCGCAACGGGAAAACTAAAATCCTGTGGTTCGGGGACAAGAACAAAACCCTTGCCTATACCCCCAAGGCAAATGAAATGGTTATGACGGTTCACCGGTGGTTTGCTAATAAGGCTTGCCCCGGTGATTATCTTTATAACCTTCATGATGAAATTGCCGCAGAGGTCAACAGGCGGCTTTCTGGCGGCACTTCTACGGGCGGGGGTGTAACTACTACCCCCAGCACTGGAAACGCCGCCACGGGCGGCACAGGGGCCACAGTGAAGCCCTATTTGGTGCGGGTGACAATTTCCGATCTGTATATCAGAAAAGGCCCCGGCACCAACTACGGGAAGAATGGCTTCATTAAGCCCGGTGTTTATACCATCGTGGAGGAAAGCACCGGCGCAGGTGCTACCGAATGGGGCAAGCTGAAAAGCGGCGCTGGCTGGATCAGTCTTGACTACGCAGAGCCGGTCTAAAACCGTGTTATTAGTTTGTTACTAATACCCCTGATTTGACCCACTTTTAATAGGCTGAAACGTTCAGTATTTGGGCGCTTCGGAGCGTTGCAGAGCATAGAAATTCATGGTATAATAACCTCTAAAGACAGGCTATCCTGTTTCAGAGGAGGAGATCATATGGCTGCCGGACGGAGCTTTGAGGAGACGCATGAAAAAATTCTGCGCAGTGCGCTGGAGATCTTCTCCGCCAAGGGCTATTCCGCAGCCACAGTCAAGGACATCAGCGACCGGGCGGGCTGCAATTCAGTGACCGTATTCCGGCACTTTGAGGATAAGCATACGCTCTTTCTCCAGGTGGTGGAGCGCTTTCATACCCTGACATTCGATGAAGAGGTTCTCCAGTCCCGGCTGAGCTATATCAATGTCCGCGCCGATCTGACTGTGATCGCCAACTATTTCTTCGATCTGCTCTTCCGCCACATCCATATGATGCGGATTTTTATCAGCGACGGACTGGGCTTTGAGGAGATCAGCAAGTACTTGTGGTACTTGCCGCCCCCCTTCAAGGACTTTGTGCGGGACTATCTGGAGGCGGTCTATCCCGATGTGATTCCGCCGATGGACGCGGCCCTCCTCGCCGAGATGTTTGTCTCCTACATTACCCGCACCTGTCTGCGGGTCAATGTGCATGAAGGGGCGGAGGAGAATTCGCGCCAGGTGACCCGGGAGGCGCGGGAGGTCATGGCACTCAGTGTGGACACTATCGCTGAGCTGTGCATGCTCCATGTCCAGCGCGCCCGGGGCGAGAGCGCCGTCTGACAGAAACCCGCCCGCCACAGGCAATTCGCCTGCGGCTGGCGGTTTTTTATCCCTCGGTGAGCAACAGGATATCCTGTGGACGGAATTCCAGCCACAGGGACTGAGAATTTTCCAGAGCGGCCCATTCCTCCTTGCCCAGCTCAATGCGCAGCTGTGAAAAGCCGGACGCGCCGCCGGGAGTGGCCAGCATGACGACGGTGGAGAAGACGTCCTCCACCACCCGCAGCACCCGGCACAGGCAGCGGTTCTCTCCGGGGCCCTCTGCCGGACGGATATAATGGGCCCGAACACCCAAAAAGGCAAGCCCCTCAGGAATGGGCTGCGTGCAGGTAAATTCCGCATCCCAGTCCAGCGCTCTCACACGGCCGCCGGGAAGGGGCTCGGCCCGGGAGACGTTCTTGCAGCCGGACAGCAGGCAGGCCGACAGAGTGCATGGCGCCTCAAACAGCTCCCGCACCGGCTGCTTGGCCTCGGAGCGGCCCTTGTTGAGGACGCATACGCTCTGGCACAGGTGATAGACCTCGTCCCGGCTGTGAGTGACAAAGAGGACCGGACCAGAAAACCGGGAGAGCAGATCCATCATCTCCAGCTCCACCTGCCATTTGAGGTAGCTGTCCAGGGCGGAGAAGGGCTCGTCCAGCAGTAGGACCTCGGGCTCCGTGGCCATAATGCGGGCCAGGGCGACCCGCTGCTGCTGCCCGCCGGAGAGCTGTCGGGGGTATTTTTTTTCGTTGCCCTCCAGGTAGAAGGTGCGGATCAGGCGCGATACCGTCTCCGGAAGCCTGCTCCGATCCCGGACGCCCACGGCGATATTCTGCGCTACAGTCATGTTGGGGAAGAGGGCGTAGTTCTGAAACAGATAACCTACGCGGCGCTTCTGCGGGGAAAGATTGATGTGCTGCTCCGAGTCAAAGAGCACCCGATCGCCCAGAACAATGCGGCCCTCGTCCGGCGTCTCGATTCCAGCGATGCATTTGAGCGTCATACTTTTGCCGCAGCCTGAGGCGCCCAGCAGGCCGGTGACCTGGTTGTCAGCCTCCAGAGATACATTGAGTTTAAATTTTTCAAAGCGCTTTCGAATGTCAATGATCAAAGACATGCTACACCTCCGGATCGCCGGCTGGCCAGCGCTTGTCCTTTTTCTCCAGCATGTTTACCGCCAGCAGCACCACGGCGGAGATCACCAGGTTCACCAGCACCCACTTCATGGCCCCCGCGTCGTCTCCCGTGCGCCAGAGCTGATACACGGTGGTGGAGATGGTGGCGGTCTTGCCGGGGGTATAGCCGGCGATCATGGAAGTGGCGCCGTACTCGCCCAGAGCCCGGGCAAAGGCCAGCACGGTGCCGGCAATGATGCCCTGCTTACAGTAGGGCATCTGCACCCGCCAAAAGATCCAAGTGTTGGAGCGGCCGAGGGTCTGCCCCGCGTAGGCCAGGGTCTGATCGAAAGATTCAAAAGCTCCCCGGGCGGTGCGGTACATCAAGGGAAAGGCTACGACCGCTGACGCAAAGATGGCGGCGTACCAGACCATCGTCAGGCGCATACCAAATGTTTCCAGAAACCAGAGGCCGATGGTCCGCCTGGGCCCCAGCAGCCGCAGCAGGAAATAGCCCACTACGGTGGGGGGAAGCACCAGAGGGAGGGTGAGCACGACGTCCAATATGCCTTTGACCAGCCGGGGCAGCTTGGCCACATAATAGGCGGCCAGAATCCCCAGGAAGAAGATGAGGACGGTGGACACGGCGGCGATGCGCAGGGAATTGATCAGGGGATACCAATCCAAGGGAAGTCACCTCCACAGATGCAAAAAGAGGGCCGGCGCGGGGAGCGTCCGCTCCGTCCGCGCCGGCCGGACATGGGTTTACTGGATGACGGTGAAGCCCACGCCCTCCAGCACGGCGATGGCGCCGGCGTCGGTGTGGAGGTAATCCAGGAAGGCCTGGGCGGCCTCCTGAGCCTCGGCAGTGCCGCTCTTCATGACGGCTGCGGGGTAGATAACCTGGCTGCACATATCCTCAGTGGCGGCGTCCACCACATTGAGTTCATAGGTAAAGGCGTCGGTGGCGTAGATAATGCCGCAGTCCACAGCGGCCTCCTTGACTTGGTTGGCGACCTCGGTGACATTGGTGCCGTAGGTCACCTTGCCGTCGGCCTCCAGTTGGGCGATGTCGATCCCAAGGGTGTCCAGGATCTCCAGAGAGTAGGAGCCGACAGGCACGTCCTCATTGCCGATGCACAGCAGAGAGAGCTTGTCGCTGGCCAGGTCCTGGAAGGACTCAATGCCGGCGGGGTTGTCGTCGGGCACAGCTAAAACGACCTTGTTTTCCACCAGATTGATGCGGGTGTCGGAGTTGACAAAGTCCAATCCGCCCTCGTTGGCGCCGCTGGTGTCGGCGGCATCCAGCTGATTCATCTGCTTTTGCCCGGCGGAGATAAACAGGTCGCACACGGCTCCCTCCTCAATCTGGGTCTTGAGGGTGCCGGAGGAGTCAAAGTTATAAGTCAGGGTGACATTGGGAGCAACTTCCTTGTAGAGTTCGGCGATCTCAGTGAGAGTGGCTTCCATAGAGGCAGCGGCGAAGACGACGACCTCCACAGGGGCGGCCTCGGGCTCCGGAGAGGTAGTGTCAGCGGGCTCCGCAGAGTTGGGAGCGGTGGATTCGGGGGCCGGAGAGGCGGTGGTGCCGCCGCCGCTGGTGGTGCCGCCGCAGGCGGCCAAAGCAAAGACCAGGGCGAGTGCAAGCAGAAGAGACATTGTTTTTTTCATTGTACTCATGTTTCAAACTCCTTTACAAAGATGGTAGGCGCGTCCGTTTCCGGTACGGCCCATTGGCACGCGTCCATAGCGCGCTGCGCCTTAGGCTCACGTGCTCGAAGTCATGGGGATTGCAGGGGGCGCGTCAATAAGACCTCCTTTTTGACAGATTCAGCGGGCGCAGTTGTTTGCGTCGCCTTTTAAAATCTCCAGGCCGTGGGCCAGGGAGGGGAGGATGTACTCCAGACACTCCTTCACCGCCTTGGGACTGCCGGGGAGATTTACGATGAGAGCGCTCTTCCGGATGCCGGCGGCGGCCCGGGAGAGCATGGCGCGGGGGGTAATCTGCAGAGAGCGATAGCGCATGGCCTCGGCAATGCCGGGGGCGGGGCGCTCCACCACAGCCATAGTGGCCTCCGGCGTACAGTCCCGGGGGGAGAAGCCGGTGCCGCCGGTGGTGAGAATCAGGTCGGCCTTGCCGCCGTCGCACAGATCGATGAGGGCCGCCTTGAGTCTTTCGGGGTCGTCGGGCAGGAGGGAGACGTGGGCGAGTTCATAGCCTGCCGCTGAAACCAGCTCCTGAATGACAGGGCCGCTCTTGTCTTCCCGGGTTCCGGCGTACCCGGAGTCGCTCAGGGTAATCACTGCTGCACGGTACATAGACTAGCCCTCCTCCAAGATGGAAAATGTATCGCCCACAGAGACGGTGCCTCCGTGGAGTACGCGGGTGAACACGCCCTCCCGGGGCATGATGCAGTCCCCCATGGCGTGGTAAATGGCGCAGTGGGCGTGACACTCCTTACCGACCTGCGTCAACTCCAGAATCACATCGTTGCACTTGAATTTGGTGCCGATGGGGAGCGTTTTGAAGTCAAAGCCGGAGATCACCAGGTTTTCGCCAAACGCCCCGTCGTCCACCTGGGCGCCGCGGGCGCGGAAATCCTCCACCTTCTCGTGGGACAGGAGGGAGACCTGGCGGTGCCAGTTTCCGGCGTGGGCGTCGTTCTCAATGCCCCAGTTTTCCACCAGCCTGGCAGATTGAATATTTTTCTTCTGCGTGCCCTTCTTTTCGCTGACGCAGACTGCGAGAATCGTTCCCATGTTGTTCACCTCGGATTGGTTGTTTACAGGCCGCGGGGAGCACACGCGCATGGACGCGGCGTCAGCCCCCGATCTGGTTCATATTTCGCCGCTCGTCCAGCGCCTCGCGCCCTTCGGTGAAGTGGTGGGCGGCGGGCTTGCGGGCGATGGCGCCGGCCATGGCGGACCGAAGGACCTCGTCGCCGGCTCCGCTGTCCAGCAGGGCCTTGAGGTCCACCCCCGCCTCATACTGGAGGCAGGTTTTGAGAAAACCGGTGGCGGTGAGGCGCACCCGGTTGCAGTCGCCGCAGAACTGGTGGGTCATGGCGCTGATGAAGCCCACCTTCCCCTGAAAGTCCCGGAAGGTGACATACTGCCCCGGACCGGCGCCCTCTGCCCGCTCACAGGGGAGGGCGGGGCCGAAAGCCCCCTCCAGGATCTCCATGACCTGGGCCTGGGTCCGTCGGGGGAGGGAGCTGCCCAGACCGATGGGCATCAGCTCGATGAACCGCACCGACAGCCGGCTGTCCCTGGCCAGCGCGGCCAGGGGTACCAGCTGGGCGTCGTTGTCCCCCATGGGGACGCAGTTGAGCTTCACATTCAGCCCGGGGACGGCCAGGGCGGCCTTCAGGCCGGCCAGGGCGCTGTCCAGCTCATCCCGCCGGGTAATGCGCTTGAACTGCTCCCGGTCCAGGGTGTCCAGGCTCAGGTTTATGCCGTTGAGACCCGCGTCCAGCAGGGCCGGAAGCTGTTCGGCCAGGAGGACTCCGTTGGTGGTAATGGTGACCGATTCAATGCCGGGAATCGCCCTGACCCCGCGCACAATCCGATCCAGACCCTTGCGTACCAGGGGCTCACCGCCGGTGAGCCGCACGCGCCGGACGCCCAGCGAGGCAAAAATCCGGCACAGGCGGATGAGTTCCTCATAGCTCAGAATGGAGGTGTGCTCCACCCACTCCACGCCCTCGCAGGGCATGCAGTAGACGCACCGCAGGTTGCACCGGTCGGTGATGGAGACCCGCAGGTAGTCGATGGAGCGCCCATGTCCGTCAATCATGGCTTGTGCCGCCTTTCACATGGTTTACAATCAATTCCGCCGCCGCCCGGCTGTCGCCGAAGGGGATGGTTGGCACCCCATCGGGCGCGACAGGCAGGTCTGTAACCAGAGCCAGCAGGGTGGCTGGGTCGCAGACCGGCTGTTCGGAGTTTCCCGCGCGCACCAACTCCAGCTTGGGCCAGCAGGATCCCTTGAAGCCCTCCAGAAGGATGAGATCAGCCTCCGGGAAGAGAGGAATAAAGTCGTTTTCATCGAAGCTGCCCCGTTTGACTACCCTGCACTTCTCTCCGTCGAAGAGGGCGGTGCCGCAGGCGCCTGCGGCAAAGTGGCGGCCGGTATCGGTGGCCGGGTCGTCGGGACAGAAGGTATGGCCGTCGTGCTTGATGACGGCAACCGACAGCCCGGCGGCCGTCAGGTGGGGGAGCATAGCCTCAATCAGCGTGGTCTTGCCCGAGTTCTTCACCCCGGACACCGCCACCACGGCCTGTCTACCCTTTGACATTGTCAAACACACCGGACTTGCCGCCCTCCTTGTGGACCAGGTGGACGCCGGAGATCTCCATGGTCTTGTCAATGGCCTTGCACATGTCGTAGATGGTGAGCAGGGCTACTGATACGCCGGTGAGGGCCTCCATCTCCACGCCGGTCTTGCCCGATACCTTCACGGTGCACACGGCGGTGATAATCCCCTCCTCCGGGGAGAGCTCAAAATCCACCGCAGCCTTGTTCAGGTTCAGCGGGTGGCACATGGGAATGAGGTCGGAGGTGCGCTTGGTGCCCATGATGCCGGCCACCCGGGCCACCCCCAGCACGTCGCCCTTGGCGGCGGTGCGGTTTACAATGGCGTCCATGACAGGCTGGCTCACATGAATGGAGCCCTTGGCAATGGCCATGCGCTCGGTGGGGGCCTTCTCCGACACATCCACCATCACGGCGTTTCCTTTTTCGTCAAAGTGGTTGAATTTAGCTTCCATGTCCGGATGCCTCCGTATCCTGCATCAGATGTACGCCCACAGTCTGCCCAGCCTCCAGGGCGCCGCTGCCTGCCGGAATGTCCACCAGACAGTTGCAGCCCACCAGGGAGGAGAGCAAGCCGGAGGAGTGCTCACTGGGGAGGGTGACGCGGCCGTCTGCATAGATCCCCCGCAGAAAGCGCCGTCCGGGGCTCTTCTTGCCGAAGGGCGTGGCCAGCACGGCCTCCCGCCGTGCCATGCGGAGACCGGGCTCCCCGGCCAGAGCGGCCATCAGCGGACGGCCCAGCAGCTCAAAGGTGGAGGCGGCGGCAAAGGGATTGCCTGAGAGGGAGAGAATGGGCTTGCCCTGCCATAGGGAGAACATGGCGGGGGTGCCCGGCTTGAGCTTTACCTTCCAGAATAGACGCTCGGCGCCCAGGAGGGGCAGGGCCTCGTGAAAGATATCCTTGTCGCCCACAGAGACGCCGCCGGTGGTGATGAGCACGTCATACTGCTCACACAGCCGCGCCATGGCGTCTGCCACAGCGGCGGGGTCGTCCCCGATCTGCTCGTAGTGAACCTCTGAAATGCCCAACTCCTTCAGCCGGGCCCAGATGAGATGGGCGTTGGAACCGTAAATTTTTCCGGCGGGCAGAGGATGGACCTCCGGGGCGACTACCTCGTCGCCGGTAGAGAGGACGGCTGCCGAGGGGCGGCGGCGGACCTGGATGCTCTCACAGAGTCCGGCGCTGGCCAGTACGCCGACGGCGGCGGCGTCCAAACGGGTTCCGGCAGGGAGCAGCACGCTTCCCGCCTTGTAGTCCTCGCCGCGGTAGCAGTAGTTGTCCCATGCCTTCAGCGGCTGATAAACCTCCACCACAGGGGAACCCATATCGGTCTTCTCCTGCATGAGCACACAGTCACAGCCCTGGGGGAGCATGGCCCCGGTCATGATGCGCACACACTGCCCCTGCTCCACAGGCACCGCCGCCACGTCTCCGGCGTAGACGGTATCCACGACGGTCAGCCTGACGGGGGATTCCTGAGAGGCGCCGGCGATGTCGGCGGCGCGGAGGGCATATCCGTCCAGCGGCGAACGGTCAAAGGGGGGATTATCCAGAGGGGTGGTGAGGTTGGCCGCCAGGGTGCGGCCCAGGGCGGCGGTCAGGGGCAGGTACTCGGCGCCCAGGGGGGAGACGGCAGCCTCCATGAGGCCGACGGCCTCCTCCAGCTCGATTCCGGTTTTCATAGGCTACACACCCTTTCCAAAGGGACAGATGGGATAGTGACACTGCTCACAGCCCAGGCACAGCCCGCCGTGGCCCAGTCCCTTGAGATCGGCGCGGCTGACGGGAATGCCGGCGGCCACCCGGGGGAGAATCAGGTCAAAAATGGTGGCCTTGGCATACATGACGCAGCCGGGCAGGCCCATAACGGGCGTCCCGTCGGTGTAATAGACCAGCAGGAACATGGCGCCGGGGAGCACGGGGGCGCCGTAGCTCACCACATTGACTCCGGCGGCCTTGATGGCGCCGGGCGTTCTGTCGTCAGGGTCCACGCTCATGCCGCCGGTGCAGAGGATGAGATCCACACCTTTTTTGTGGAAATCGTCCACAGCTGCGGTGATGGCGGCCATATCATCGCCGGGAAGGATATGCTCGGTGACCGAAATGCCAAAGGCGGCCAGCTTGTCCACAATAACGGGGGTAAAGGTGTCCTGAATGCGGCCGGTGGAGACCTCGCTGCCGGTGGTGATGAGGCCGCAGGTCTTCAGTTTCCAGGGATGGAGGGAGAGGATGGGCCCCTCGCCGGCGCGCTCCTCCAGGAACCGCTGGAGGGATGCCTCCGGGTCCAGTTCCAGGCCCAGGGGCTCCTTCTCCTCCAGGACGTCCAGATAGAGGCGGATCAGCTCCGGGTCACAGCTCTGATCCGTCATCTCCTCCATCCGCACGTCCAATTCCTCCAGGATCTCGCCGGCAGATAAATTTTCCAGATGCCGCTGGATTAAAACCAAGTCCCCCCTCCCCCCGTCCGGCGG
>ERZ773258.928-NODE-928-length-28369-cov-11.811507_pt1 | contig 28369 bp, 26 predicted proteins | sample MGYA00511962_ERZ773258 | MGnify/ENA primary metagenome ERZ773258 (study PRJEB29015, sample SAMEA2737755) | human gut metagenome | biome: human gut; feature: human-associated habitat; material: faeces | place: China | collected 2012 ... | reverse complement strand
GAACTCATGATGAGCTTCTTGCCAAGAACGGTTTCTATGCTGACCTTTATAATTCGCAGTTTGAGCAGGCTTCTTAGATTGATAATATATATGTTAAGAGAAACGGCAGGAAGAAATTTCTGTCGTTTTTTTAGTGTGCGCTTAGTGGCGCACGTTTATAACAGATGAAAATACCTAATCCGCTCTAGTAGCAGAAAGGATACAGCCGAAGGAAAGGGAGTACATTGCGAGGCGGATTCTGAAGAAAATAGGATGTGGTAAACATAATAAATTATGGGTAAATCTCTGGCATAACAAACAGAAAACACAAACTAATATCAAAATATACAGTTGAGACATAATAAACTACAGATGAGACAACATTTATTGAATAAAATGTCAAATTATGATATTTTCCAATTAAAGGAAATAGAATCGTGATTAAAAGAACAAGACTTGAAAAGAATATGTTTTCTAATAAGGAGGAGGTGTAAAAATAAAAAGTTACTGATGACATTTATAAATTAGAATGATGGGGGTACGCGAATGAAAACAAAAATAGAATAATGGCACTAATGTTAATAAAAGACTTACAATATTCTGAGAATATTATAAATAATTATGTAGATGTCTGGAATGAATATATACATAATTACAATACTGGAGATAGTAATGCACCTGACAATGAACGAGATGGTTTTATTCATTAATGGAGTTAAGTTGTGATGCTAATTCTCGTGAGCATATAAATAATGGATAAGATATAGTCGAAGAATTGGGATGCGGTAGACCAGTTCATCTAATGTTACACGATCATTATAAATATAAAAATCATTCAGTTATAGCTTTAGGTTACATGAAATTTAGATATGATGATTATGATAGTATGTATATTAGAATAGCAGATGGTTGGATTAGGACGGCTAATAGATATGTATGGGGAATGTGTTATGGAACATGAAATTATGTGTCAGTGGAGGTATAATAAATGAATACACTAAAAAAGAAAAAGAACAAATTTATAATACCAACAGTGTGCATTATATGTATGATTATTATAGTGGTTACACTATATATAATGAATAATACCTTATATAAATCTCTTGATTTAACATACGGAAATGTATCTAAGTATACTATAACATCTGGAAGCACTGGAAATGTATATGACATAACAAATGAAGAAATCAATAATATTATAGAAAAGCTTAATGATACAAAAGTGAAAGAAAAAGATTTTGAACCAACAACTGGATGGACAAGTTATATTACATTTTCGGATGACAAAGGAAATTCTCACAGACTTCAAGTGGGAAAAGATAGAATAGAATATGACAATGTCTGGTATAAAATAAAAAAAGGCAATGGTACGTTATATGATTATGTTAATACATTAGAAGTTAAATATTTTCGTTAATATTGCACTTTTATGAAAAGATGAATTAATATATAATGTGATTAATATTTATTTATGTGAAGAGGGCAATGCATGAATATATTGATTTGCGATGATGATAAGCATTATGTCGATACAATAAGAAAATATGTTGATGAATTCTTTGTTGAGAGAAAGATAACTGATTATATGGTATATGAATATTACAGTGGAGAAGAGGCGGCGAAGAATACTAAGAAGATTGATATAGCATTTCTTGATGTTGAGATGAGTGGCATTAACGGAATCGAAGCCGGAAGATATTTAAGAAAGAATAACAGGAATATTGTTATATTTATAATAACTTCGTATATGGGATATCTTGAGGATGCAATGGACGAGGGCGTTTTCAGATATATTAATAAACCGATGGAAAGACCTGTGATTATGCGAGGTTTGCAGAAGGCGTTAGTACTGTGCAGTAAGCGTCAGAGCAATAAAGTTAATATAGAATATAACGGAAACAATATAATTATTGAACAGGATTCAATCATATGTATAGAATCACTGGTCAGAAAAAGATACATTAGCACAGACACAGAGTCATATATAAGTCTCAAAAGTCTTTCTTATTGGCTGAATGTTCTTGATAAAGACAGATTCTTCCTTGCTAATAAATCCTGTATTGTAAATATAGACAGAGTTGTAAGATTTACTGATAAACATATTGAACTTAAAGGCGCCAAAGAACCCATAGATTTATCAAGAGAGAAGAAAAATGCATTTAAGCAGAAAATGCTTCTGTATCTGGCAGGGCAGGAGTAGGTGGATATGGAATTAGTTATGTTAGGTAGTAATGCGTTTGCGCATATAGTTGAGGCATTAATATTGTGGATGGGTATGTCACAGATGTATGAGGCAAGATATAAACAAGTTGTGACAGGTCTGGTGATAATGGTGGGGCATGCAATAATGTTCTGGGTATTTCTGACAGGAAATATTTACGTTGTTACGATAGTTAATAATTTGATTTACATTTTGTTGATAGCATTATTGTATAATGTTAGTAAGAGGTCGGCGATATTTTGGGCAGTGATTTACAATGCTATGATGGCTATATCAGAGTTAATAATGTTTTTTACGGCAAGATATATTGTTGGAATTGAGAATGCAGGCAGAAAAGATACGGTAGATATTATTTTCATGTTCTGTCTGTGTAATATCAGTTATTTTCTGATAACTCAAACTATGGTATTTATAAAAAAGAAAAGTATAGCTTTTGATAAAAATGATATGTCAAAAATATTATTAATGGGTTCATTAACAACATCATTAATAGTTTTTATGACTTATTATATTATTGGAACAACATGGAATCTGCATCAGAAAGAAACCATTTGGATGATGATAAGTTCAGTTGGATTGGTGTGTTCTGATATATTAATTCTATGGTCTTATATTAAAATTGATGAGCGCAATGCTGAAAATGAGCGTATTAAGATTCAGCTTGAGCAGGAAAAAGCCGATGCAAGATATTATAAACTTGAAAATGAGAAGAATGAAAGTCTTGAGATATTAAGGCATGATATGAGTAACCATCTTAACACTATGCTTGATATGGAGACTAATAGCGCACTGAAGGATTATATTACTTCTATTATGGAGCAGTATGACATTAAGAAACGGACAACCTTTTCTAATAATAATGTACTTAATGGTCTAATAAGTGAATATAGCAGTAAATGCTGTGCAGAAAATATAGAATTTGTTGTGGATATACGTTCAGGTACAATTGATGACATAGGAGCTACTGATATAGTGGCATTATTCGGCAATATACTGTCTAATGCATATGAAGCGGCGAGACAATGTTTTAATAAAAGTGATAAATATATTGAACTGATTGCCAAAAGAAAGAATGAGACAACATTTATAAAATGTGTGAATTCATGTGATGTTCCACCTAAGGTAGTAAGGGGCAGGTTCGTATCAATAAAGAAGGATAATGACAGAAAGCATGAATATGGCATGAAGAGTATTGATAAAATTGTTGATAAATATAACGGAAGTCATATCGAACAGTTTGATGAAACAAGACATGAATTTACGATATCATTAATGCTCATAAAATAGATAACAGGAAGTTGTATTGGTTAGTAGTACAACTTCCTGTTTTTTCGTGTCATACATGCAAGGTGTAAAATAAAACAAAATATAATTACAACTGATATGCAGCTTGTTATATGATAAAAGCGGTATGCAGCTGTTATTATGATAATGATATTTAAAACTGATAAAATACCAATAAGGCATTTGTGATAATATATTTTTTCAAAGTCTGATACTGAGTGATTAACAGATATTATCGGACCTTTGATTATTAATTCAATATCAGCAATCACAAGCACAGTGAACATGTGTAATGATGGCTTAATGAGGGAGGAAAGCCATGCGATTCCGATTAGTATTATGGCAGAAAAAATCAGGCATGCCGTAGAAGACTGACAATGATAACCACCGCAATATTTTCTTATGAGCAAAAAAGAAAATACTTCAATTAGTCCAATCGTTATATTATGAGTGGCTATACAATACGCTGTGAAAATAATTGTCGGATTAATAATCAATAATAAATATTGTATTGCGTATATGTATAAATCAATGTCATCATTCTCAAGTATACCTGATTTTATAAGCCATAAAGCTATGTGGCGAGAAAGTTTCTCTACCATTATCTTGTTTTCTTAAACTTCTTTAATGATGCTGGTTCAACAGGCTGATGGATAAAGTAGCTTGATGAAGCATTAGCACCAGAAGTTAAAGCGCGATTAAGCATGGCAGAAACGCCTTTACTTAATGCAGACTTAATTGTTTTCTTCATAACATTTTCCTCCTTCATTAAGATATTATTAATTATATTTGATATAAAATATTTTTAAATGGCTTATGTCTCAACTGTACATTTGAATGTCTTAAATGTATTTTAGTGATATTATGCAACATTTTTATTAACTGTCACAAATATTATTCTATACACTAAGAAACTTATTTCAATATGCTAAAATTAAAATGTTATCATTAATTGTACATAAACATTTACACTAATTTAATTCGCAACAAACGCTATATATGTGCGGAATGTGCGTATACTAAAATTTAATAGTAATCATACTAATGTACAGGGGTTGCTATGGAGTATACAGATCGTTACAAAGCATTTTGCAAAAGAATGAGCATATATAGAAAATTAATGGACTACGATCAGGCGAAAATGGCTGTGCGGGTTGGCATGACTACACCAGAGTATTCTAACAGGGAAGCGGGAAGGAGCATGGTGTCAGGCATTGACCTCAGAAAATTTTCTGATTCAGGGGCGGATATTGACAAGATGTTAGTTGATGCCGATGAAAAACCATGCAGGTATGTGATTTCTTCAGAAATAGAGACATTTGGCGAAGAATCAGAGAAGGAATATGTAAGAGGTGTTGTGAGTGAGCATATTCTTTATATGTGTGAAAAGAAGATAGCTGATTTTTCAGATGAAACTGTAAAGTATATCAGACTGCTTAAATCTATTGACAAGGATTCAACTAAGGATTCTATGTTAAAATGCATAAGAGATGTGAATGGTATAACTGACCAACAGGTTATATCTGATAATCTGGGAATATCGAGATTTAAATACAGCAAAATTGAGAATAATAAGGAACTTCCGGATGCAATGGTTCTTATAAGGCTTTACGATTTGTATGGTTATGTCCCATCTATGTATTTAAATCTGTATGATGTCAGAGGCCGGCTTCTTGATTATATATTTGACAGCATGTCTCAGAAAGATCAGGAAATAATAATGAATTTTATCAATAATTTGAAAGAGTTCGTGTGAGGAAGTTATGAAAGAACGAATTATAAATATTGGACCCAGGCTTAAGCAGAGAAGAAAGGAAATGCGTATAAAACAGACGGAAATGGCTAAAGAGTTGGGTGTGTCGCAGACATATCTTTCTAATATTGAAGGTGGAAGAACCAATTGCAGCATAACTTTGTTTGTAGATATATGTAATTATCTTAATGTAACGCCAGATTATCTGATGTTAGGAAATATGCGTGGAAATAGAGCAAGTATAGATATAATTGATGAATTGAAGATGTGCAGTTCGGAAGAAATTGCCACAGTAAAGAAAATAGTTGATGCATTTGTTCTGAAAAAGACGGAGCCGTACTGATAAGGTATGGCTTTATTTTTTTGATTAAAATGCTTGACATGTCGAACATATGTTTCTATAATAAACATATGTTCGAATTATATTCAGATCTTACAACTATGGAGAAATTAGAAATTCTGGCAGATGCTGCCAAGTATGATGTTGCATGTACATCAAGTGGAGTAGACAGGAAGGGAAAGAAAGGCTTCCTTGGCAACAGCGTGGCATGCGGTGTATGTCATAGTTTTGGTGCTGATGGCAGGTGCATTTCGCTTCTAAAGGTTTTAATGACTAATCATTGTGTGTATGATTGCAAATACTGCATGAACCGATGCTCTAATGATGTGCCGCGGGCTACATTTACACCTGATGAATTATGCAGGCTTGTTATAGAGTTTTATAAGCGTAATTATATTGAAGGATTATTCTTAAGCTCTGGGGTTTTGAAGAATCCGTCATATACTATGGAAAGAATATGTGAAACACTGATGCTTTTACGGACTAAGTATAGATTTAATGGTTATATACATGTTAAGGCTATACCGGGAGCACCAGATGAGCTGCTTTCAAGGGCTGGGTATCTTGCAGACAGGGTAAGTATTAATCTGGAACTGCCTACAGCACAGAGCCTTTCGAAGCTTGCTCCTAATAAGAGTTTCAAGGCTATTCTTGAGCCTATGGAAAAGATTACAGGTACAATTGCGGCTAACAGACTGGCATTGGGAAAAGATGCACGAATGGAAAGAAGCAGCATTAACAGATATCTGACGGGAAGCATATTCAACCAGAATGGGACGGATAACGGTCAAGCAGCATTATCAGGAACACAGAGGACAGCATTGGAATCAGGAGATAAGTTATCGCTTCCAGCGGTTTCTAAGGATATGTGTGTAAAGCGTCCATTTGCGCCTGCAGGGCAGAGTACACAGATGATAATAGGCGCGACACCGGAAACTGATCTTACGCTTATCAGAACGACGCAGCATTTATATAAGAATTATGATCTTAAAAGAGTATTTTATTCTGCTTATATACCACTTAATGAGGATTCTGCATTGCCACAGCTGGATGCAGATGTTCCACTATTAAGAGAACACAGGTTATATCAGGCAGACTGGCTTCTTAGGTTCTATGGATTTCAGGCAGATGAATTATTGTCAGAGAGCAGACCTAATTTTAATGAACAGCTTGACCCAAAGTGTGACTGGGCAATAAGACATCTTGGACAGTTTCCTGTCGAAGTACAGAATGCATCATATGATATGCTTTTAAGAATTCCTGGAATCGGTCCTAAGTCTGCCAGACGAATAGTGGAGACTAGAAGATATGCGAAGCTTGATTTTGATATATTAAAGAAGATTGGTGTAGTACTTAAGAGAGCACATTATTTTATAACATGTAATGGAAGAATGATGTATAGAATACCAATAGAGGAGTCATATATAACGTCTTGTCTGACTGATGATAATCACAAGGAGAACTGGGAGATTACGCATCAGAATGAAAAGTATCAGCAGCTTTCACTTTTTGAATAGAAAGTGTTGGTATATATGATGGATGTAATGAAGAGTTTTTATATGGAGGTCTGTTTATGTATATATTTACATGTGACAATACATTTGAAGATATGATGTGTTGCATATATCATGCATGGGAGAAAGCTTTGAAAGTAGGCCATGGATGTGTTAGACTTGAAAAGCGTGGAGAAGAACAGATTTCTTTATTCGATGAATATATATATATTGAGTATAATGAAGAAGAGTATAAGAAAGTAGTGCGCTCAATAAAACATAAGATATCTGAAGAGGCATATGCATGTGTGTATTATGCATGTTTATCGTCAGAACAGGATGCATTAGATACAGCCTACAGGTTTCTGATAAAAGGATTTAAGATTGGATCAGATATAACATTTATGAGGAATGACCCTGATGTTATGAGAATTAAGGATATACGCAGGAAGGTTTTGCACGAGACAAGATATTTTATGGAGTTTGCAAGGTTTAATTCAATTGATAACAAAGTATATGTGTGTCATCTTGAACCAGAGAGCGATGTTATATATGAAGTTTCTTTACATTTTGCTGACAGAATGCCTTCTGAGAACTGGCTTATAATTGATGATAACAGAAAAAAGTCTGTAGTTCATACTACTGATGGGCAGATGTATATAAGATATTTTACAGATTATGATATGTCAGTTCTGGCAAAGACAGAAGATGTGAAGGATGAATATACAGATATGTGGAAAATCTTTTTTGAGACTATAGCAATTAAGCATCGCCATAATCCTGAATGTCAGAGAAATCTTATGCCAGTGTGGATGAGAAAGCATGTAACAGAGTTTCAGTAACACGCAATTCTTTATGTTAAGGGATGTGTAATTGATGAGTAAAATTGTGGATTATGTATCAGAAGATAATAAAAATGATATGCTTAATGACGTGCGTGATTCTGATTATGATGCGTTCGTTAAACTTTCACAGGTATTTGAACTTAATGTATTCTGTCCTGTTCATATGGAAGGGGAGAAGGATTGGGTTGTTGCTTATCTTATGAATGATGCAGTGGAGAGCTTTCTTGTATTTAAAGATTCAGTTATGACTGGAAAATATATTGATGTGGATGAGGAACAGATACCATCTGTGCAGATGTTAAAAGATGGATATATGCTTATAGTTAATCAGGGGAATAAGAATATATTTACAATAAAATTCAGCAGACTGGAATTAAGAACATATTTATTTAATTATGGCAGCATGGGGCATTTCTGGATAAAAGGATATGAATATTTACGCCAGCTTGAATATCAGCTTGCTGATATAAGAGACAAGTATAGATATCTTGGAGAAGAGGTATGCAATGATGCTGAACGTGTGCTTATGAAACTGGCGGATTTTCCTCCAATTAAGAGATTTCAGTCTGTGCCAGACCAGTATTATGTTTCATACCCGGATTGTGTTTATGAAGAGGCTGTAGATTATCTTATAGATATAGCTGAGAGAGTTGAAGATAATTCAATAAGAAGAAAACTTAAAGCTTATAAGAAGAAACCATCAGGGTTAAGAAGTATACAGCTGGCGGCAATGTTTGGAATGAGGAAACATGCTGCGTTTGTGGATGCAATAATAGCAGATTTGAGGGAAGCGGCATCAGGTTATCCACAGAGAGCTTTTTCAAGAGAAGAACAGAAAATTCATAATGTGATACATGCAAAAGCAATAGCAAATCTGAATGAATATGAGAGACAGGGATATAAGTGTCTGCTTTATAGAGAAGAACCATTTATGTATGCAAGAGATTCAATAACCTATAAGGAGTATGTTCTTGTGTATATTAATGGAATAATAAGCAGAAAGGCAAAGATAGTTTCTTTTGAGTGACATATAAAGCAATTGTGATGTATAATACGAAATATATCTATAATAATTCAGATAATTAGGAAGAGAGGATGCATTTATGGGAAAAGTAAAGGTTGTTTCCAAGAATAATCAGGTGAGTGTTAAGGTTAAGAGTACAAAAGATGAACAGCTTAATCAGAATATGGCTGAATTACTTTCAAATACAGCTGTAGAAGGATTTCTCCCTTTTCATATAGTGTCAGATAATAATGGATTTACAGCAGAGTATGGAATAGCGGGATATGAGACAGCTAAAGAGTTTTTTAAGAACAGGGTTATAGACCAGCATACTTTTTCTGTATTTATGAGGAGCAGTGTCAATGCATTAGCAGGCATTTCTGCATATAATATGGAATATGGTAATGTTATGGTTTCACTTGATACTGTATTAATTGAATCTGCTACGGGAAAGGCTTTATATTTGTATTATCCAGCTACAGGTTACAATAATGGTGAATTTTATAATGTTTTTCTTGATGAGATACTCAGAATGATAAGAACACCTATGAATTCAGATGTTTCATTTATGGTAAGGTTAAAGGAACTGCTTAAACAGCCAGAGAATATGACATGGGATATACTCGGTGAATATGCTGATTCTATAGATGTACCCGCAGTAAGCAGAGCGAATATGCAGCCACAGGTACATGTGGTACAGCCACAGCAACCAGAAACAGTACAGGTTACACATCAAGCACCGCCTGTTATGTATACAGCTCCAGTGCAGATGCAGACTGATATACAGAATACAGGATGTGTGAGTGGTGGAGATGAAAAGATATGTCCGGTTTGCGGAATGCGTAGTACAACACCTGATGCAGTATTTTGTATTGGCTGCGGTTCCAGATTGGAGTCTGCAATGCAATTTTCTGTAAAAAATGAGCAGACAGAAATTAAAAAGAGATGCAATAAATGTGGTTTTTCTAATAATTCAGATGCCTTATTCTGTTCTGAATGTGGAACAAAATTAGAAGATATAGGAGTATTAGAAAGTACGGAGATACAGGATAATGATGATAATAATGCGAAAGATACATCGGTGATTATAATCAAAGGTGGAAGAGTTGTAGATCCTGTCAGTAAAACAGATGAGATTATGGATATCATTATTAAGAATAATATAATTGAGGAAACTGGATATAATCTTAATGTTATGGAAGGTGCAGAAGTAATTAATGCAGAGGGACTTATTGTTGCACCAGGACTTATGGATACACATGTACATTTCAGAGATCCAGGATTTACTTATAAAGAGGATATTATTACTGGAGCAGCAGCAGCAGCAAAAGGTGGTTTTACAAGTGTAGTCTGCATGGCTAATACTAAACCAGCAGTTGATAATATTGAAACTCTTGAGTATATTCAGAAAAAAGGTGAGACAACAGGAATTCATGTTTTGCAGACGGCGTCTGTAACTAAGGAATTAAAAGGTGTTGAACTTGTAGATATGGAAGCACTTGCTAATGCGGGAGCTGTTGGATTTACAGATGATGGAATTCCGATTATGAATGAACATGTTCTTGTAGAGGCCATGAAGAAGGCAGCAGAGTTGGATTTACCAATCAGTCTTCATGAAGAGGATCCAGAGTTTATAATAAGACCAGGAGTTAATCAGGGGAAAGTTGCTGAACAGCTTGAATATGGAGGTGCATCTGCTACAGCAGAAGATGTTATGGTTGCAAGAGATTGTATTCTTGCATTGCATACAGGAGCATCAGTATGTATACAGCATATTAGCTCAGGAAATTCAGTGGAAATTGTCAGAACTGCCAAGAAGCTTGGTGCTGATGTGCATGCTGAAGCAACTCCACATCATTTTACTCTTACAGAAGATGCGGTACTTAAGTATGGAACTAATGCCAGAATGAATCCGCCATTAAGAACGGAAGAAGACAGAATTAAGATAATTGAAGGTATTAAAGATGGTACGATTGATATGATAGTGACAGATCATGCACCACATAGTGATGAAGAGAAGGCCAGACCATTAGAAAATGCACCTAGTGGAATTACAGGTCTGGAGACATCTCTGGCACTTGGAATCAAATCACTGGTAGAACCGGGACATATATCTTTAATGAAGCTTATGGAATTAATGAGTAAGAATCCTGCTGAATTCTATCGTATGATACCGGGAAGTATTACTAAAGGAGCAGCAGCAGATTTAGTTATCTTTGGAGAAAAAGAACTATGGACCGTAAGGAAAGAAGATTTTGCATCAAAGGCATCTAATAGTCCTTTTATCGGATGGGAATTACCAGGTAAAATACATTATACTATATCTTCAGGAAAGATAGTTTATCAGAGATAATAAAATTCGACCAAATTGTGTATAGTGATGCGCAATTATTCCATTGAAATATTTTGTATATCATATATAATTAGAAGGGCATGCAAGAATTATATATGAGAGGAGAAAATTTACTTGGAGATAAAACTAATTAAGATTGATAATGAAAGTTATTTTGTATACCAATCTTCGAGAAAGGTGTATAAGGAGAGGGTCGCGGACATAATGTATTTTGCAAGAGGTGGCAGAAGAGTTACTATGTATTCACGCGAGTCTGGAGAAATTGAATTGTATTGTAGTCTTGTAGAAATCTACAGAGTACTTATTACAGAGGGATTTCATTATATTAATCAGTCAGTGCTTATTAATATATCTTATATAACTAACATTAAGAAGAATCTTGCGAAAGTGGGAAATGGCAAATATATTGAAATCAGCAGAAACAGAAGGGCACTTATTATTAATAAATTCTGTGAAACTCTGAAGTAGGTATATATAGCATATTCTCATTTGATTAAATATGGAGGTATGCTTATGAGATATTACGCTGTATCGCAATGGCTTATTTTTTTCTTTATATATTGTTTTTTAGGTTGGATATGGGAATGCTGCTATGTTTCTGTGAGGAAACATAAGTGGGTAAACAGAGGTTTCCTGCATGGTCCATTCCTGCCAATATATGGTTCAGGGGCAATTGTAATATTGATTAGTACGATTGCAGTGAAAGATATTGTTCCACTGGTCTTTCTTCTAGGAATGGTATCATCTACAATACTTGAATTCTGCACAGGCTGCTGCATGGAGAAGCTTTTTGGTGTAAGATACTGGGATTACAGCAATCTTCCACTTAATTTTAAAGGGCATATATGTTTCTTTATATCACTTGCATGGGGAGCATTCTCTATTTTGCTTGTGTGTGTAATACACAAGCCCATCGAAGCAGCAGTACTTATGATTCCAAGAACAATAGCAGATATTATTGCAGTAGTTCTGGCAATATACATGGCAGCAGATTTTGCTGTTTCAATTAATGAGGCTATGGACCTTAAGGCGACACTTGAGAAATTTACGAAAGAGAATGAACAGCTTCAGATGTATGCCAGAAGAATGGAGATTACGGCCACATTTGCAGAAGAAGAATTTAATAAGAAAAAGGAACAATTCATGGCAGCAGTGGCTGAAGAAAGAAGACAGTTATCTGAGAGAGCGGATAGAAGATACAGCCATATTACAAGTATTATTAAGAGAAATCCTAATGCTGTTTCGAGAGTACATAAAGAATCTATTAATGAAATCAAAGAAATTATTGCTAAAAGAAGGGCAAAGAAGGGTAATTAATGTTGGAAAAGATATTGTTATATAATGTTAAGAGACCTCAGGATATTATTAAAGCAGCATCTAATATGAGAATTATAAGCGGATTCATTAATGAGTCAGATACAGACCGGACTCTGGCAGAGATTGCAGCTGATGTAAGAGGCATATCATTATCAGATGCAGAGGGATATCAGCCACAAGAAAATAAAGAGAGTCTTGTTGTATTTTGTGATGTGACAGATAAGCATATGGACAAGCTTCTCTTTGAAATGAGACAGAAGAGTTTTGATGTATCATTTAAGGCTGTATTGACAGATACTAATAAAAAGTGGAATATTAAGCAGATGCTTGTGGAGATGAGAAGAGAAAGATTTGAATATATGCGGAGAAATATGATATAATAATTATTATAGGTAAAGGAGATAAGCTATGGAAATTAAACATGTAAAAGCAAGTGAATTCAATAATGAGGTACTTAAAGCGGATAAGCCGGTTCTTGTGGATTTCTGGGCAGACTGGTGCGGACCATGTAAGATGTTAGGACCAGTTCTTGAACAGGTTGCAGCTAAGGTGGATGATGTTCAGATTGTAAAGATTAATGTGGATGAGGAATCATCAGTTGCAGAGAAATATAATATTATGTCAATTCCTACATTACTTTTATTTAAGAGTGGTGAGTGCGTGGCAAAGAGTGTTGGTTTTATAAGTGAAGGCCAGGTAATGGAATTTATTGGTAAATAACATTAATACAGCCTGAAGTACTGAAGAATACTGAATTAATAAAGGGGGAATATTTCACGATATTCCCCTTAAATTGTACAAAATTAAATACTCTTGTTAAACCTATTGATTTATTATCAGAAGCATGTTAGAGTAATCATGGTCAAATTGTTATGGATTTGTCAATGTATATTTATAGGAACAATAAGTATCCTATAATACATGGCAATTTTTATTTTGACTAAGATTGTATACAGTGTACAAAAAGAAATACATTTTTCTTAAAATGTACATTGAAATATATTATATTTAAGGAGGATCAATTCAAATGGTTGAGAAGACACAGTGGGCTGGATTCAAGGGAAGACTTTGGAAAGAAGAAATCAATGTAAGAGATTTCATTCAGAACAATTACACACCTTATGATGGAGATGAGAGTTTCCTTGCAGGTCCAACAGAAGCAACTAATAAGCTTTGGGGAAAATTACAGGAACTTCAGAAAGAAGAGAGAGCTAAGGGCGGAGTTTTAGACATGGAAACTAAGGTAGTTACAGGTCTTACAGCTTATGGCCCAGGATATATAGATGAATCAATGAAGGATCTCGAGCAGGTAGTAGGTCTTCAGACAGATAAGCCACTTAAGAGAGCATTTATGCCATATGGTGGTATTAAGATGGCTGAGGAATCTTGCGAGAACTATGGTTATACACCAGATCCTGAATTACACAAGATTTTCACAGAATATCATAAGACACATAACCAGGGTGTATTCGATGCTTATACACCAGAGATGAGAGCTGCAAGAAGATCTCATATCATCACAGGTCTTCCAGACACATATGGTCGTGGACGTATCGTAGGTGATTACAGAAGAGTTGCTCTTTATGGTATTGATTATCTTATCAAGTGCAAGGAAGAGGATAAGGCTAACTGTGGATGCGGAGTTATGACTAACGATGTTATCCAGTTAAGAGAAGAGCTTTCAGATCAGATTAACGCTCTTAAGGGAATGAAGGCTATGGCTGCTGCATATGGCTATGATATTTCTGAGCCAGCTACAACAGCTAAGGAAGCTGTTCAGTGGTTATACTTTGGTTACCTTGCTGCTATTAAGACACAGAACGGTGCTGCTATGTCAGTAGGTCGTGTTTCTACATTCCTTGATATCTATATCAATAAGGATCTTGAAGCTGGTAAGATTACAGAGGCTGAGGCACAGGAACTTATCGATCATTTTGTTATGAAGTGCAGAATGGTTAAGTTCGCAAGAATTACATCATACAATGAATTATTCTCAGGAGATCCTACATGGGCTACTCTTGAGGTTGGTGGTACAGGTATCGATGGACGTTCTATGGTTACTAAGAACGATTACAGATTCCTTCATACTCTTGAGAACATGGGACCTTCACCAGAACCAAACCTTACAGTATTATATTCATCAAGACTTCCTGAGAACTTCAAGAAGTATGCTGCTCATATCTCAGTTACAACATCTTCTATCCAGTATGAGAATGATGATGTTATGAAGGTAACATGGGGAGATGATTATTCAATCTGCTGCTGTGTATCTGCTACACAGACAGGTAAGGAAATGCAGTTCTTCGGAGCTAGAGCTAACCTTGCTAAGTGCTTACTTTACGCTATCAATGGTGGTGTAGATATGAAGTCTAAGGTTCAGGTTGGACCAGCTTATAAGCCAGTTACTTCAGATGTTCTTGAATATGATGAAGTTGTAGCTAAGTTTGATAAGATGATGGATTGGTTAGCAGATCTTTATGTTAATGTACTTAACCTTATCCATTATATGCATGATAAGTACTACTATGAAGCTGCTGAGATGGCTCTTATCGATACAGATGTTAAGAGAACATTTGCAACAGGTATTGCTGGATTCTCACATGTAGTAGATTCACTTTCAGCTATTAAGTATGCTAAGGTTACTGTATCAGAGAGAGATCCTGAGACAGGTATCGCTATGGCATTTAAGACAGAGGGAGACTTCCCTAAGTATGGTAATGATGATGACAGAGCTGATGATATCGCTGTATGGCTTCTTAAGTCATTCCTTGACAAGATTAAGAAGAGACATACTTACAGAAATTCTGAGCCAACAACATCTATCCTTACAATTACATCTAATGTAGTATATGGTAAGTTTACAGGTAACATGCCAGACGGACGTAAGGCTGGTACACCACTTGCTCCAGGTGCAAACCCAAGCTATGGTGCAGAGCAGAACGGACTTCTTGCTTCACTTAACTCTCTTACAAAGCTTCCATATGAGTGGGCTCTTGATGGTATCTCTAATACACAGACAATGAACCCAGATGCTCTTGGACATGATGATTCAGAGAGAGTTAACAACCTTGTTAACGTAATGGACGGATATTTCGATCAGGGTGCTCATCACCTTAACGTTAATGTATTTGGTAAGGATAAGCTTCTTGATGCTATGGAGCATCCAGAAAAGCCAGAGTACGCTAACTTCACAATTCGTGTATCTGGATACGCTGTTAAGTTCATCGACCTTACAAAGGAACAGCAGATGGATGTTATCAGCAGAACATTCCACGACAGAATGTAATCATACGAATAGTATAATTGCTTGAAATTAGAATGCAGTATTTAAGCGGTTTGGCAAAAAATGTATATACTAATACTTAATGTAAATTGGTGTAAACTATTACAGTTTGGTTTTTAATCTGAACCAAAACTGAACCAAACTGCTTAAAAAACTGAACCAGATAAAAGTGGCTTTAAGTTGCTTGTTTACTGGTGATAAGTTACTATTTATTAAAATGAATGGGATGTTCCAAAAATTGGCGTACTTTAATAAACCTATATAGGTTTTAAAAATTTTTATTTTGATATTTCTAAATTCAGGCACTTTTTAAAGGAAATAAATGTGTTCCTGTCTTCCCGTTCTGAATCTTATTATGAAGTTTATTTATGTTTCTTGCAATTGCTAAAAGAGTACTTTAAGCGAGTACATTCGCAGTCCCTTTGCTTAGGTATCTTCTGAACTGCATGTCCTGTTTTAGTTTTATTGTGTCTTATATGTGATACTGTAAGTTTCCTGTTATTCTTACATGTATAAAAATCGGATATTTTATCGTATTCCATGTTTTCTATCTTTCCAATATCATTCTTGTATTTCCTTGTTTTTGATATCTCATAATTAGCTGGCTTTAATAATTGTAAAGGGCTATATGTTTTATCAAGCAGCATACACGAACTTATATTAGTTCCTGATAATGGTGATATGAATAAAAATTATATGATGCAGATGGTGCGTGAAGTTAATTCAACAGAAGTCAGACCAGATGAAATATAATGGTAAGAAATAATTGACGTTTAGCACTATGTGAGTTAGCATTGTGGTAGACAATTACTTCTTTGTATCACGCAAATCTAATTTTCCGAAATTCATCATAAAAAAGGAAATCTAATTTTTCAAAAAGAAGCAAGGTGAAAAGAAGAAAATGAATTTATTTAATGCAAAACTGGGGGAAAGAAAGTGAAAAAATAAATTCCATTTTGGGGGCTAAAAAATGGAAAAATAGTTTCCCCTGATACAAAAGCCTGTTTAGAACATATATCCATAAGGACCTTAAATATATCGTCCTGTTTTGGATATTGTAAAACTATGAGTGATTTATATGACAGAAAGAAGGTTAAATATGATAATTGAAAAGGAATATTTTGATTCAGAAGAAGTCAGAAAAGCGAATGCCATGAATGATAAGACGATGGCACCACCAAGAAGAATACGTCTTGCGACAACGGACAGTAACAAATATTATGCCAAAGCTGTATTTGTAGCCGATAAAGAAAATATAATTACCGGTGAGCTTCTTTACAGACCAGATTTTCAGGAGTCAGAAGAGGGAGTGGCATTCAGTGAGGTTGTTGTTAAGCAGACAGCAGATGTGGAAGAATATTTCAAGAATCTTATAAGGTTTGAAGGCTATAAAGTGATTTCAGAAGAATATGATGAGAGTGATATGCTTATGCATTATGATGAGCTGAGCATACAGGCTAATAAGCTTTTGTTTCTTGAGAGCAGGGAGGAGTAGATATGACAGATACGCAGAATGAGGTGTTTAAGACACCAGTAAACAAGATAAGGCTGTTTGAGCATGGGGCTCCGGGTTCGCAGAACCTTAAGCTTACAAGAAAATATTACACTGAAGATATGCCTGATGGAAGAGTAAAGCATATAGTGCAGAACATTACAGATCCGGATATTGTTCCTTATATACCTGATGGTATTGGTAACAGTACAGACAGACAAAGGATTCCGGCAGTATTGATTATTCCAGGAGGTGCGTTCAGACGCCTTGTATACAACTTTGAAGGTGAAGATGTTGCAAAGTGGCTTAATAGTATGGGAATAGCTGCATTTGTTCTTGAATGCAGACTTCCATCAGATGAACATGATAATGCAGAGGATGTCCCACTTATAGATGCTATGCGCGCAATGAGAGTTATAAGAGGAAGGGCGCAGGAATTCGGTATAGATGAAGCTAAGATAGGCGTTATGGGCTTTTCAGCAGGAGGCTTTATGGCAGCGTTATTATCAACAGCGTATGAAAGTGATGTGTATGCGGATTATAAGTATAAGGATGAATATGATAAACTATCAGCAAGACCAGATTTTGCTGTTTGTTCATATCCGGTTATAAGTATTGACGATTGTATTGAAGCAGGCAAAAGATATATGTCTGAGGAACAGGTGCTTGAGAGAATCAGTGACGGTAAGGCAAAGATACTGCATAAGTATAATCCGGATAAGCTTGTAAGACCGGATATGCCGCCAGTATTTATATGTGAAACGGATGATGACAGAACAACATTGTCTGAGAACAGTGTGGGCTTTTATATGGCAGCAAGAAAAGCCGGGGTAAGTGCTGAACTTCATATATTCAGAACAGGTGGCCATGGTTATGGCTGTGGTGATGATTTTGCACAGACTGGTGAGTGGAAAGTACTTTTTACAAAGTGGATTAAGAGTATTGGAATTATTAGTTAAGATGGATATAGTATACGAGGATAAAGATAAGATTATATTAAACAAGCCGGTTGCTGGTGATGGAAAGTATGGTGGAAATATGGCAGTCCAGGCAGCTGAAAGGATAAAAGGCATACGTATTAAGCGTGGATGCATAGCGTTATGTGCGGTTAGTCTTAAGGTTGATGGCAAGTTATACGAAGTGAAACCAGGATTTTATTTTTGTATTTATGTGAGCAACGAGTTAATATCCGCGCTTGCACGAGAATTTGGTCACTGTTGCAATGATTTATTTTTATCTGAGCTTGTCATTTATAAGCATAAGTCTTGTAAGTGTAGATTCATGATTAGTTTCTATTTTTTCAATTAATATATTGTCTTTTTTGTAATCTACAGCGTATTCTTTTAAACAATTATTGATTTCTTTATTCTTAAAAGAAAAACATACTTTATCATTATCAATATCCCAATCAATATCAGTAGCTATATTCATTTTATTAACAAGAGATATAATATCGTTCACAGATTTTACTTTTATGTCTAAAAATTCAAATACACTTACTTCTAAGGCTTCTGCAATTTTAGAGAGTTGTTCTAGTTTAGGATTTCTATTATCAGTTTCATATTTCTTTAATGTTGATAAATTTATTCCACTTTTTTCACTTAATTGCTCCATAGTAAGTTTTCGAGCTTTTCTATATTTTTTTATTGTTCTAGCTAGATTTGATCTTTCTATGCTGAATATTAATTCAAGTATGAGGTCATTAGGTATAAGTGTAGCAATGTTAATGTTTAACTTCCCCTTCGCAAGTACTTGAGAAAAAATATTGAGATTTTGGGCAGGTTGTGATAAGCTTTTGGTAGCATATATACGAGAAAACATAATAGTGAGGTGAATATATTGGCTGTATCATATAAAAAATTATGGGTAAGATTAGCGGAACATGAATTAAGTACTGCTGATTTGAGAAAACAGGCGAAAATTGCACCAAATACAATGACTAAATTGAGAAAAAATGAGTATGTTGCAATGCCAATTCTTGATAAGATATGTAAAACCTTAGATGTAGACTATGGGGACATTATGGAGTATGTGCCTGATAATAACTCTTAGTGTCTTATTTTTGGTACATATATAAGAGTATTCTATAGTTGGAAATAGAAATACAAGTATTCAACTATACGAGGAGTGAATAAGATGGATATATTCGATAATCTTTCTGAAAAACAGAAAGAGGCAGTACAGACTATTGATGAAGATTTAGAAATAATAGCATGTGCCGGAGCAGGAAAAACAGGTGTTGTTACACGAAGAATTGTTAACATACTTCGTTTAAGACCAGATATACAACCAGAAAATATTGTTGCATTTACATTTACTAAAAAAGCAGCAGAAGAATTAAAGAGTCGTATAAATGAATATGGCAAAGCAGTATTAGGGCATACAAAGGGATTTGCACATATGTATGTTGGTACAATACATGGATTTTGTATCAGAATGTTACAAGATTATATTCCGAAGTTTCAAAAGTTTTCTGTTTTAGATGAAATACAAACAAAACTCTTTGTAGAGAGATATTATGATGAATGTGGAATGTCTGATTTGGAATTAAAGAAATATATTGAAACATCATTGTTTATTACTGTTATGAGTGTTTTGAATGAAAATTGGTTTGAAAAAGACAAGTGGGATGATAAAACACAAAAAGCATTTGACAAATATCAAAAAAAGTTATATGAGGAGAAAAAATTTGATTATTCTTTGATAATGAGAGAAATGATTTATCAGTTAGAGAATAATAAAAAATTTTCAAAACTTGTATGTGAAAAGGTTAAATATCTTACGGTTGATGAATATCAGGATACTAATCCAGTACAGGAAAAATTAATAAAAATACTTAAAGGATATGGAACAAATATTTGTGTAGTTGGTGATGATGATCAGACCATATATCAGTTTAGAGGTAGTGAACCTGAAAATATTCTGTCATTTAAGGAAAGATATGGGATAAAGAAATATATTGTGCTTGATAAGGATTATAGAAGTACTGCTGGTATTGTTGATGTGGCAAAAAGAGTAATAATTAATAATAATAACAGACTTTATAAATCGATAGTATCCGGTTGCGCTACTAAATACGATATTGGAGATTTAGCCTATGAAGAGTATTCTGATATTGATGATGAAATTGAATTTATAGCAAAAAGAATTGTTAAGCTACATGAGATAGGTATCCCTTATTCAGAAATTGCCATTTTGTTAAGAAAAAGAAAAGTTAGTTCAAAGGTTGCTGATATGCTGGAATCTTATGATATTCCATTTGTTGTTGAGGGTGTAAACGATTTGTTTTATACAAAAGAATGTCAGGCAGCAAAAGGCATTTATGATTATTTGAATGGCGATATATCAGCTACAGAGCTTTTTAAAAGTTGGTTAGATGTTGAATATAATTTGGATAAAAAGGAATTAGCAGATGCACTTCAATATTTGGCAACTATTGATGTAAAAGAAATTAAAATGTACTCTGACCTTAACTTGCAAGGAATATATCATGAATTTTTGAAAAGAATTTCAATAGTGGAAGATGGAAGTCTTCAAACAGAGATATTACTGTATAATTTGGGAAAGTTTAGTCAAGTAATTGCTGATTATGAGGTGATAAATTATACATTAAAGCCAAAAACAAAATTGAATAATTTTTGTTCATTTTTACATTATACTGCAGCACAATATTATCCAGAAGGATATTTAACGAATTCTTACGCAAAACCAGATGCAGTGAGTATAATGACGATTCATCAGTCAAAAGGATTGGAATTTGCAGCTGTATTCATTCCTCAGCTTAATAAAAATTTCTTTCCAGCTCAACGAGTAGGTGGAAAAGGCATATGGCATGTAATTGATAAAATATGGATAACTAATTCAGAAAGGTTCAATGGAGATATTGAAGAAGAACGAAAATTATTTTATGTAGCAGTAACTAGAGCAAAGAAATATCTTTATTTGACTAGGTCTGAAACGAGCCATGATAAATATATATCTCCTTTTTTGGAAGAAGCAAAAGAATCTTCTTACTTGGTAAAATATGATGGAAATATTGAATATGATAGAGAAAATCTTCCAAATATTAAAAAAGAAACTATGCCAATTTCACTTAACTTTTCATTGTTAGAGGATTATTTTGAATGTCCATATAGGTTTAAGTTATCTATGTTTTATGGATTTGTTCAACCTATTGTGCCAGCATTAGGATATGGTAAAATTCTACATGAAATAGTTTGTAATATACATAAAGCAGCACTAGAGGGAAGAGAGTTAAGTAAAGAAGATGTTCAAGCGATGATAGACGAATCATTTTATTTACCTTATGCTACACCTAAGATTGAAGCCAATATGCTTAAAAGTGTTACAAGAACAATTAATAATTATGTAGAACATAATAAAGATGAAATGAAAAATGTGTATATGGCAGAATCAGATATTGAAATTAATATGGGTGACGGAATAAAAGTAAATGGAAGGATTGATTTAGTACAAAGAATTTCTGATGAAAATGGGGAACATATTGCAATAGTAGATTTTAAGTCTGCCAATAAAAAGGTAATAGAGTCAATTAATAATGAACAATTAAAGATATACGCATTAGGATATCAAGAGCTTACTGGTACAACTGCAGACTATATGGAAGTGTACCAGCTGGATTCCGAATATAAAGCTAGAAAAGAAATAACAAAAGATGTAATAGAGGAAGTAAAAAAAGATATAACGGATGCAGCTACAAATATACGAGCAAATAATTTACCTAGAAAATGTAATAAAGAAAATTGTTCAAAATGTCATTTGAATTATTTATGTTTGGGAAAGCAAGAAAAGAAACAATTGTTAGTATAGGAGGAAAAAATAATGGCGAACTTGTCACAACAGAGAAGAGAACAGATGCTCAGCTTCCTTGAGACTCTGAAAGAACAGCATAATGATGATGCTTCTCTTATTGCAATAAATCAGATAGAAAAGGAACTTACATCAAAAAAATACGGACTTGTATGGGAAGAACATGAGGAAGAAGTAGATGTAAAAATGAAAACCCATATTCCAGTTTTTACTGAAATAAAAGAAAAAGAAATTGTTGGAAATCCAGAGAGTGACGAATACAATTTCCTTTTAGAAGGTGATAATCTTCATTCGTTAAAGTTGTTAGAAAAAACACATAAAGGGAAAATAGATGTGATTTATATTGATCCACCATATAATACACTTAATGAAGATTTTGTTTACAATGATAAATATATTGACATTAATGATGGATTTTCACATAGTAAATGGATTTCTTTTATGATGGAACGATTGATTATTGCTAGAAAATTATTATCAAATGATGGATATATTTGTATTAGCATCGATGATAGGGAATTATATAATTTGAAATTATTATGTGATGAGGTTTTTGGTGAAGAAAATTTTGTTAATAATATAGTTGTTAAAAGTTCAGAGGCTTCTGGTCTTAAGATGTCTCATATAGAAAAGAGAATACCGAAAATTAAAGAGTATGTTTTATTATATAAGAAAAAAGATATAAAAATGAATGCAATTACAATCCCCAAAGAAACTTGGGATGGTGAATACAAATCTATTCTAACTAATATTACAGATGAAGAATTGAAATATATAAAAGAAATTATTTCAAAGGAAGATAGAAGTCAGGATGAAATACAAAAATGTAATTGTATTCTAAAAAAAGCCGATTATGAATTTTTAAGCGAAACATATGTAAGATTGAATATTAAAACTAAGTTGGAAAAAGAAAATTTTAATCATCAAAATGCGTATAAAATTTTCCAGACTGTTTCAATGGGAAGTGGAGCAACTAATGCAATAGCTGAGGAAAGAAAAAAATTAAATGAAAATATATTCTTTTGCTATGAATCTCCACAGAAAAAGTTATATATCATTAAGGGGGATTATGATTTATTAAAGAAGAAACCAAGAATGCAGGTGCTTTTTGCAGAGGATTATTTAACATATAACCCATGTGATTTATGGACTGATATAAAAACTACTGGCATGGATGCAGAGGGAGGCGTTAGTTTCAAAAATGGTAAAAAGCCAATTAAACTTTTAAAGAGATTATTATCTTTATCAACAAGTACACCTAAAATTATTCTTGATTTTTTTGCTGGTTCAGGTTCAACAGCCCAAGCGGTATTAGAATTAAATAAGGAAGATGGTAAAGATAGGAAATTTATTTTATGTACGAACAATGAAGGAAATATTTGTAATGAAATAACATATCCAAGAATAAAAACAGTTATTACAGGAGTGAAAGTAGATGGAACAAGTTATTCTGAAGGTTTGGCATATAATTTGAAATATTATAAAACAGACTTTGTAGATAAGAAGAGTGAAGATATTTACGAAGATTTGTTGGCTCATATTAAGGAAATGATTCAGCTTGAGTATGGCGTGAAAGTTGATAATTCTAAGTATGTTATGATAATGGATGATGAAGAAATGGATGATTTTGAAGATAATATATCATTATATAAAGAATTAAAAACAGTGTTTATAAATCAAGATGTAATGCTTACAACATCTCAAGAAAAAATGCTACAGAATGTTGAAGTGAAGATTATTCCAGATTGTTATTTTGATTTTGAGTTGAGGGAGGTAGGAGAATTATGGTAAGCAAAATTAAAGATTTTGAGTTCCAAACTCAATGTGTTGATTACTTAATAGATAAGACAATTGAAACTGATAGTAAACAAGTAATAACAGTTAAGGCACCAACGGGTGCAGGTAAGACAGTTATTTTAATAAAATATGTTGATCAGTTTCTTAAGAATACAGGGAATAATACTGCATTTATATGGTTGTGTCCTGGTAAAGGCAACTTAGAAGAACAAAGTAAAGAGAGAATGGAAGAACTTGCACCTCATTTGGATACGAGAAATCTTATGTATTCCATGATGGCTGGATTTGAGGCTGGAAGTATTACATTTATTAACTGGGAATTAGTTACAAAGAAAGGAAATACAGCATTAAAGGATAGTGAACGCTCCAACCTTTTTGAAAAGATAGCTGAAGCTCATAAAGATGGAGTAGAATTTGTTATAATTATTGATGAGGAACATTTAAATAATACAAAAAAAGCAGATGATGTTATAAATGCTTTTGCTGCAAAGAATATTATACGAGTATCAGCAACAGCTAATAAGGTACCACATCAAGAATTTTATGAAATAAGTGAAGATGATGTAATAGGTGCTGGACTTATAACTAGAGCCATTTATGTTAATGAAGGTGTCGATGAAAAGAAAGAAATACAAAATGATTATGAATATTTGCTTGATTTGGCAGACGAAAAGAGAAAAGAGATAGCAGCTAATTATGAAAATATAAAAGTTAATGTTAGACCTTTGGTTTTGATTCAGTTTCCTATGGGACAGCCAGAGACTATAAAGGCAGTTGAAGATAAACTGGCTTCTATGGGATATACATATGATAATGGTATGGTAAATATTTGGATGAGTGATGAAAAAATTGTAAGTGAAGATCTTATCAATATTGATGGCTCTCCTGCGTTTCTTCTTATGAAACAGGCTATTTCAACTGGTTGGGATTGTCCGAGAGCAAAGATTCTTGTAAAACTTCGAGAAGGTGGAAGTGAAGATTTCCAGATTCAAACGATAGGAAGAATTAGAAGAATGCCAGAAGGAAAACATTATGGGTTAAATATTCTTGATTATTGTTATATTTACACGCTAGATACTCAATATAAGATGGGGTTGCTATCATCATTAGATAAAGCATATCAGGTTAGAAGATTATTCTTAAAAGATGAAGCTAAGAGTTTTACTTTGAAAAAGGAAATGAGAGATCTTGATTTTGATGGACTAGGAGAAAGAGAAACTTTAGAAAAAGTATACGAATATTTCAAAGAAAAATATAAACTTGGTTCAGATAAAAGAGTAAATCAAGAAAATCTTGAGGCTGGTGGATATAGTTTTAGCCATGAGATAGATAATAAAATTTTGCAGGGAATTTTCAGAACATCAGAAGATTTGGCAAATGGTGGTTCAGATAATAAAATTAAGATAAAAACAACTGTTAATACACATACTCATGGTATTTATTTACTACATGCTGTCGATGAAATAAAAAAAGTAACAGGAATGCAATCGCAAAAAGTTAAGAATATTCTGCGAAGAATGTTTAGCAAGGGAAAGAAAAGAAAGTATAAATTTATAGAACTTGAAAACTCAGATTTTTATGCTTTTATCATTAATAATGTTAAACAGCTAAAAATGGATTTTAAGTCTGTTACTTCACAAATGGGAGGAGTGCAGCTTTCTTTCAAATTGGAGCCTAAGATAAGTGATTTTTCGATTCCAGAGATGGAGTTATACAAATATAGTGAGGTAAAACAATGTCAGTTAATGCGTATGAATGCATATCGTGAATATACTAATGAGTTCATTACAGATAAAACAAGAAGTAAGCCGGAAAGACTCTTTGAAAGGTATTGCGAAAGAAATAATAATGTTGAATGGGTATACAAAAACGGCGATACAGGGCAACAGTATTTGTCTGTAGTGTATACTGATGCATTTCTTAAGCAATGGTTATTTTATCCCGATTATATCGTCCACTTAAAAGATGGAACAGATTGGATTATTGAGACAAAAGGTGGAGAAGTATCTGGACATAGTAAAAATATTGATATGCAGATTGGAAATAAATTTAATGCATTTAAGTTATATGCAGAAAAATACAATTTACATTGGGGATTTGTGCGAGATATTGATGAAGAATTATTTATTAATAATACTGAATATGTAGAAGATATGTCAGATTATAGATGGAAACCTTTAAGTAGTGAATTATAGAAGAGGATGAAATGAAAATATTCTATTGCAGAATTGGTTGGATGAGTTCATATCGTGGTTGTTCAACAGAGAAGCCTATTAATGGAGGCTTATATAACAAAGATAATATAGGTCATGAAGTGTATAATTACTTAGGATACAATGGAAGGTATTATGGATTTGTTGAACCGGGGCGAAATAGTTCTATACATATAGACAGACTTGGTGCTAGAAAGAATGATAATAGTGTTAATGATATTCTTGTTGTATGGGTTGCTTCCAATCCTACTACAGGTGGTCAGTATATAATTGGCTGGTATAAGGATGCAATTGTTTATAGAAAACTGGAAAAGGTTCCAGATGATGCTATGAGTATTAGAACCTTAAAAACGCATAACTTTTATGACATTTACTCTGAAAGGGTAACTTTGCTTGAAGAGAAAGATAGAATTTTTCAAATAAAAGGTATGGGACATTCCAATATTTGGTATGGAAATGAAGAAGTGGACAATACTGTAATATCGTATATTGATACTTATGATAAGAAATTAGATGATAGAATAATAAAGATTGAAAAAGATACTTCTGAATTATTGGGGCAAGAAAAAGAAGCAGTTGTAAAAACGCGTATTAACCAAGATATTTTTAGAAAGAGATTGGTTATGAGATATAAACATTGTTGCTTATGTTCTGTTAATAATGAAAAACTTTTGATTGCAAGTCATATAAAACCTTGGAGTGATAGTGATAGTTATGAAAAACTTGATATGAACAATGGGCTGCTACTATGTCCCAATCACGATAAGCTATTCGATTCAGGATTAATATCGTTTGATGATAATGGTTCAATAATGCTTTCAAATGAATTAGACAGTATAAATAGGGTTTTCTTGAATGTGAATGAAAATATGAATATTATTGTTGATGATGATAATGCAGAATATATCAAATACCATAGAGAAAATGTTTATAAAGTATAAATGGCTTTAGAGTCAAAAAATAGTTTACATAAACTTGGTAGCAAATGAAAATTAAATGTGGAAGCAGTTTATAAAGCATTGGGGGTTGAATAATGGACGATGAATTTGTCAAAGAGATAAAAGAACTACTGGCTTTAGGCTATGAGGGAGGATACTGGGATTTTAAGAAAGAATATACTCCGTTTGCAGATGATAAATTAACCGATATTATTTGTATGGCAAATAATTTATGTAATAGAGATGAGTACTATATTTGAGAGAATTCATAATGTGAGAGGCAAGTTTTATGGATATTTGAAAAGAGTGAATTAAATGGTAGATTTAAAAGAGATTATAAAGGAGTTTTGTGAAGAATACAAACTAGAATTGTATGATAATTATCAGATAGAAGTTACAGATATTTCAGCATATGTAAAAGGTGATGATACTGAGTACTATTTTGAAAGAAAAGAATTTATAGACCAGGCAATGGGACTGTTATATGAAAATTCAAATGGAAACATAGTTGTTCTTGTGAGAAAACAAGATTGTGTGAATTTTATTTCATCATTGATTCATGAATATGTCCATTTATGTGATTATAATAAGTTATCAAATTATAGAAATGATTTAGATTATAGAAGATTGCAGGAAGATTTTGTGTTCTTGTTTTGGACTGAATTTCATGCAACATATTTGACATACAGATATTTAATAAATTTCAATCCTGCGGGTTTGGATGTAAAAAATATTCAGAATGAAATTGTTAGTGATTTGATAGATTATTATTCTTCATCTCCAAAACTAGACAGGCATGAACTAATGGATAAAACGGTGAGGTCCTATGGTAGTTACCTAGCTTTGTATGATGAGTTTGTTCAAAAAGTAACTTTGCATCCTAAGCATTATTATTTTAATGGACAGTTTTTGAAGTTATATAAATTTCTTGAGAATAAAAAGACATTTGAAGATTTTATTGTAAGGTTTGATGATTTTAAGGGTTTATTGCTAGAAATATAATTGGGTTTTCTGAATAATATGATGTTGTCGTTATGTAGGAAAGAAAAGTATAGGATGGATTAAGAATCCAAAGAAAGCAGCTTACAATAAGGTTTATAAGAAGACGAGCTTTGACATTATGGATTTATTTAAGTAACTATCAGGAGGATTACATCATGGAACGAGTAGTACAATTTTTAAAAGAAGCAGAGACATATTATTTGGCAACAGTAGAAGGCGACCAGCC
>ERZ773258.913-NODE-913-length-28807-cov-4.573212_pt1 | contig 28807 bp, 38 predicted proteins | sample MGYA00511962_ERZ773258 | MGnify/ENA primary metagenome ERZ773258 (study PRJEB29015, sample SAMEA2737755) | human gut metagenome | biome: human gut; feature: human-associated habitat; material: faeces | place: China | collected 2012 ... | reverse complement strand
TGACACGATACCAGACAAGGCTATTGTTGAAGTTATCGACGCCGTTTGCTATAATTTTCTCAGCATATGTTTACTGATTTCTTACAGCAAGTTAAGGAGGTATGATTATGGATTTTTATAAACGGGCACTGGAACTGCGTGAAGAAACTATCTCTCACCGCCGTTGGCTGCACAGAAACGCAGAAGTGGGACTTCATATGCCCAAAGGACAATCCTATGTGATGGATCAGTTGAGAGGATATGGATTGGAGCCACATCCCTGCGGGCATGGAGTGACTGCAGAGTTGGGTCAGGAAGGGGGCAGGACAATCCTGCTCCGAGCGGATATGGATGCGCTTCCCATGCCGGAGAAAAGCGGCGAAAGTTTTTCCTGTCCAACCGGCACAGAGGCTCATACCTGCGGCCACGATTTCGATGCGACTATGCTGCTGACAGCGGCAAAAATGTTAAAAGAAAATGAATCCATACTGTCCGGCAGGGTCCGGTTTATGTTCCAAACTGCAGAAGAAACCTTTGAGGGCGCGAAAGATATGCTGGCACATGGGGTACTGGAAGGTGTGGATGCAGCACTGGCTTATCATGTCGGTTCTGGGAGGATGCCTGTGGGCTTGTTTATGTACAACAGCGGCAAAACTATGATGTACTCTGTGGATGGTTTTCGAATCACAATCCACGGACGGGGCGCCCACGGCGCATATCCGCACAGTTCCATCGACCCAATCAATATCGGTGTCCATGTGTACCTTGCCTTGGAATCGCTGATTGCTCGGGAGGCAGATCCCGGCAAAGCCTGTGTGCTGACCATCGGCAATTTTTCCGCAGGTTCAGCCCCCAACATCATCCCTGATACTGCCGTCCTCCAAGGAACCTTGCGCACCAATGACAGTGCCAGCCGTGAGAAACTGGTCCGGCGGCTGAAAGAGGTTGCTCTCAAGACCGCAGAGGTATTTGGGGGGATGGCACAGGTCGAGATGATTTCTGAGGTGCCGCCACTGGTATGTGACCCTGCTATGACGGACGAGATGGTAAGCTATATGGAAGAACTACCAATTCCTGGTCTGACTCCTGTTCCCGACACATCAGCCAGTGCTTCTGAGGACTTTGCAATTATTGCAGAGAGAGTCCCCAGCGTATTCATGTATCTTTCGGCAGGATATATGGATGAGCGTGGCGATGCCCCTGCACACAATCCGAAGGTTCAGTTCAATGAGGAGGTCTGTCCGATCGGCTCCGCTTGTCTGGCGCACTGCGCGGTCCGCTGGCTGGAAGACCATCAATAAATAAAGCGAAGGATAAGACGCTACAAATTCGTAACGCGAATGTATGGATATTGGGAGTCGATTTGAGGCGGAATCCTGCGAATTGTATTAACGGTTAGACTTTTCTTTTAGCCTGTTGCTGTTGTTAGAGCAGCTGACCCTTAATCAGCGGGCCCCGGGGATTGAGTCCTTGGACGCATATTGCCGAAGCCATCCCTTAGGGATGGCTTTTTTCTTGCGGCAGATTTTGCATGAACGCAACGAGTTCCTGAGCCATAAGCTTATGATGGATAAAAAAATAGCATATGAAAAAATATTTATCGTCCGCGTGCAAAAACAGGACAGATATTGTAAAATATAAAGGTAAAGAATTTGGTGTCTCAAAAGCAGCAGAGTTTTCGGCAGAAATGCGGCACTGAAAATGGAAAGTTTTGAAAACACACCCCAAAAATGGGCCCTGAAGCGCGAACAGGTTTGAGGCATGGCAGTTATCGCGGAAAAACCCAACTTTTGCAGCAGGAGGATAACACATGTGTACGGCAGCGACCTATAAAACGAAGGATTTTTATTTTGGACGCACATTAGACTACGAATTTTCGTATGGGGAAGAAGTCGTAATAACGCCGCGCAACGAGCCGTTTCCTTTTCGGTATATGGCGGAGATGCCGCACCATTTTGCTGTTATCGGTATGGCTTGTGTTGCACAGGAGTATCCGCTGTATTACGACGCGGTCAACGAAAAAGGGCTGGGCATGGCAGGGCTGAACTTCGTGGGGAATGCTTGTTATGCGGCGTCTCCGGCGAAAGGAAAGGATAATATCGCTGTATTCGAGTTTATTCCTTGGGTCCTGGGACAGTGCGCCACTGTGAAGGAGGCCGGCGCGCTCCTTGCAAAAGCCAATCTTGTGGGACTTCCGTTCAATGAGCAGATGCCGGCAGCACAGCTTCATTGGCTGATCGCCGACCGGGAAGGGGCCATTACGGTCGAATCGGTTCGGGAGGGGCTCAGGATTTATGAAAATCCGGTTGGCGTCCTCACCAACAACCCTCCTTTTGAACAACAAATGTTTGGGCTTAACAATTATATGCGTCTGTCTCCGAAAACACCGGAAAATTTATTTTCTTCCGAATTGCCGTTATCCGCATACAGCCGCGGGATGGGCGGGCTCGGGCTGCCGGGCGATTTATCCTCTCAGTCCCGTTTTGTCCGGGCCGCTTTCACTAGGATGAATTCCGTTTCCGGCTGTACGGAAAAGGAGAGCGTCAGCCAGTTTTTCCACATTCTCGGCTCGGTCGAGCAGCAGCGCGGCTGCTGCGATGTGGGAGATGGAAAATATGAAATAACGCTTTATACTTCTTGCTGCAATGCAAGCAAAGGCATTTATTATTATACGACTTATGAAAACCGTCAGATCACTGCTGTGGATATGCACCATGAAGCCCTGGCCAGTACGGGGTTGGTGCGCTATCCTCTGATTCAGGAGCAGCAAGTCAAAATGCAAAATTGATTTTCTCAGGCGGATAACTCGGAAAATGTATGATGAGGCCGTTCTTGTTGTGTATGAAACAGCGATTTGCTATACTGGTTTCCGGGGTGTTTTGAGTTCGCACGATAAGAGAGGAGCGAGAATGCGCGGTGAAGAACGTCAATCTTTTGATCAAACCCGCCTCCAGCCTGTGTAATCTGAGATGCCGTTACTGTTTTTATGCGGATGTTTCGGACAACAGGGAAGTGAAGAGCATGGGCGTGATGTCCCGTGAAACCGCCGGGGCTTTAATTAAAGCAGCTTTTGCAACAGCGGATGAGCACGGAGCGGTGAGTTTTGCGTTTCAGGGCGGCGAGCCTACGGTGGCCGGGCTGGACTTTTTTCGGGATTTCGTAGCGATGGTAAGCGCGTTTCGGCCGCTGGACCGGCAGGTGAGTTATGCGCTTCAGACAAACGGCATGGCGCTGAATGAGGAATGGACGCACTTTTTAAAGGAAAACCAGTTTCTGGTGGGCCTCTCTGTGGACGGGTATCGGGAGCTGCACGACCATTACCGCGTGGACACAAAAGGGGAAGGCACATACGGGCGTGTGGCTAAGGCGCTGGCATTGCTGCAAAAATTTGAAGTGGAGACAAACCTGTTATGCGTCGTGACGGGGCAATGCGCGAAGCATCCGCAGAAAACATATGCCTCAATGAAAAAGCTGGGAGTGCGCTATCTGCAGTTTATTCCATGTCTTGATCCCTTGGAGGAACAGCGGGGCCGCGCAGTATATTCATTGACGCCAAAACTGTATGGAGATTTTTTGTGCGGGTTATTTGACCAATGGTACCGCGACTGGGCGGAAGGACACTATACCAGCGTGCGCTTGTTCGATGACTATGTTCATCTTGCAATGGGGGAGCCGGCAAGCACCTGTGCGGCTTCGGGCGGCTGTGGCAGCTATTTTGTCGTGGAAGCGGACGGAGGTGTTTATCCCTGCGATTTTTATGTGCTGGACCGATGGCGGATGGGCGACGTACATACAGACAGTCTGAAACAATTGGCGAACGATGAGACGGCTTCCGAATTTTTACGGCAGGGGCGGCTTCGCCCGTCCCGGTGTGCAAGCTGCAGATGGGTGCCGCTGTGCAATGGGGGATGCAGGCGCGACTGGACAGGCGGGGCGGACGATACGGAAAATTATTATTGCGAATCGTTTCGGCGCTTTTTTGAATATGCCGCAGATCGCATAGGTGAGATCGCCTGGCAGGAGCGCCGGAGCAGAATGCGGTAAGCGTTTCTCCCGCAAAAATGCAGAAAAATCCAGAACGGCAAAAAAACACTTGACAATTTTCCGATATTTGGGTAATATAGTAAAGCACCATTTGCTTGGAGAGTTGGCTGAGTGGTCTAAGGCGCACGACTGGAAATCGTGTGTACCCTTTAAAGGTACCTAGGGTTCAAATCCCTAACTCTCCGCCAGAAAAAACCGCTTGGGAAAGCCATTCCCGGGCGGTTTTGTTTTTGCAATAACACACTTTATAACACACTTCGCTCCAATACGCCTGTTTTCAGCATAACAAAGCGGCCCCGTATCGCTACGGAGCCGCCCGGATATTATACCCTCTTTGGATAGGCTATTCAGTTTGTTTTCTCATAATGCAGCGCTTTGCCCCCGCTGCCGGGGTTGTACCGCCTCCTTTGCTTTGTTGCTTTCAAGCTCCTGCATGCGGGCAATTAACCGCCGTATGGTGGCCCATGTGTCTTTTGTCTTGCGTGGTATGTAGAAATGGTATTCCACGGGGCCACGGTTTGCCCACAGGATAAACGCCCGCCGCACATGTGCCTTTTCGTGCACCACTATGCGGGTGCCGCACTCGTCAAAAATCACAGCCACAGGCAAGCACCTCCCCGCGCGGCGCTTCTTCAAGATGAACAATGTGCCCGCCTACCAGCGCCCATATACCGCCGTCGTTATCTGGCCCCCATATGATAGTGAGCACCTGGCGTGCGGTTGGCCTGGGTTCCTCCGCCTGTTTCATAATCTGTCCTTTCCGCCCGCTGGAACGGGCTTTGACATTTTACCGGGCGGGGCCTATAATGGACATAGACCCCGCCACGGCGGTGTTGCGGCTCTTTACCTGTTTACTTCCTACGGTGCACAGGTAAGGGGCTTTTTTCATGCGCTGGCAACGGTGAAGCGTTTGACCGTCTGCGGGCGACAGAAAGCCGAATACAGCTTCTTATGGGCTTGCTGGAATGCCCTGGCATCAAAGCGGCTGCTTGTAACGGCCTTGTAGCGGGCTGTATAAGCGCCTGCCTGCACTTCCTCGGCCTCGCCCATAGCGTCCTTGATTTTGTCCGCTACGGCCTGCTTCTGCGCCTCCAGCGCGGCGATCTGCTGCGCAAGGGCTGTGTACTCGTCCAGATGCTTTGCAAGGGTTTTCTGTGTCATAGTATTGGCTCCTTTCTTTTTCGCCCTCTTTTCGGCGGGGCTTGTCCGGCGGCCTTTATCGGAGCGGGCCGCGTGCGGCAAGTAATGAGCTGCTTGCAACCTCCGGGACTTTGGGGGAACCTGCGCTTACGCTGCTATAGTGGGGGACACCGCACATCAAGTCGTTATCGGTTCATTGTCGCTTCCCCGTCCCTGTGATTATAGTATATCACCTTGTACAAGTATATTTAATTGACGAAACGAACAATCTTGTACAAGTATATTTGTGATATTTGTATACTTGTACAACTATCGTAATTTGTGCTATACTAACTATAGTGGAATAGAATATTTTCAGGTAGGAGGGTAGCGCATGGAAGAAAGCAAAGCGAAAGCCAGCACTATAGCGAAGAACAAATACAATGCAAAAGCCTATGACAGTTTGCGCATCGTGGTGAAAAAGGGCCGCAAGGCAGAGATACAGGCCCACGCAGAGCAGAGAGGCGAAAGCATAAACGCTTTTGTTGGTCGCGCCATAGATGAAGCAATGGAGCGGGACAAGGGCGAATAATCGGCACACAGGGCAACACATAAACGGCACAGTAAAAAGCGCTGTCTGCCTTGCTTTGTGGGCTTTCTGTCTTTTTCAGGTGGCACACAAGGCAACACACAAGTAACACACTGCCGGGCAGTAAATCGGCATAATGCCCAATTGTAAGCCTCGCTTTGATGGGGTATAATAGCAGCACAGGAAGGTGGAGCCAATGACGAAAGAGGATTTACAGCAAATCGCGGAATTATTGAATGCACAGAAGCAGGAATTTTCTGAAATAATTGATTCTAAGCTGGAGCCGCTTAAAGACGATATCCGCTATACCCGCATGCTTGTAGAACAGCAAGACCACAAAATCAGCATTATAGCAGAGCAGTACACCGATATCGCGGAGAAGTTGGACAAAGCCAACGACCGCGCCGCGCAGATCGACGATGTACGGGACAGGCTGCGCACGCTGGAAACTGTCGTGATGAACCACACAGCAGCAATTAAGGAACTGCGCAAAGCAGAATAAAAGCACAAAGCGGACAGCGTAAAAGCTGCCCGCTCTTTTTATATGCGCTCCGGCGCGGTTGCAACGGCTCCAGAAGCGTTTTTATAGTAAAGGCGGGAAAGTGCCCGTCTGCACATTGCCGTGCTTCTGTGCGGCCTGTGTGGGCCTTGCTGCTAACAGCATAATAACAGCGTGCTAACAGGCCGGTTACAGGCTTCCGTGCCCTGAATTAGTGGCAATTAGTGGCGTGCGAACGTTTACCGAACGTTCCCCGGCGTTCGCTCCTTGGCGGCATGATTCGCCCTGTGTGCTGGTGGGGATAAGGCCCACAGCGCATGCTTGCGCGTTTACACTTTCTTCATAGGGTGGGGCAAGGTATGGACAAGGCATAACGTTTTATAACGCTTATCGCTTCCGGCAGTAAAACGGATAGAAAACGGTTATATCATCCCAAGTTCCTTTGCCAATGCCCAACAAAATTTTCGTTTCTCCCTTGTGAACGTCCTGCGGCTTACCGCAAACCCGTAATGCGCCTCCAGAAAGTCATACGGCCAGTCCTTTTGATTGATGATGGATAACTTCACGGCGGCCACGAGCGCCTTGCGCACCGCGACAGCATCTTTATCAAAGCTTTGCCCGACGCTTTCCTCCGCACGCGCCACAGCTTGCTTATATCGGTCTGGCAGCACATCCAGCGCCTCAACAACTCCCGCGCACGCGCGCACGATTCCGCGCGGCATCCCGTAGACACTCGCGGCAAAGGCTTCATTTGTGGGCGTTTTCTTCTGTTCGGCTTCTGTTCGCGGTTTTTCTCTTGCTTCGCTCTCGCTTTGCATTGCGCTGCCCTCCCGTCTGTTGTATAATAATCTCAAGGTTTGGGGCCGTCCGGGAGGGCGGCTTTCTGTTTTAAAAAGCGCTGGGTTGTTTGGGTTATCAAAATAAGCATTGGGTTTGCAAATAACGGCGTTTCTGTTTGCATTTCTACCAGAATAGTATACAGGATTCCTTTAAAGGCTTTCCGCTATGTCGCGTAGATTCTCTGCGATACTGACTAAGGCGCAGCGGTTCACCTGTTCGGCTCCGTGGATAATTGCACGGGTACAGAACGCACACCGCTCACCAATGCACGGCGCAAGGCTTTGCACGTTTTGACCGCTGGCAGCTTGTGCAATCGCCAGCAGCGGGCATACTTTTTTCAGTCCCTGCTTTTCCATCAGATCACCCCCTTTCCGCTTTGGGATTGGTGAGGCGCAAAGACATGTGCAATGCTGCGGGCATCGTTCAGTGAAATAACACTGCATCCAAGCTCCATGGCAGTTGTCAGAATGCAGCCGCCCTCCGGCTGGTCTATGTATCTGTCCGGGCAATCCTGTTCACAGGGCTTGCCGTCCAGCGGGCATATTACTTGACGCATTTTTTGCTCCTTTCTTGGTGAGGCCCACATGGTGATGTTTTCTCTTGTACAAAATGCATATACACAAACATCACCAAACATCACCACCAGCCATGAACTTTGGTGAAGTATGGTGAACTATGGTGATGTTGTTGTATATTATTTTTGTATACGCGTGCGCGCGCACGCGCGCGAGGGCCTAAGGTTCGATTTTGGATTGGTAAGCCTGTGGGACTTCATAACGTTCAATGCGGATGCCAGCAGCACGGGAACGGCCTTTTGCGCCATGAGTAACAAGCAGCCCGTCCCGCTGCTGCAATTCCTTGGCAAGCCCGCCGTCCAATTTGCTTCGCAACTCGTTTAAGTCGCTGTATGGCGGGAACCCCAGAATTTTTGCACCCTCGCTCTTTAAATCCGAATAGCTCCAAAACCCGCCGCCGGGTTTGTTTGTGATAAGCTGGTTAAAAACCTGCACCAGCGGCTCCCGTTCGTAGGGGATGCCCTTTTCCTTGCGCTTTATCACCTGTGTCAAGTCGTCGGCGGTCATTTCGCTGTATCCCTCCCAGTGAACGCCGCCCCGGTCTCCGATGGTATAGGCAATGCTGCGGCCCTTGGGGGCGTTGGAGCATTTCACATGCTCATCGTCATTATCCGGGTTTCGGATAAGCTGCAAAATACTGCGCATAGCCGCCGGGATGTCTACGCTGCCCAATGAACGGTTGACCGGGGATTTATCACCGCTTTTCCCCATGTGCGAGATAATGACGCATGAGCAGTCGTAACGGTCGCAGACCTCGAACAGCTTTGCAAGCTGTGGGCGTGTTTCGTTTGGCCGCCACATATCAACGCCAGCGCCAAGGAACGCTTGGAACGGGTCGAAAACAACCATCTGTGCGTCAATTTCCTTTATGGCTGCTTCGACTTCGGGACTTGTAAACGTGAGGCCCGCCGCGTTTGTCAGGAAATAGCATTTCGTCAGGTCGCCGCCGTCTGCTTCGATACGCCCACGCAGTACGGGCAGATCATCCTCAATGGAGAGCATCAGCACATTTCCCGGCGCTTCGACTTCACAGCCGAGCAAGGGCCGGCCCGTCGTGATGTGCGCCACCACCGCGCACATGAACGCCGTTTTGCCGCTGCCGTTGTCGCCCTGAATCAATGTGCCTTTTCCCCTCTGGAAATAGGGCGCAATCGTCCAACGCGGCGGCTCATACGGGATATCGCTTGCGCGGGCAAGCTGCGGAACGCAGGCGGGTGTCTGCGGATGCGCCCGTCCGAATACATCGCCGTCCCTCCCGGCGGGAAGCTGTGCGAAGTCCTGCGCCGCCTGCTGCCGGAAGTATTCGCCGGGGTCATACCCGCCCCGGCACGTATTCACGGCGTTCTGCACCGTGATTGCGCCGTAAGTGGTGCCGCTTTGCTGCCTGTCCCATTTTTCCCGCATCAGCCCGGATTGACGGAAAAGCCTGTCCACTCTGGCAGCGTCGCAATTCGTCCACCACGCCAGCGCATTGCATAAGGCTATATCCGCTTCGGAGTGCGAGGGGTAGGCCGATATGTCACCGGCCCACAACCGGGAGAACTCCGCGCCGTTCCTGCCGCGCTTCATTTTCTCAATGAGCGGCGCGTCCTCGATGGATACCGCGCCGGGCGGTGCTGTCCGTGCCTCTGTGGGCCTTTCTGCGGCTTTCCGTGTCTCGGCCTGTAATTCCTCATACAAAGCGGTTACGGCCTCCTGCGCGTCCCGCAAGGGCTTTGCCGGGCCGTCCCACGGCTTGCCTGTAATGGTGAAGTACCGGGCACGGTCGTACATTTCCCCGCGCGGCTTCTTGACCGCCTCGCCGGGCAGCTTGCCGCGGCAAAGGATGTGCAGGCCCGTGCCGCTGGGGCTTACCTCCGTGTAGCTGTTGAACCGCTCCACCCATGCCGCCGCCCAGGTATCCAGCTTGCCGCCCTGTATGCAGTGGTCGAAGTCCACGCCGACGATACCGCCGCCGTTGAACTCAAAGCCCACGCCCTCATAATGCCCGGCGTTTACCGCTGCCGTGGCCGTGGCAAGGTCGGCCCATGTGTCCGGCTGTCCCGCTTTGGCCGGATACCCTGTGTGGGGATTGTATGGGCATTTCCGTGCCTTGCCTGGCGCTCCCCAGCACACCCATTGCGTCAGCGCCGCCAGATCGGCGGGGATGCTCCATTTTCTTTCCTGCATGTTTCTGTGTCCTTTCGATAAAATACCCGCCCGCGTTTGCCGCCACGGGCGGGAAAACTGCTTATATTTATCCTTTACGCCTGCGCCCGCTCATTTTTCAACAAAGCGGGGCATTTATTTTTGTCGGGTAAGCTGGTCGCTCATTTCGTCCATAAGATCAATGATGATATCCAGCGGCGGTAAGGTTTTTCCGGTAGGGGTAAGAGCATCAAGTTTCGCCGCAAACTCCGGATTTCCTATCGCTTCACAGAAATTTAGAATAATTTTCTGTTTCCTAAGAGACAGGCGGTTGAACAGTGGTACTAATTCGGGGAAGTCTTTAAGGATATCTCTAATCATCACCGCCGCGCCCTCTTTCCATCGGCCAGCAGGCCCACAGCAGAAAATACAGCGCCCAGCACAAAGCCAAGGGCTACGGCTCCGAGATAAGTAATCATTGCAAATCCTCCATTTTCATGTTAAAATGCAGGTGAAACGGGGGTTGTGATTTTCCGCTTCACCTTTGCGCTTGTGTGGTTGCCGCCGCACGGGCGCTTTCTTTTTCGCTGCGGGTCATGCTGTGGCCTCCGTGAAATAGTCCGCCCATTCCGTGCGCGGTATATCCAACACTCCGGCTAAAACAGCAGCGTCCGCAAAGTCAAAGGGTTCGTGCCCATTCAGGCGGTGGCTTAAATATGTCGTGCTGCGTCCCAGCATCCGTGCCGCTTCGTCCTGTGTAAGCTCCTTTTCAAACATTCGGTCTTTCAGCTTCTTGAATCTACGCTTTGCCATTGCTTATGCCTCCCTCCAACAGTTCCATAAATAACGGGTCGATACTTACCAGCTCACCGTGCTGCATTAACTCGTCCTTGTGGGCCTCTATGGTCGCATGGACTTCATCAACCGAAATTTGCAGCATTTCCGCTATTTCGTCCGCGCTGAATGATTCGGAAACGCCCAACTCATCACCCAGCGCAAAGCGAATGCGCGCCAATGCGCCGCGACAGGTGCATCCCTCTTGCACGCCCACAGCAAAAAGCCGCGTGATGATTTCCGGCTCTGTGTGATACCTCTCCGCGATTCGGTCTATCTCTCTAAGTACGTTCACGCTGTTCCCTCCTTTATACCCGGCAAAGCGGCCAGATTGTTGACGCGCTCCGCACAGTTTCTATAAATCGCCTTATAGTGCAGCCCCTCGGCCATACCCTCGGAAAGCGCAGCGGAGATTATACGCTCCGCAAGCTGAAGCACAGCCAGATTCCCCGCCCATGTTTCATTGCGGTCATTTAGCCCCGCCGCTTTGTTCGCCAGCGTGGAAAGGCTTGTAAAATACCGCTCTGCATGACCGCTGCCCTGTGCCTTGGCGTATTCCACAAAGCGCTGGATGATATCTCCCTCCGCTTTGCGCGTCTCGATGCTGGCGGCTCTCGCCTCCTGCCAAAGCGGCGTGCTTTTATGTACTTTCAATTCCAGCCAGCCCAGCCGCAGGCCCTCCAGTACTTCATAGATTGCATCATAGAAAGCATCGGCTTTCGGTTGGTTGCTGTGGCGGCATATCTCATAAACGCCGCGCGAAGAGTAAAGAACCACTTCACGGTTTTTGCCGTCAACCGTCGTCAAAATGACGACAGTTGAAAAGCGGTCAAGGCGCTTTTTGTGCCGTCGGTGAATTGCGTCGATAGACTGCCGGGGGTGTGGATATTCCAGCGCCCGTCCGATTGCCTCACGGGTTACATAGGCGTTTCCGTCCCTGTCCATGTAACAATCAATCGTCAGCGCGCCGAATGACACTTTCTTTGCTATGGTTAATTCATTCATCTTTGTGGGCTCCTTTCTGTCCCTTTTATCGGTCTGCTTTTGCAGTATCATTGGGTAAAGCAAGGATTTTGCGAATGCTGGCGACAATTCCGGGCGTAGCAAGTTCGCCCGTCTGAATTTTGTGCAGATAAGAACGGTCAAAATATCGTCCCGTGTCTGTCTGTACACGCTCAATTAGCCACTCCTTGGGCTGGTTAACGTCCACAAGGGCGTGGTTAATTTCTCGGCCAAGTTGACAAAGTTCTTTTCTGGGCAAGATTTTCTAACTCCTTTCTATTGACTTTTACGCGTCCGTGTAATATAGTGAAGTTACCACATAACACCTTGTTACACGTTTGCGTTGGTGCTTCTCAATATTACTACACGCTTGCGTAATAATCAAGGGGAAATATTACGCAACCGTATAATTTTACGGGTTGCACAAAGTAAGGGCGTGCAATATGTCTATTTTGTATGAAAGGCTTTCCGCTTTGTGTCAAGAACACGGAATTTCAGCCTACAGAATGTGTAAAGATACCGGGATACAGCCCAGTATTATGACTGATTTAAAAATGGGGCGTCGCCAGTCGCTCAAGGCCGAAACCGCCGCCAAAATCGCCGCCTATTTCGGCGTATCGGTGGATTATTTGATAGGCAACACAAAGGAAAAAGAAAAGCCCGCCAGCCAAGAAGCCGACGAGCTTATAAAAAGCGATCCCCTCGCCGGGCAACTTTTCGCTGCATACGGTAGGGTAAAAGAGGAATTTAGCCAAGCTGAGATTGATGATATAACAATGATTATGGAAATGTTAGCGGAGAAGAAACGCAGAAAACGCGAAAAAGGAGAAGAATGAGAAAATGAATACCATTTTGTCACCTTAGCCCCAGGGCGCAGAAATAAAATAAACCGCCCCCGGCGGCAACCGGGAACGGCTTATATAGAACAGCTTACACAGGAAAGTGTATATCTGCCCGACAGCATGATTATACACCTCTTTGTGTGGGCTTGTCAAAGTGTATCGCATGGAGGTTTTGTATCATGGGGAAAAGAACAAACACAGCCACATGGAGCGAGAAGTACAAGCGGTGGCAAATCAACGTGCAGCGGGATGGAAAGCGCCGCAGCTTTTACAGCTCCACACCAGGGCGCACGGGCCAGCGCGAGGCAAACGCCAAAGCGGACGCGTGGCTCGATGATGGAATTGAGGGCGGAAACATTCGCGTCTCTGCTCTGTATAAAGATTTCATAGCCAGCCAGAAGAAAAGCACTGGGCAAAGCCATTGGCGGGGTGTAGAATCACGGTATAAAAATTATATAGGCCCGGCAATCGGTTCAAAGCGTATTGAGCGCGTAACAGAGCAGCACTTGCAGGATATCATAAACGACGCCTATTCAAAAAATGGGCTTGCGCCAAAGACTTTGTCCAATATCCGCAGCGATATCTCGGCATTTTTCAAATTCTGCCGCCGCCGAAAAGTAACCGCGCTGCTGCCGGAGGCTCTCACGATACCCGCCGGAGCCAAGCGCCCAAGCAAAAGTATATTGCAGCCGGCTGATTTAATAAAACTCTTTAACAGCAGCACCACGACGCATAGGGGACGGCCCGCGCAGGAAGAGTATATAAACGCTTTCCGCTTTGAAGTCCTTACAGGCTTGCGGCCGGGGGAGCTGATCGGGCTGCGCTGGGAGGATATACACGGTAGTACCATCCATCTGCGGCGGGCCGTGAATATGTACCACGAAACCACGGAGGGGAAGAACAGAAACGCAGTGCGCACCGTGGAGCTGCCAGCAATGGCGCTTGCTGTCTTGGATGAACAGCGACACATTACAGGCTCAACAGGGCCGGTATTTGATATCAGCGGTACACAGACCTATCGTAATCATTGGAACCGATACAAGGCCGCAAACGGGCTTTCTGATGTGACGCCTTACGAGCTGCGACACACATTTGTTTCCGTGGCAAAGGTACTGCCGGAGGGGCAAGTAAAAGCCATTGTTGGCCACAGCCTGAACATGGACACATTCGGCATATACGGCCATGAATTGGCTGGAGAAGCGGGGGAGATTGCACAGGAAATAGACGGTGCTTTCGCCAAAATCCTACAAAAAGGATAACACAGTTTATAACACACTTCTGCTTGGTAAACGGCATGTTTCAAGCATTCAGCGGTGCAGGTTCGCTCATTCTTTTGTAAGGGGAATACAGCATTTTATACTTGAAATGTTATATAAAATTATACTGTGTGGCATTCAAATCCCTAACTCTCCGCCAGAAAAACGCACTGGAAGCTGAAAATGCTTCCGGTGCGTTTTGTTTTGTCTTTGGACAAAAGGCTGGGCCTTGTTTACGCATTATTCATGATTTACAGTAAAATTGGAAAACTATTCGATGTATAGTAAATCATAAAGCGCCGGTAGGGTGCGAAAAGGAAAGGATGTGCTCGCTTTGGCAAAGCGGATGTATTACGGCGGGACTGTGCTTACAATGGAGGACATTTTGTATGCGCAGGCGCTTTTGGTGGAGGACGGCGTGATCCGCGCCGTGGGAAGCGAGGCAGAGGTGCGCGCGGCGGCGGGACGGGATTGTGAGATGGTCGATTTGAAAGGCCATACGCTGATGCCGGCGTTCATTGACGCGCACAGCCATTTTTCCGGCTGTGCCAACGCACTTTTGCAGGTGCCCCTGGGCGAGGCCGTCAGCTTTGACGAGATCGAAGAACGTATCGCGGCGTTTATCCGCGATAACCATATTTCAAAGGGGCAATGGGTCGCCGCTCAGGGTTTCGACCATAACGTTCTTCGGGAAAAACGTCCGCCGCGCAGAGAAGTGCTGGACCGTGCCGCTCCCGACAATCCGGTGATTATGGCTCACCAGTCCGGCCATACGGGTGTTTTGAACACGCTTGCGCTGGAACGGCTGGGAATCACGCCGGATACACCTGTGCCGGAGGGCGGCGTGATGGAGGTCGCGGACGGAAAGGTGACGGGCTACATGGAAGAGACCGCTTTTCTGAATTGCCAGAGCCGCGTTCCAATGCCGGCGCCGGAGGACCTGATGGGCGCATATCTGCGCGCGCAGGACGGCTATGCGCGGCGTGGCGTCACCACGGTGCAGGAAGGGATGATGATACCGGCGATGGAACCGCTGTACAGGCAGCTGTGCGCGGCGGGCCTGCTGAAGCTGGACGTGGTGGGATATCTGGATATCACACAGGCGGACGGCATGCGAACGGCGCTGTCCGAACACATCGGACAGTACAGCGGCCGTTTTAAGGTGGGAGGCTACAAAACTTTTTTGGACGGCTCACCTCAGGCACGCACCGCGTGGCTGCGGGAGCCGTACTGCGGTGCAGAGGAAAATTATCGCGGTTATCCGCGTATGAGCAACGAAGAACTGGCCGGGTATGTGGACCGAGCGCTGGACGAAAATATGCAGTTGCTGGTGCATTGCAACGGAGACGCCGCCTGCGAACAGTATCTGCGCGTGTATGGGGAACGCCTCAGGGCTCGCGCTGCGTCCGGTAAGCCTTGCCGGGCAATACGTCCCGTTATCATCCATGCGCAGATGCTTGCGCCGGACCAACTGTCCCGGGCGGCACAGAACGGGATGATACCGTCTTTTTTTGTGGCTCATGTATACCATTGGGGCGACGTGCATCTCGAGAATCTCGGACCGGAACGCGCGGCGCGCATCAGCCCCGCGGCCTCTGCGGGCGCACAGGGCCTCCGTTATACGTTCCATCAGGATGCACCCGTTATCCAGCCGGACATGCTGGAGACTGTATGGTGCGCAGTGAACCGCGTTACAAAGCAGGGGACGGTGCTGGGGCCGCAGGAGCGCGTTCCGGTCCTGGATGCTCTGCGCGCCGTGACCATCAATGCGGCATACCAGTATTTTGAGGAAGGAAGCAAAGGAAGCCTGCGTCCGGGAAAACGGGCGGATTTGGTGATTCTGGAGGAGGACCCATTGAAGGCGCTTCCCATGCATCTTCGTGATATCCGTATTCTGGAGACGGTCAAGGACGGAAAGACGATCTACCGTACAGACATCTGAATGCAGCACAAGCGGCCCGCAATATGCGGGCCGCTTTCCAATGGGCAAAACATAGCGAACGCGCCTGTCCCGCGGCATGCCGCCGTGTCCCCTGCCATACAATGTAGTATCGCATACAAGGAGGGCATACAGATGTTTGGTATCATATTCAGCTTTGTCGCAAGCCAGATTTTATATTTCGCACTGCACCTGGAAAGCAGCAGTTTCCCGAAGCCTCTTTCCGCGCGGGACGAGATCGCAGCATTCGAGGCGATGAAGAACGGCGACATGGCGGCGCGGGATAAGCTCATCCGGCACAATCTGCGCCTCGTGGCGCACATCGTAAAAAAATACTACGCTTCTTCCACAGACCAGGAGGACCTGATCAGCATCGGAACCATCGGCCTTATCAAGGCGGTGAACAGCTTTGACAATACCAAAGGCGCACGATTTGCCACATATGCAGCGCGCTGCATTGAAAATGCTATCCTCCCGCAAATGCGGCGGGAAACGAGAAGAGAATACAAGCGCGCCCGGTCATGGCGGCTAAAACAGAAAACAGCGCCGGAGGAATGCTCCTCCGGCGCTGTTTTCATGTGCTTTGCACAGTTTCGAGCACTGCGGTGAGCAGCGCTCGCTTTTGTTCGTACGGGCACGGAAGCCGGCCGACGTGCTGCAAAACGGCATCGGCGTGCACGGCGGCCGCCCGCTGTGCCAGTTCCATTCGCCCCGCGGCGGTTTGGGGCGCATATACGATGATCTTTACTTCCTGCCGGCGCATCGCAACCCCTCCTATGCTAAAGCATATGCGAAGGAAGGCTGTCCCGATTACGGCGCAGGCGCGGCCGGAAGGCCGCGGATACGGTCCGGTCCGTCGGCAGTGTGTGCGGAAAGATATTGTGTAGGCGTCATCCCGTATACATGTTTGAAGCTGCGGTAAAACGTGCGGATGCTCCCAAAGCCGCAGTTCATTGAAATCTCGATCAGGGAGGCTGAGCTGTTTGTCAGGAGCATAGCGGCGTGGCGGCAGCGCAGGATGCTGAGATATTCTCCGAAAGTGAACCCGAAGGTCTGAGAAAAAATATAGGAAAAATGTCCGCGGGAATAACCGAAATGCTCGGCCACGGACCGGACGTCCAGAGGAAGCAGAAAAGAATCCTCCAGATACAGCAGGATATCACGCGCAAAATTCGGGGCCGCGCTGCCTTTCACGGGCTGCAGTTTGAGAAGATCGGACAAGATCCCCATGACGGCATAGGCATAGCCCTTGCGCAAAACTGCATTTTCCTTCGGGGCAGCGATGAGCTGCTTCAGACAATGGAGCAGCTCATTTTGCGCAGGCAGTTTGGCCGTGATGCTCTGAAAGCTGTTGGTGCGCAACAGCTTCTGAAAGAAGGGGATGGTCTCCATGGGCACCGTGAGCACGATGGAACGGGAGGCGTCTTTCGTCTCGTAATAATGCAGGGAATAGCATGGACAGAGCAGAAGCTCGTGCGCATTCAGCGCATGTTCCTCGCCGTTTACCCAGCCCATCAGCTGCCCGGAAAGAACGTAAGTCAATTCGATGCTGCTGTGAAAATGCGGGGCACAGATATCGTTTTGCGAATACCAACAATCCACGTGCGTCATATTGTCGCGCACCGTCTCGTATGAGCCGATCATATTTTTCCTCCCCGAAAAACCGGACGATCTGTCACCGCCGCCCTGCGGATTGTCACGACAGGCGAGCACTGCTTTCATTATACTGATTTATAGCAGAGATGCAAACGTTTGGACGCATTCTGAAAAAATTCGGCGATTGTGATTAAGGGGGAAACAGAAATGAAAATCAAAGCAGGAATCATCGGATGCGGGGGCATTGCAAACAACAAGCATCTGCCGGCGATTCGGAAAGTGGACCGCATGGAAATGGTCGCATTCTGTGACATCATCCGGGAAAGGGCCGAAAAGGCAGCTGCGGAATACGGCGCGCCGGGCGCCCGGGTATACACGGATTACAAGGAGCTGCTGGCGGAGGAGCTGGACGTGGTGTATGTGTGTACACCCAACCGCTCGCATTCTTTTATCACGGTGGACGCGCTGCACAGCGGCAAGCATGTGATGTGCGAAAAGCCGATGGCCATCAATTATACGGAAGGCAAAAAAATGCTGGACGCGGCCCGCGAGACAGGCCGGCTTCTTACGATCGCCTACCAGAACCGATACCGTCCGGACAGCCAGTTCCTGAAAGCGGAGTGCGAGGAGGGGCGCTTGGGCGAGGTCTATTATGCGAAGGCCAAGGCGCTGCGGCGCCGTGCCGTGCCGACATGGGGCGTGTTCCTGAACGCAGAGGAGCAGGGCGGCGGGCCGCTGGTGGACATCGGTACACACGCGCTGGATCTGACGTTGTGGACAATGGACAACTATAAGCCCAAATATGCCGTGGGAAGCGTATACCATAAGCTGAACGGCGATACGGACCAGGGCAATGCTTTCGGCAACTGGGATCCGGAGGCATTCACGGTCGAGGACAGCGCGTTTGGCTTCGTTGTGATGGAGAACGGAGCGACGGTGGTACTGGAATCCAGCTGGGCGTTGAATACGCTGGACGTCAACGAGGCAAAGACTGTCCTGTGCGGAACAAAGGCCGGCGCGGATATGGAGGACGGCCTGCGCATCAACGGCGTGCGGCACGGCAGGCAGTATGTGGAAAAGCCGCAGCTGGACGCCGGATCTGTGGCGTTCTTTGACGGTGCGCAGCTGGATGCGGCCGACCTTGAGCAGATGGTGTTTGCAGACGCGGTGGAAGGCAAGGGCGAGCTGACTGTGAAGCCCGAACAGGCGCTCACGGTCACTCGTATTCTGGACGCGATCTACGAATCGGCCCGTACCGGCCGGCCTGTGTTTTTTTAAGTAAGGAGGAACAGAAATGAAGCTGGGTGTTATGACAGTTTGCCTGAGTTCGCTTTCTCTGGACGAGGCGTGCAGATATTTGAAGGAACAGGGCGTGCAGCAGGTTGAGATCGGCTGCGGCGGCTCGCCGGGGACCGCGCACTGCGACGCGCGGAAAATGGCGGGCGACCCCGCAGCGGCGGATGAGTTTGCCGCGACCGTGGCAAAGCACGGCCTAACGATCTCCGCCTTTGCCGTGCACGGCAATCCCCTTCATCCCGACCAGGAGACAGCCGGGACGGCCCATGCGGAATTTGAGGCGGCCGTTCTGCTTGCCGAACGGCTGGGCGTTAAAACCGTGATCACCTTTTCCGGCTGCCCGGGCGACTGCGAGACCTCGAAGTATCCCAACTGGGCGGTGGCTACATGGCCGGAAGATTACGAAAAAATCCGCCGCTGGCAGTGGGAGGAAAAACTGATCCCGTACTGGAAAAGGGCGGGCGCGTTTGCAAAGGCGCATCATGTGCGCGTGGCGCTGGAAATACATCCGGGCTTCTGCGTGTATAACGTGCCGACGATGCTGCGTCTCCGAGAGGCCGTGGGAGATGCGGTGGGTGCCAATCTGGACCCGTCCCACCTGTTCTGGCAGGGAGTGGACCCGGTGGCGGCAGTGCACGCGCTGCGCGGCTGTATCTACCATTTCCACGCCAAGGACACCTACATAGACCCATATAATACGGCTGTAAACGGCGTGCTTCACACATCGGGCTTCGCCGATACGGCGGCACGCCCCTGGCTGTTCCGCACGGTCGGTTACGGGCACGGGGCACAGACATGGCGTGCCATTTTCAGCGCTCTTCAGCAGGCCGGGTATGACGGCGTGATCTCCATTGAACACGAGGACGCGCTGATGAGCCAGAAAGAAGGGCTGGAAAAGGCCATCCGAGTGCTGCGGGACACGATGATTTTCGACGCGCCCACAGCGGACGTGTACTGGGCATGAGGTGAGCACATGTATCGTTTTGGGTTGATTGGCTACGGGGCCATGGGGAATTATCATGCGCAGCAAATCGGCACGATGCCGGATTTTGCCGTATCCGCCGTATATGACATTGCGCCGGAAAAAAGAGAGAAAGCACGGGCGGAGGGCCGCGATGTCTGCGATTCGCTGGAAGAACTGCTCATGCGGAAGGACGTTGACGCGGTTATCCTTGCGGTGCCGAATAACTTTCACAAGCCGCTCGCTGTCGCGGCAATGCACGCGGGCAAGCACGTTTTGTGCGAAAAACCGGTGATGATGAACAGCCGGGACCTGCTGGAAGTTCTTGCGGTGAGCGAGCAGACCGGAATGCTGTTCACCGTACATCAGAATCGCCGCTGGGACAGGGATTTTTGCATCGTCCGTGAGTGCATCCAAAGCGGCGCACTGGGCTGCCCGTTTTACATTGAAAGCCGTGTGCAGGGCGCGAAGGGCATCCCGGGGGACTGGCGCTGCACACAGGAGGCGGGAGGCGGCATGCTGCTGGATTGGGGCGTCCATCTGCTGGACCAGCTCCTGCTTCTGGCGGACAGCCCGGTCCGCGAGGTATACGCCCATCTGCTCAGCGTCAAATTTCCCGAGGTGGACGACAATTTTAAAGTGATGCTGCGGTTTGAAAACGGCCTTTCCGCATTGGTGGAGGTGGATACCTATACGTTCATTCCCTTGCCGCGCTGGCATGTTTCCGGTGAAAAAGGCACATTGCAGGTGGATGACTTCGCCTGCGGCGGAAGAATGGTGTGCGCGAAAAACACAGAGATGCATTGGGACGAGGGCATCGTGTATACGGCCGCAGGCCCCACGCGTACCATGGCGCCCCGCCCGAGGGAAACAGTGGAGACGCTTTCCCTGCCGCAGGTACAGACGGACGCGCGGGACTATTATGTCAATTTCCGCGACGCACAGCAAGGCGGGAGAGAGCCGGCCGTCACGCACCGGCAGATGCTCGCCGTCATGCGTGTGATCGACGCGATTTTTGTTTCCGCAAAAGAACACAGGGCTGTGAAGCCGGAGGAATGAAATGAAGCTTGCAATTCAGTTGTATACGCTACGGGATATCATCCGGGACGAGGAAACGCTGGCGGATGCCCTGCTGCATCTGCGGCAGATGGGGTATGAAGGCGTGGAGTTTGCGGGGCTTTACGATATCCCGGCTCCGAGGGTCAGGCAGATCGTGGAGCAGGCGGGAATGCACGCCCTGAGCTGCCATGTTTCACTGGACGCCATGGAACAGGAGCTTGACGGTGTGCTGGAGGACGCCAAGGTGCTGGGGCTGGATACGGTGGCGATGGCGTGGTCGGCGGCAGACAGCCCGGAGGCGGTCGCCCGCGCGGTCCGTGTGCTGCAGGCGGCGCAGTCAGCGGCGGAGCCGCATGGGGTGCGCATCCTGTACCACAACCATTCCCATGAGCTGCGCCCCGTGGACGGCTGCGCGGCGCTGCCGCTGGAGCATATCATGCAGGCTGTGCCGCTGGAGGCGGATCTGTACTGGGTGTTTTACGCGGGGCTGGACCCTGCGCGCTTTTTGCGCGAGAACAACAGCCGCATCGGGCTTTTGCATATCAAGGACGGAAAAAAATCGAAGCCCTTGCCCTGTGCGTTGGGCGAAGGAGAGGCCGATATCCCGGAGATTTGCCTTGCCGCAGCAGACTGCGGCAAGGAATGGCTGATCGTTGAAAACGATGAACCCTCTCCGGATGGACTGCAGGATGCGCGGCGAAGCGCGGAATATCTTCAAAAAATACTGGAGAAATAAAGAAAGTGAAAGCTGGGGCGGCGGCCCCGGCTTTCGTTTTTGGCGCAAAACAGGACGTAAGACCGGTTAAAACAGCTGTTTCAGGAGAACAAAGTCGAAAAACGCAGGGGTTTTATTGACTTTGATTCTTGTCATAAACTATACAATTATAAATTGTATAAAGTCAATAAAACAGGAGGCTTTCATGCGCGTGAAAAAAGGAATGGCATTTTTTCGCTGGCGTGTGTTTTGTTTGCGATGATGGGGCTCCCGGGCTGTGCGCAGAGGGCGGCGCGGAGAGACACAAAAGGCCTGTTTTCCTGGCGGGCGCTTTCGGAAGGGCGTGGGGGCGCGCTGCTGGAGCTGGCGCAAAGCCAGGATATTACAGAGTTCAACGGAACCCTGATCATCTCCGGTGCGTTCGGTTTGTTTAAAGAAGATGCTGTGGTGGCGGCGGGAGGTTACGATGCGGGCACGCTGGGCGAAGACATGGAGCTTGTTGTCAAGCTCCATGTGTACTGCCGCAACAACCGGCAGCGGTATTCCATCCGGTACGAGCCCAACGCTGTATGCTGGAGCCAGGCGCCGTCCAATATGAAAGACCTGATGAAGCAGCGCCGGCGTTGGTATCTGGGCCTGTCCCAGAGCATGACAGCTTATCCGCAGATTTTTGCAAACCCGCGTTTCGGGCTTGTGAGCTGGGTATCGTATATGTATTACCTGCTGTTCGAGATGCTTTCGCCTGCGATAGAGGTTTTCGGTATCCTCACGGTGGGTTTGGCCGCTTGCTTTGTTTTTTGAATTTTCCGTTTATGGTACGGTATTTTGCGCTGTACACCATTTACGGCGCAGTGATGACGCTCACCGCGTTTTTTCAGCGCATCTACACGCAGAACCTGCAGATCACTCTGCTGGACGCGGTGCGCGCGCTGTGGATGTGCCTGCTGGAAAGCATGTGTTCCGTTATGGGCTTTCATTTTTGCAGCTCACCGGGTTCATCGGCTGCAAAAAGAAAAGGACGCAATGGGTAGAGCACACAGGTAAAACAGCATGAATGGAAATAACGCGTCCATGCGGATGCGGGATAACCTCCGGGCAGGCACCCCGCCGGTCTTCACCGGCGGGGTGCCTGTGTTTTTTAAAGAGGAGGATGCGGCGGGCTTTGCGCACATCGCGGGCTTAGAACGTACGGCGGAGCATATGATAGAGTAGGGCGGGGCTCATATCATAAAACGGAGGCGGGAACATGCGCGCAAGCGAAGGGAAGATAGCAATTTATTCCCGAAAATCAAAATTCACGGGAAAGGGAGAAAGCATCGGTAACCAAATCGAGCTGTGCCGCGAATATATCCGGGCAAACCATGGACAGGCGGACGCAGACGCGGCGGCAGTTTACGAAGATGAGGGCTTTTCCGGCGGGAACCTGGAACGTCCCGCGTTCAAACGTATGCTCCGGGCCGCGCGGGAGCGGAAATTCAAGGCGGTCGTTGTGTACCGGTTGGACCGTATCAGCCGGAACATCAGCGATTTTTCGGGCTTGATCGAAGAACTGAGCAGACTGGATATCGCTTTTGTTTCAATCAAGGAGCAATTCGATACGGGCACGCCCATGGGGCGTGCGATGATGTACATTGCCTCGGTCTTTTCGCAGCTGGAAAGGGAGACGATCGCGGAGCGCATCCGGGATAACATGCATGAACTTGCAAAAACCGGGCGCTGGCTCGGCGGGACAACACCCACAGGATACTGTTCAAAGAGCGTGCGGACGGTGACGGTGGACGGAAAAGCAAAAAAAGCGTGTATGCTGGAGCTGATCCCGGAGGAGGGGGAAACCGTAAAGCTGGTTTACACGCTGTTTGCAGAAACGCACTCCCTTACCGCGACGGAGACGGAGCTGCTGCGGCGGGGTGTGACTACAAAAAACGGAAAAACGTTCACCCGCTTTTCCATCAAGGGGATTCTGCAAAATCCCGTCTACCTGATTTCAGACCAGGCCGCCTACCGGTATTTTATACAACGGCAGGCAGATGTGTTTTCAAATGAAAGGGAATTCGACGGCATACATGGGGTCCTGGCATACAATCGTACCGATCAAAGCAAAGGGAAAAACACGGTATATCTTCCGGTCAGTGAATGGATCGTATCCGTGGGGAAACACCGGGGGCTTATCTCTTCAGAGGTTTGGCTGGAAGCACAGGCCGCGCTGGAGCACAACAGATCCAAGGCATACCGCAGGCCGCGCAGCAACGAGGCGCTGCTGACGGGCCTATTGTTTTGCCGCTGCGGCGGCAGAATGTATCCCAAGCTTTCGAAGCGGAGCCTCGCGGACGGAACGCGGAGCTATACCTATGTATGCCGGGAAAAAGAGCGGAGCCGCCGAAGCCTTTGCGATGGAAAAAACGCGGATGGAAATATGCTCGACAGTGCCGTTTTACAGGCGATCGGAGCGCTGGCGGAGGATAAAGCAGGCTTTGCCGGCCGCCTTGCACAAAGCAAAGGGGGTTCTATGGGGGGACCGGGCCTGGCCGGGGAAAAACTGTCGGCTTTGCGCAAGGAACTGGGCGGGAATGCAAAAAAAATCGACGCGCTGGTGGACTCCCTTGCACAGGCGGGTGCGGGCGCGGCAAGGGAACATATTCTAAAAAGAATCGGGACGCTGCATGAACTGGACCGGGAACTGAGAAAACGCATCGGAGAGCTGGAGCGCCTTGCCGCGCAGAATATGCTCGGCGCAAGGGAGCTTGAAGCACAGCGCCGGCGGCTCGCGGCGTTCCCGGAAAGTATGGAAACGATGCGGCTTGCGCAGAAACGCGCCGCTGTGCAGGCCCTGGTGCAAAGGGTCGTGTGGGACGGCGAAAGCGCGCACGTTGTGCTGGCGGGGACTGCGGAGGTCCCCGCGGATTTTCTGTGCGCCGAGGAAGGGCGGACAGAGCGGGAGGAAAGAAGCGAAGCGCACGGCGACGGAAATACGCAGTTTGTAAATACGCCGGCGCCGCATTGGCGGGAGGATAGCAAATGAGGTGCTCATGCAGTTCCGAGCGGGTAAAAAAAGCCAGAACGACGTGTCTATCCAGGAGCCCATCGACAGCGATAAGGACGGGAACAGCCTGACACTGAATGACGTAGTGGCCGATACCTTCGACGTGCACGAGGACTACGAGCGTAAGGAGGAGACCGAGGCGCTCTACCGTGTGGTGAACCGCCTCTCCGGCCGGGAACGGCAGATCGTCATCATGCGCTACGGCCTTTCGGGCACGCAGCCGCTGACACAGCAGCAGGTGGCGGATATCCTGCACATCAGCCGCAGCTATGTATTAGGACACGACTAATGTAAGCGGGAGCAAAAAATCCTTATGTATCAATGGGTTATAGGTCAGGAGCATCACATTAGTAGCTACGCGGCTAATGTAAACGATAAGAAATTTAAGAAGATAAACGGCCATTCATCAATTTAGCTGCCTTTGACTTGATTTCAAAATTTATTAAAACACGGTATAGTTGAGGATGCAAATATGGTAACGTAATTAAAAAAATATGAATTCAACTTTATAAAGCCTTGCTTACGGGGGAAGTATAAATTTTTGTCGGAATATTTTTTGAACATTCTCCCCTCCCGAACCCACCCCGAAACAAGCCCGTAAAAAGATACAGGCGGAAAAGAGAATATAGAAAAATCAAGTGCAGTTCAAGTTTTGGACTGCACTTTTTGTATATACACAGAAATTAAAAGAAGGAGATGGAACGAGTGAAGCCATATGTAACGGAAGAACAAATCAGAGCGGCCAAGGCGGTGAACACGCTGGCTTTCCTGTTGCGTCATCAGCCTGAGCAGTTCAAACGTGTAGGGCGCACAGAGTATGCGCACTGCGACCATGACAGCTTGAAGGTGAGCAGCAATGGAAAATGGAATTGGCACAGCAGGGGCGTGGGAGGAACAACGGCGGTGCAGTACCTCATAAAAGTAGAGGGGTATGATTTTGTTCGTGCGGTACAGATCGTCTGCGCGGATGCGCCTTTCCTTTCTTCTCCTCCTGTAACCGAGGAAAAGAACAGCGGCTTTGCATTACCGCTGCGCGGCGATAGCTTCAAAGCATATCAGTACCTGGCGGGGCGCGGCGTCTGCGATGAAGTCCTTGCATTCTGCTTTCATACAGGCCGCGTCTATGGCACAAACCGCAGGACAGCAGAACGGGAATACACGAACTGTGTTTTTGTGGGCTTTGACGAATCGGGAAATCCGGCCCATGCGGGGCTGCGGGGAACACAGGGATTTTTTCGCGGAAATGTAACGGGCAGCGACAAACGCCATCCATTCTGCATTCCGGCAGAAAAAGAAGGGGCAAGTACGCTTGCGCTGTATGAGTCCCCAATCGACGCAATGTCAGATGCGTCTTTACGCATCCGGCGCGGAGCAGCCTGGCGGGAGCAGCACTATCTTTCTCTGGACGGCCTTTCGATGCTGCCCATTGAGGCCTTTTTGAAATCGCATCCCGGCGTGACACATCTGAGGATATGTACGGACAACGATAAAGCGGGACGGGAACATGCCGCCCGGTTGGAAGAAGAATATACTGCGCGGGGATATTGGGTGGAAAGCTGTATCCCGCATGGCGCGAAGGACTATAACGAGCTTTTGCAAAAGAAGCTGGCGCGGGAAAGGGGGACAGAGCGGTGAATGTTTTGAATTGGCTGCTGGTTGCGGCCGGCCTGTTTATGGCCTTCATAGGATATGCCTGCATCGTTGTGGGAGCAAGAAGTGAAAGAGACTGGGAGGAACGGAAATGAAAACCATTGCAATTTCAAACCAAAAGGGCGGCGTGGGAAAAACAACAACAGCGGTATCCCTCAGCGTGGCGCTGGCCCGGCAGGGCAAGCGCGTGCTGCTGATCGACGCGGATTCCCAGGCGGACGCCACAAAATATCTCGGTGTGGAGAATCCAGACGAGTTACAAAATACTTTGTCCACGGCGATGCACTGCATCATCAATGATTTACCATATAAAACAGGTGGATGCATACAGAGCCATCCGGAAGGGCTTGATTTCGTTCCCTCCAGCATCGACCTGTCCAGCGTAGAAGTGGAACTCGTGAACGCGATGAGCCGGGAACGCATTCTGAAAACCTTTCTGGATGATGTTCGTGGAAAGCATGACTATGCGTTGATCGACTGCCCGCCGTCGCTGGGCATGATGCCTGTCAATGCGTTATCGGCAGCCGACAGCGTGCTCATCCCGGTACAGGCGCAATACTTTTCCATGCGCGGCCTGCTTCAACTCATACGCACCATCGACAAGGTGCAGCGGCGGCAAAACCCGCATCTGAAAATAGAGGGCATCGTTTTGACTTTGGTAGACAACCGCACGAATCTTTCCCGTGATGTGAGTGCTATGCTGCGCGACGCATACGGAGCGAATGTGCATATTTTTAAGACAGAGATCCCCATGTGCGTCCGGGCGGCGGAAAGCCCATCCTTTGGAAAAAGCATTTTTGACTACGACCCCAGGGGCAAGGCAACGCTGGCCTATGAACAGCTTGCAGGGGAGGTGCTGACGCTTGGCCGCAAGAAAGAGCTTGGGCGGGGCGGGTTTGCCCCCACTCGCTGACCTGTTCAGCACCAGCGATGAACGGGCGCTGGAGGCACAAACGCAGGAGCGTGTTATGATGCTGCCGGTCTCGGAGCTGCACGATTTTCCGGGGCATCCGTTTCAGGTACGGGATGATGAAGAAATGGAGAAGCTGGCGGAGAGCATCACGCAGCACGGCGTATTGATGCCGGGCCTTGTGCGCCCGCGCGCAGCGGGGGGCTATGAGATCGTGGCGGGACACCGCCGCAAGTTTGCCAGTATGAAAGCGGGAATCCGGGAAATGCCCGTCATTGTCCGGGACATGGATGATGATACCGCCGTTATTCTGATGGTAGACAGCAATGTACAGCGTGAAAATGTGCTGCCCAGCGAGAAGGCGAGGGCGTATAAGATGAAGCTGGATGCTATGAAGCGGCAGGGAGAACGGACCGATTTAACTTCTGCCGGAATCCGGCAGAAGTTGTCTTCCGTACAAAAAATAGCGGATGATGCAGGCGAGGGAAAAACTAAGATACAGCAATACATCAAGATAAACGACCTTATTCCTGAACTGCTTGAAATGGTGGATGGCAATGAGATAAAATTCAATCCCGCCTATGAGCTTGCATTTTTAAGACTGGAGGAACAAGCTGTGCTTTATGACATTTTACAGGCGGAGGAAGTAACACCATCACTTTCACAGGCCCAGCGGCTTAAACGTGCCAGCCAGGAGGGACGATTGTCCGAACAGGACATTGCCACGATTATGCGGGAGGAAAAGGCTCAGACCAGAGATACAGGGAAAGTAACTCTTCCGGCAAAGGAGATCGAGCAATTCTTTCCGAAAAGCTATACGCCCGAACAGAAAAAGAAGATTATCGTAAAGCTTCTGGCAAATTGGGCACGTCAGCGAGGAGCACAAGAGCGGTAGGATGATTTTGCTGAAAAATTCGTTTCCAATTAAAAGAAAAAACATCCGGTATGGTATTGCTTGTTAAGAACATCACCACCTACAAGGAGCTAAAGCCGCTGTACGATGGATACAAGAAATCCCGCGACAAAGAAAAATTCCTGCGCGGGCATGAAAGCGACATTATCCTTATTTGCAATTCTAATGATGCGCCTACGTTTTTCGTTGTTGACGACTACACATTATTTTGATAAAATATAATGTGTGATAGTCGAAAAAGCGAGGTGGTAGCTATGACCGATAAGAAAACGATAAAAGAGCTGTTGAAAACGTCTATGGACGGAACGATCACCGCACAACAGGTGACAGCCGCAGGGCTGCACCGCAGCGTGTTACAGGAGCTTGTAGACAATGGAGAACTGTACCGTTTTGGACGCGGTTTATATGTGCGCAGCAATGCGTGGGAAGATGATTTGTACCTCCTGCAACGCAAGTATGGGCGCGGCATCTATTCCCATGATACCGCACTGTATCTGCTGGGCTATTCTGACCGCACTCCGATACAGTATACAATGACTTTCCCAAAGGGCTATAATTCCCCGTCCTTGAAACAGGAAAACATTTTGATAAAGCGTGTCGTGCCGGAGAACTATTCTCTGGGTGTGATTGAGATAAACTCCCCCTGCGGCAATCCACTTCGGATTTATGATTTGGAAAGAACGCTGTGTGACATTTTGCGCGGTAGCGGCAGCGACATTCAGATCATCACGGGCGCAATGAAACGCTATGCGGCTTCCAAAGAAAAAGACATCCACAAACTATTGCAGTACGCAGATCAGCTTCGCGTGAAGCCCAAAGTGCTGCGCTATATGGAGGTACTACTATGATTACCAAAAACCCAATGCAGCTAAAGGCACTTATCAAAAAGAAAGCAGCGGAAAAGAACATATCAGCCCAGCTCGTTATGCAGAACTATATGCTGGAAAGACTGCTGGAACGAATTTCCTTGTCAACGCCTCATGAAAGGCCATCACAGCTGAGAATGAAAATAAAGTCTGTGC